>ERZ1740065.186-NODE-186-length-30179-cov-6.488182_pt1 | contig 30179 bp, 36 predicted proteins | sample MGYA00581738_ERZ1740065 | MGnify/ENA primary metagenome ERZ1740065 (study PRJEB43018, sample SAMN04849749) | marine metagenome | isolation source: floating plastic debris | place: Pacific Ocean | collected 2008-09-01 | study: EMG produced TPA metagenomics assembly...
GGCGGATGGGGCTGGTTTACCCATGTCGAAGTTCTGTCACGTCGCCAGGCGCCGCAGGTTGTTCCGGTGCAGGACATGGACAGCGACCGGTTGGATGTACTGACCGCGTATCGTGAAACAATAGCAGGTCTGACTCTGGATCGCCCGCGGATCATGGGCATCATCAACACGACACCGGACAGTTTCTCCGACGGTGGGAAACATCATTCCGTCGCCACGGCACGTGATGGCGCGCTTTTGATGTCTGCTGCAGATATTCTCGATATCGGTGGCGAATCCACCCGGCCCGGGGCCGACTTCATACCCGAGCCGCAGGAAATCGAGCGGACGGCCCCGGTTGTACGTGCTCTTCGGGACGCAGGTATCAATCAGGCAATCTCCATCGACACCCGCAAAGCTGGCGTTGCATCCGCCGCGCTGGATGCAGGGGCGACGCTTGTCAACGATGTCTCGGGTTTCACGTTCGATGCAGAGCTGGCGCCGCTTTGTGCGGCCAGAGAGGTGCCTGTTTGCGTGATGCATGCGCAGGGCGATCCGGCCACCATGCAAAAGGACCCACAATACAAGGACGTTCTGCTGGATGTCTATGATTTCCTGAACACTCAGATCTCCGCGTTGGTCCAACAGGGGCTTTCTCGATCCCAGATCATCGCGGATCCCGGCATCGGGTTCGGCAAGACCCTGGAGCACAATCTCTCTCTCCTTGCCCGCCTGTCGCTTTTTCACAGCCTGGGTGTGCCGATCCTGCTGGGGGCATCGCGAAAGCGCTTTATCGGCACCATAGGTAAGGCGGATGTCCCGCAGGACAGGTTACCCGGGTCTGTCGCCGTCGCGCTCGCGGCTTTGAAACATGGGACACAAATTGTGCGCGTACATGATGTGGCGGAAACCGCTCAGGCCATTGCGCTCTGGCGCGCCAGCGTGGCAGGTTGCGCGGATGGATAAGCTATTTGGAACAGACGGCGTGCGCGGCACGGCCAACACGCATCCGATGACCGCCGAAATGGCGCTGCGGATCGGTGCTGCCGTGGGGCGGTATTTCAGCCGGGACGGCTCCAGCGCGCACCGGGTGGTCATCGGCAAGGACACGCGCCTCTCGGGGTACATGTTCGAGAACGCGCTGACGGCGGGGCTGACCTCGACCGGCATGAACGTGCTGTTGCTCGGCCCGGTTCCGACACCTGCGGTCGGATTGCTGACACGGTCGATGCGCGCTGATCTCGGCGTGATGATTTCGGCCAGTCACAATCCGGCCATCGATAACGGCATCAAGTTTTTTGGCCCTGACGGCTACAAGCTGTCCGACCAGATGGAAGCCGATATCGAAGGCTTGATCGCGGAAGGTGTGCCGCCGGCCAGCGCGCAGAGCATCGGGCGGGCAAAACGGATCGATGACGGCCGGTTCCGCTATATCGAGAGAGTAAAATCTTCTTTTCCAAGAAGGCAGTTACTGGACGGACTTAAAGTCGTTGTCGATTGCGCCAACGGAGCAGCCTACAGGGTTGCGCCCGAGGCGCTCTGGGAGCTTGGCGCGACCGTGATCCCGGTGGGTGTTGCGCCAAACGGACACAACATCAATGACGGCTGCGGCTCGACCCATCCGCAAATGGCCGCAGAGACCGTCGTGGCCCATGGTGCAGATGTAGGGATTTGCCTGGATGGTGACGCGGCCCGGGTCATATTGCTGGATGAACACGGCAAAGTGGGCGATGGCGATCAGTTCATGGCGTTGATGGCGGCGCGATGGGCTGAAGAGGGGCGTTTGGCGAATAATGCGCTGGTTGCGACGGTCATGTCCAACCTCGGGCTTGAGCATTTCCTGGACGCAAAGGGTTTGAAGCTTGAGCGTACCGCCGTTGGCGACCGCTACGTTGTGGAGCGTATGCGCGCGGGCGGTTTTAATCTCGGGGGGGAACAATCGGGCCATATCGTGATGTCCGATTACGCCACAACGGGCGATGGATTGATGGCGGGATTGCAGTTCCTGGCGGAAATGATGCGGTCTGAGAAGCCCGCGAGCGCGCTTCTGGATAACTTCCAACCGATACCGCAATTGCTCAAGAATGTGCGGTTTGCTGTGGGTCAGAAGCCTTTGGAAGTTGCAAAAGTGAAAGAGGCGATTGCCCAGGCCGAAGCAGATCTGGCCGGGCAAGGGCGGCTGCTGATCCGCAAGTCGGGCACGGAACCTTTGGTTCGGGTCATGGCGGAGCATGAAGATGCTGCCCTGATGGAACGGGCGGTGGATCATGTCGTCGATGCGGTGGCGGATGCGGTGTCAGGCTAACGGAGAGCCATCACCCGCGCACAAACAGGCGGCGTAGCGCACCATACTGGCTAAGGGCCACTCCCGACAGAATGAGCATCATCGCCCACAGCAGGGACGGCGGCAACGGCTCGTCCAGAATCAGCGCGCCCAGAACGACGGACCAGATCGGGACCTGATAGTTGGTCAGCGACATGAAGACCGGTCCCGCCGTGCGCACCACGAGCACGCGCAGCAGATTGGCGGCGGCGGGCGGAATGAGCCCGAGGGCGATCACGACGAGGATTGTTTTCGTGTCAGGCAAGGGCGGTGGACCTTCGACAATCAGGGCGGCGGGCAGCACCAGCGCGGACCCGATGAGCAGCAGGACGGTAGACAGACCGATGGTGTCGACTTTTGGCAAACGGCGCATCAGCACCGAAGACACCGCATAACACGATGCTGCGCCAATGCAGGCCAGCCTGCCTGCAGGTTCCATAGTTGCCCCCGTTGTTTCGAACGCCTGCGCGCCGATCAGGACGCAAACCCCGACGAAGCCAATGATGAAACCGAGGCCCTTTCGAACTGTCAGGCGCTCTCCCGGGACAAGGAAATGGGCGAGCGGGAGCACGATCAACGCGACCGCGGCCATCGATACACCCGCAAAGCCCGAGGTGACGAACTGCTGACCCCAGGCCAGCAGCATGAAGGGGATGGTCGAGCTGAGCGCACCGATCACGGTGGCAGCCGCCCAGTCGCCGCGGGACACGGGCGCGTCGAAGAGGCGAAATCCTCTGCTGCCCCAGATCAGGGTCATGAGCATCGCGGCAAAACCGATGCGGCCCGCGGCGAGCCAGAAGGGAGTGAGACCTTCCAGAGCGATTTCCGTGACCATGAATGTTCCGCCCCACGTCAGCCCGAGGATGCCGACCATGGCCCAGCTGCGCGCTGTGATGTGTGGATGATCGGTCATGCGTCTTTCTGCCCCACTGCGGCGCGGGAACTTTTGGTCCTGGTGAGCGGTTTTTCGGTTAGCAACAGAGGGAGAAGAAGATGGATTTCACGTATCTGATCGTCATTCTGGCACTCGTCACCATGTTGGCCGTAATTGTTTTCGCACTCGTGAGCAAAGCGAAAGTTGAAAAACGGCTCGAAGATCCCGACAGCACCAAATCCACGCTGGCGGCGGACAAGGCGTCGGAAGGAAAGCCCGCAGACGTCTGAGAGGCTTGAGAAAAAAGCCCGGCAAAGATGCCGGGCTTTTCGTGTTTCAGTTCTTGGCCTTGTCGACCATCTTGCCGGCAGAGATCCAGGGCATCATGCCCCGCAGCGTCTCGCCGGGCTGCTCGATCTGATGCGCGTCATTGATCCGGCGCGTTCCTTTGAAGAAGGGCTGACCAACGGCATTTTCCTGCATGAAGTCGCGCACGAACTTACCGGTCTGGATGTCGGTCAGGATCGCCTTCATCCGCGCCTTGGTTTCGTCATAAGGCAGCACGCGCGGGCCAGAGACATACTCGCCGTATTCCGCTGTGTTCGAGATCGAGTAGTTCATGTTGGCGATGCCGCCTTCGTAGATCAGATCCACGATCAGCTTCACTTCGTGCAGACATTCGAAATAGGCCATCTCGGGCGCGTAGCCTGCTTCGACCAGTGTCTCGAACCCCATGCGGATCAGTTCTACCAGACCACCGCAGAGCACCGCCTGCTCGCCGAAGAGGTCGGTTTCGCATTCTTCGCGGAAGTTGGTTTCGATGATGCCCGAGCGACCGCCACCGATGGCAGAGCAATAGGACAAGCCAATCTCCAGCGCCTTGCCGGATGCATCATTGTGCACTGCAACGAGGCAGGGCACGCCGCCACCTTTGGTGTATTCACCGCGTACCGTGTGACCGGGGCCTTTGGGCGCCATCATGATGACATCGACACCTGCCTTGGGTTCAATCAGGCCAAAATGGATGTTCAGACCATGGGCAAAGGCAATCGCGGCCCCTTCTCGGATATTGTCATGCACGTATTTCTTGTAGGTGTCGGCCTGCAGTTCATCGGGCATGGTGAACATGATCAGGTCTGCCCAGCCTGCGGCCTCGGCGATCCCCATGACTTTCAGGCCTTCACCTTCGGCCTTGGCCGCTGACGGCGATCCTTCACGCAGGGCGACAACCACATTCTTTGCACCGGAGTCGCGCAGGTTCAGCGCATGTGCGTGACCCTGGCTGCCGTACCCCAGAATGGCCACCTTCATGTCCTTGATCAGATTCACATCGCAATCGCGGTCGTAATATACGCGCAGCTCGGCGTTCCTTTAAGTTGATTTGTCCTGCCGCGCACTGTACTGGCCAAGTGGCGAGAAGAAAGTGATGCAACGACAGGAATTCGACATCAGATGCAAATAACTATTCTTTATTTTGATCATAAGTAAGAAATTCATGCTCGACGATATCGACAGACGATTGTTGCGGTACTGGCAGGCAGACCCCGACCTCGGCCCGGCGGATCTGGCGGAAAAGGTTGGTATGACCGCAGGCAAGGCGGCCAGACGGCTGGGGCGCATGCAGGAAATCGGAGTGATCGAGGGCATCGGCGCGGTGATTGATTGGACAGCGCTGGGGTATGCGGTTGAAGTCTCTCTGAGGATCACCCTGGACAAGACGCAGCCGCGCGCCTTCGACGAGTTCATCGAAGCGGCCCGCCTCGTGCCGGAAGTGACGGAAATCCAGACCTTTCTGGGCCGGGTGGATGTGAGGCTGAACATCATCGCCCGCGACATGGCGCATTATCAGCACATCTACCGGCAGCACGTTCTCGTTCTGCCGCATATCGCCGACATCGAAGCCCTGATGCAGATTGCCCGGATCAAGGGCGAGGAGGCCTTGCCCCTATGATTGATCTGGATGATCTGGACCGGGCATTGCTGCAATCGCTAGCGCGGGATGCGACGCAAAGCGCGGGCGCTCTGGGGCGGCGTCTTGGCCTGTCTCAACCAGCAACCTGGCGGCGTGTGCGCAGGTTGAAGGATGCGGGCATTCTCCGCGGCAGGCAATTGCGCCTCAATGCGGAGAAACTTGGGTTCGGCGTCACGGTTTTCCTGGGCATCAAGCTGGCCACCAAGGGGCGGGTGAGTCTGGAGGACTTCGAACGCGCGGTCAGCGCGATTCCCGAGGTGCAACGGGTCGAACATGTGCTGGGGATGTATGATTACCGCCTGCGCGTGGTCGCGCGGGACCTGCCGGATTTCGAGCGCGTCCTGCGGCGGCGCATCATGACGTTGCCCGGCGTCGGCGAGGTCGAGGCGAATGTTCTGCTCAGCGAGGAGCGGCGCGCCGGGCCGATCGGCTAAGGTGCGCACTGCAAGTTTCCGATGGGAGACGATCACAGGATCCGGGGTGGCGCGGTATACCCAAGTAGACTTTGCCAACCGGACAGCGACAGGCTAGGTCTGACGGAACGCCAAGGGGGTACCAGAATGCCAGCATTGCTCGACACCGTAGATCCGACCGGATTGGAAGAATTCTCTGTTGTGTTCACCGACCGCTCACTCAACTCCATGAGCGCTGCTTTTCAACAGGTGATGAAAGACATCTCCGGGATGTTGAAAGAGGTCTATGGGGCGGATGCGGTGGTGATCGTTCCGGGCGGCGGTACCTACGGGATGGAAGCGGTTGCGCGTCAATTCGCGCGTGGTGCGGATGTTTTGGTCGTGCGCAATGGCTGGTTTTCCTACCGGTGGAGCCAGATTTTCGAAACCGGTGGGCTGACGGCAAATACGAGCGTCCTGATGGCCCGGCGGACCGGCAATGCCACACCGTCGCCATTTGCGCCCGCACCCATTGACGAGGTTGTGGAAGCGATAGCAACGCAGAAGCCGGACGTTGTCTTTGCTCCGCATGTGGAGACGAGTGCCGGTGTCATCCTGCCGGATGATTACATCGCTGCAATGGCCGCTGCCGCGCATGACGTCGGGGCGCTGATGGTGCTTGATTGCATTGCTTCGGGATGCGCCTGGGTGGACATGCGCAAGCTGGGTGTGGATGTCCTGATCTCGGCCCCGCAGAAAGGGTGGTCTGCCGCGCCCTGCGCCGGGCTGGTGATGCTGTCCGAACGCGCCGAGGCGCGTCTTGCCGACACGCAGTCAGACAGCTTTGCAATCGATCTGGGGAAATGGCACAGCATCATGAAAGCCTATGAGGACGGCGGACACGCCTATCACGCCACCATGCCGACAGATGCGCTGCGTGCATTTCGCGACACGATGCTGGAGACGCAGGAATACGGGTTTAACCGCCTGCAGGAAGCTCAATGGAAACTGGGCGATTCCGTGCGCGCGATGCTGGCGCAGAAAGGCATCATTTCGGTCGCCGCTGACGGCTATGGCGCGCCCGGCGTTGTGGTCAGCTATACCGATGATCCGGAAATCCAGAACGGTAAGAAATTCGCGGAGAAAGGCATGCAGATCGCGGCGGGCGTGCCCTTGCAATGCGATGAACCGGCGGATTTCAGAACCTTTCGCCTTGGGCTGTTCGGGCTGGACAAGCTTTATGACGTCGATGCGACGCTCGGACGTCTGAAGCGCGTGATCGATCAGGTGCTCTGACCGCTGCTTTTTACCCCCAGGCCCATTTGCATCAGCGTCTTGCGGACGGGGCGCAGCGCGTAGAGCGCATTCAGCCCGGCCGCGCGGGCATCCCGCAGCAGTGGCGCATGCACCTGGCTCGCCCGGTTCAGCAGATCAATGCCCTGTACGCGCACGGTGATATCGCCATAGCGGGCCTTGTGATAGGCATCGAGCATTTGCCGGTCGCCCAGACCCTCGGGGCGTGCCTGTGCAAGGGAGAGCAAGGTGGCGGTATCCGCGAGGCTCATATTGAGACCCTGTGCGCCAATGGGGGGGACCACATGCGCCGCCTCGGCAATCAGCGCAAGCCGTTCGCCGGACAGGGAGACTGCCTGCTGGCTGATGATCGGCCAGATCGTGCGCTGCGAGACAAGTGTGAGGGGGCCGAAAAGATGACAGCTGCGCGCCGACATTTCCGCCTCGAATTCGGCAACCTCCATCGTGTGCCGGGCTTGCGACAACGGCCCGTCGTCCATCCAGACCACTGCGGAGCAGGGAGCGCCCTCGCGGTCAGGCAGCGGCACCAGTGTAAAGGGGCCACCCGTGCGGTGAATTTCGGTGGAGACGTTTTCATGTGGTATCGGATGGGTGACTGCGAAGGCGAGCGCCTTTTGCCCGTAGCGCGTCGTCCGCACGTCGATCCCGGCGGCCTGACGCATCGGCGATCCACGCCCGTCGGCGGCAATTACAAGCTGCGCATGCACGTGTGATCCATCGCTGAGTGTCACCCGCGCGCCGCTTTCGCGGGTGAAGAGCGCATGTGCGCCGACCCCTGGACGGAAGTCCGCATTCGGCAGTTCCTCCAGCCGGGCGAGGATTTCGCGGCGCAGCAACCAGTTGGGCAGGTTCCAGCCAAAGGGTTGGTCGGATACATCGGAGGCATTGAAATCCCGGGTCAGGCGTGGCTCCGGCGTTGGTCCACCCGCGTCCACGATCCGCATGATCTGCAATGCGGAGGCATGAGGCGCAAGCCTGTCCCAGAGACCGGCTGCTTCAAGCACCTTGCGCGCCGGTTGCAACATGGCCGTGGTGCGCAGGTCTGCGCCCGCGGCCGTCTGATCGGTGATGGGCGGGGCCGGATCCACGCAAATGACGTTAAACCCGGCGCTGGCAAAGGCCGCCGCCGCCGTCAGCCCGGCAATCCCGCCGCCGGAAATGAAAATATCACAGTGTTGTCTGGGCATACGCCCTCCGCTCCCGTCGGTCAGAGTAAGCGCCCCGCATGCCAATGACCAGCCGGGTCAGCCCTTGGTGATCAGCAGAAGCAGAATGAAAATCACCGGCACCATCGCCAGCGCAGGAAGGTAGAGCCCCGGCAGGCCAAAGGTCAGGGCCGAGCTCATCCAGAGGCTGAAAAAGCCGATCAGCGCGAACCAGACGTTGTTCTTGTCGCCAAAGAGGAGATCGCGCGCAACCCAGCCCAACACGGGCACTTTGAAAAACAAGCGCTGCCAGAACGGCAGTCTTGGGGCGTGTGCGGCAAGTGACATTCCAAGGCTCCTCTTTCGATGTTACCGCGACAGATAAGCTGTGGCGGCGGGTTTCACAGAGGCCCGATTGTCGCAGGCGTGTCAGATCAGACGCGCGAGAAACCCGCTCAGATCATCGGTGTGAAAGTGGATATGCCTGTCCGGTTCACGCGTTTCCGCCACGTGGACGGTGCGCAGACCCATCGCATGCGGGACCTTAAGATTGCGTGCATCATCTTCGAACATGGCGGCGGTTTCCGGGGCGAGCCCGTCCTTGCGGAACACCTTGTCAAACGCGGCATGATCCGGTTTCGGCAGGTAGTCCGCGTCTTCCACACCGTACACCGCGTCGAAGGCACCGGTCAGGCCGCGCGCCTCGAGGACCCGTTCGGCATAGGGTGCGCAGCCGTTGGTGTACACGATCCGCCGCCCCGGCAGCGATCTGATCTGCGCGGCAAGACGCGGGTCGGGCTCAAGGCTGTCCATCGGAATGTCATGAACTTCGATCAGGTAGGGGACAGGGTCCACCGCATGTTCACGCATCAGCCCGGCAAGGGTCGTGCCATGTGTCGCCCAGTAGTGTTTTCGCAGCCGATCCGCTTCGGCATGATCCACTTTCAGGGTATTCATGACATATGCGGTCATGCGCACCTCGATCAAATCGAAGAGCCGCGCGGAGGGTGGATAAAGCGTATGATCGAGGTCGAAGACCCATGTCTGCACGTCGGTAAAGGCGGCTTTTGGCATGCGCTCTTCCTAGAACTCTGGGGGCGGACAGGCAAGAGCGCGGGGTTGCTTGCGGCGCCCTCGCGTCGTTAGAGTGGCGCGATGACGTTGAAAGAGACCGTGCCCATGGCCTTGCAGAAACCGCAGAACACCGATGCCTATTCGATGATCCTCGATGCAATCGATCTGGGTGTCTACCGTCCGGGGGACCGGTTGGTCGAGAGCGAGCTGGCCGAGCGCTTCGGTGTGTCGCGCACCCCGATCCGCGAAGCCCTGCAGCGGTTGGAGACGCAGTCGCTGCTGGCGCGGGACGGGCGCAGCCTGATCGTGGCATCGCTTGATCACAACCAGATGGCCGAGCTCTACGTGGTGCGGCGCGAGCTCGAAGGGCTGGCCGCGCGTCTGGCGGCGCAACATGCCACGGCCGAAGAGGTGCGTGTGCTGCGCGATATGGTGGAGGCGGACAACAAGCTGACCGACAACCCCGCCGCGCTTGCGCGGGCGAACCGGCGGTTTCACAAGCAGATACATCTGGCCTCGCACAACCGGTATCTGGTGCAACAGCTGGACCTGGTGCACAGGACCATGGCGCTGATGGCGACGACCTCGCTAGCGGCACAGGGGCGCGGCGAAATTGCGCAGGCCGAGCATGACGCCATCGTCACCGCCATCGAGGCGAAGGACGCCGAGGGTGCCGATGGCGCTTTGCGCGAACATATTTCGGTGGCATTCATGACCCGCCTGAAGCAGGATGCGGCGCGTCGCGAAGAAGAGGCCTAGCCCATGTCCGTCTGATGCGAGACGCCGTGCTGCGTCTTGTCCCAGAAGAACGGATCCCGCACCATTTCCCAGATCGCCTTGTAACTGGCCAGCGCCCCGAGCGTGAAATAGAACATCATGGTCGGGACATAGCCGATGAGATGGCGATGCGCGCGCCCGGAGACGGCATAGACGCTCATGGTCATGCTCAAGATTTCCGACAGGACAAAGAGACCGGCAAATGCCCAGAGGATTTGCGCCCCAAGCGTGAGTTCCACCGGATGGGTTACGCCCGCGAGCGTAAGCCAGAAGGACCACAGTAGCGGCGCGGCGGCAAATTGCGAAAAGGTGGCAAGAAAGATCGTCTGAAGCCCCAGAAAGCGTTTGAAACCGAGGTCGCGGAGCAGCTGGCCCGGGTGCCGCATATGCACGAAATAGGTGATCATAAAGCCCTTGAGCCAGCGCGATCTTTGCCGCACCCAGGGCCAGGCGCGGCTGGTGGCCTCTTCGTGGGTCACCGTGGGCAGCAATTCGGTGAGATACCCGTGACGCGCCAGGCGCACGCCCAGATCCGCGTCTTCGGTCACGTTATGCGCATCCCAGCCGCCCAGCTTTTCCAGCGCATCGCGCCGGAAGAAGAGCGTGGTTCCGCCCAATGGCAACACCAGACCCAGCTTCGCGATCCCCGGCAGGATCACCCGCCACCAGGTCGCATATTCAATGGTGAAACAACGCGATAGCCAGTTCGTCCGCGAATTGTAGTAGTCCAGCACGCCTTGCAGGCAGACCACGTTCTTGGGAGCTTCGTTGAAGCGTTTGACGACGCGCTCGATCTGATCCGCTTCGGGCCAATCCTCCGCATCCCAGACGCCGATGATGCTGCCGCGGCAGAAGTCGAGCGCATAATTGAGTGCCCGGGGCTTGGTCGTGAGCGTGCCCGCGCCGGGCACCTCGATGACGCTCATCCAGTCCGGCAGATCGGTCCGCGCAATGGTGTCGCGGGTCAGCGTGTCTCCTTCTTCGAGCACAAGCACGACGTTTAGCAGTGACTTAGGGTAGGTCAGGGCACCGAGACGCTTGATCAATTGCCCGGCGATCTCCTTCTCTTTCAGCAAAGGCACCAGAACCGAAACCCGTGGCAGCCGAAACTTGGCCGCGTGCAGGTCGAAACGATCCGGGCGGACGGGCGGTTTATGAGTGAGCTGTGCGACAAAGGCGGCGGCCTTCATCCCCGTGGTCAGCAGCAAGGTACCTACCGCCCACAAGACGCCCGCGGTAAAGACCCAGAGAGGGGCCCAGAGCACTGCACTGAGTAAAGCAAGCGATATGGTGATCGCCCAGAAGGAGCGGTGCTTTGCCTGCGCGGCCCAACTGCGGCAGCTTTCCGCGGCCGGAACGCGCGCCTCAGCCTGTTGCGCATGTTCCGTACCGTAACGGCGGCTGAGATGTGACTGGATCTGCAGCGCGTCCACGATGACCGGAAAGAGGGTCGCGCCACGTGGACCCAGGGCCTTGCGCAACCGGGTGAAATCCGCCGGGCTGCTGGTTGCGACGAAAAGTGTGCGCCCCTGCTGTTTCCAGGGCACCACGCCGTGGCGGAGGCACAGCGCGGCCGGCAACAGCGACGCCATATGCGGCTCTGGCGGCTCCAGCTCCAGATCGGCCCCCTGGGCCCGGCACTGCGCCGCAAGCGCGCTGAGCACGTCGCGCTTGCTGATCAACCCCTCGGAAATCATGATGTCGCCCAAGGGCGCGTCGATATGCCCCTGAATTTTCAGGGCATGATTGAGATCGGTCTGTGCAATCTTGCCCTGGTCCACCAGCATCCGCCCGATGGGCGCATAAGGCGTAGCCGTTTCGGCCAGCTCCGGCTCTGGCAAACGCAGGCGAAGGTCATTCATCTTCGATTGCCTTGCATTAATTCAACGCAAGCCAACCTGTCAGAACAGGGTTAATGAGATGTTAAAGCAGCAAGTTTCAACTTAAACGAGAATTGTCCCGATCAAGCCGCGCGATCGGCCATCGCCTTGGCGAAACGTTCAAAAAGGTAATAGCTGTCCTGCGGGCCGGGGCTTGCCTCGGGGTGGTGCTGCACCGACCAGACCGGGCGTCCCTCCACGCGGATACCACAGTTCGACCCGTCAAAAAGAGATGTATGGGTCTGGACAACCCCATCCGGCAGGGTCTGCGCATCGACCGCGAACCCGTGGTTCATCGAGGTGATCTCGACCTTGCCTGTGTCGTGGTCCTTGACCGGGTGATTTGCGCCGTGATGGCCGTGGTTCATCTTGATGGTCTGGCCGCCGAGCGCCAGCGCCAGCATCTGGTGGCCGAGGCAGATGCCAAAGACCGGCAGATCCGTTTCCTCCAGAACCTTCTTGATCATGGGCACGGCATAGCTGCCGGTGGCCGCCGGATCGCCGGGACCGTTCGACAGGAAGACACCGTCCGGCGCATGCGCCATCACCTCCTCAAAGGTCGCAGTGGCCGGCAGCACGGTGACATCGCACCCTGCGCTGGCAAGACATCTCAGAATGTTGCGTTTGGCGCCGTAGTCCACGGCGACCACCTTGTATTTGGGGTCGGTTTGCGGCGTGTAACCTTCCGGCCAGGCCCACCGCATCTCGTCCCAGCGATAGGATTGCGCGCAGGTCACTTCCTTTGCAAGATCAAGCCCTTCCAGCCCGTTGAAGGCCCGTGCAGAGGCTACCAGCGCCTCGATATCGAACTGGCCTTGAGGGTCATGGGCAAGTGCCACATGCGGTGCACCTGATTGCCGGATGGCGCGGGTCAGGCGGCGCGTGTCCACTCCGCCAAGGGCGATGCGTCCGCGGGAGGCGAGCCACGCGTCGAGGTGCTGTGCCGCGCGCCAGTTCGATGGGTCCGTGGGCATCCACTTGACGATCATGCCTTCGGCCACCGGGTCCGCGGTTTCATCATCCTCGGGGTTGACGCCCACATTGCCCACATGAGGGAAGGTGAAGGTAACGATCTGACCCGCATAGGAAGGGTCTGTCATGATCTCCTGGTATCCGGTCATCGCCGTGTTGAAGCAAAGCTCGGCCACGGTCTGGCCGGTTGCGCCAAAACCTGCGCCGTAAAAGACGGTGCCATCAGCAAGCGCCAGACAAGCGGTTGGGCGGTCGGACGCAGAAGGCTGCATGGGCGATCCTTTCGGGCAGGCAGGCGGCAGTGAAATCTGGCGGAAACTAGACGTGGCGGCAGGTCGGGTCAAGGCCCATTCCCGGGAGGGCACAAGAGGTTTTTACCAAAGTGACGCGGCGGATTGTGTTGCGGCTCTTGGGTGCTTTCGGTAAGGTCCGGGGCTTGAACACGCTCCCGCGTGGGCCGGGGCCTGCGCAGACAGTAGCAGAGGAAGCATAGCCATGGAATTGCGCGCGAAGGTCTCGACCGCGTTGAAGCAGGCGATGAAGGATAAGGCGGCGGACAGGCTGTCGACCCTGCGCCTGATCAATGCCGCGATCAAGGACAAGGACATTGCCGCACGGGCGGAAGGCAACGAGGACGGTGTCGGCGAGGCCGAAGTCCTGTCCATTCTGGGGAAGATGTCGAAACAGCGCCTTGAAAGCGCGCGCGCGTATGAAGAGGGCGGGCGGCTTGATCTGGCCGAGCGCGAGCGGTCGGAGATCAAGGTGATCGAGGAGTTCCTGCCGCAGCAGCTCTCGGAGGCGGAGGCTGAAAAGGCCGTGTCCGAGGCTGTGGCCGAGGTGGGCGCGGACAGCATCCGCGACATGGGTAAGGTGATGGCGGTGCTGAAAGCGAAGTACACCGGACAGATGGATTTCGGCTCTGTCGGCCCGAAGGTCAAAGCACGCCTGAGCTAAACGCGCACCGGCGCCTGCGCTCATGCCGTGCGCGTAGTGCCCAAGGGCCGCGCGGATTGGGTGCACCCGTGCTTCACGCAGCATTTTATCACTTCAAAACAATGAACTGATGCTCCTTGGTCTTTTCAGACCAAACGCAGGTTTGCGCGTGTCTTTCCGGGCTCAGCTCTTGGACGCCAGGTCAGGAACGTCGCCACGCGATCTGCAGTTCGTCATAGAGTGACACCCGCTCTTCCTCGCTCAGGAACGCGCCGATTTCGACCTCGCGGCCCTTGCCCTTGAGGGTCACGTAGTGGGGGATGGGACCGTCGTTTTCGTATTTGGTGATGGTCGTCCAATAGCGGTTGCAATCCCATTCCCGGACCGCGCCCGAGGGTTCCTGCCGGACCAGGTGCGCCTCCTCTTCATCGAGGGTCAGCACTTCGGTGATCTGACGGGCGCGATAGTTGCGCTGGAGCGCGTGGTAGATGGCCCAGACAGCCGCCAGCAGGAAGGGCAGCAGGCCCCATAAAATAGGCGATCCGAGCAGCGGCAGGGTCGGGATCAGGATCAGGGTGAAGGTGGTCAGCACGAACGCGGCCATCCCCCGCGCGGGCAGCGAATTATGCGGCCAGAGCTTGAGCGTCTGGGGCGTATCCCCCGGGGCGGATGTCCATTCGTAAGGCATGTCGCCATGTTATCCCATCGCCTCTGCTGCACGCAATGCGGCATCTGAACGACCGCGCGCCGGGCTGTTTCGTGCCGCTGGCGCTGAGCGCGGGTGGGGGATGGGATTTCCGTAAAAACCAGCGTCGGTATCACGTCGGTGCAACGTCGGTATTACGTCGGTGTTTGTGTCGGTCTGTTGCGGGGGTGTCCCTCGTGCCTCCACCGGAACACGCCCGTGCATGTGGCCGATCCGGTCCCCCTGACACGCATCGGGCAGTGACCGGGAACTAAGCGGACGTAGCCCAGTCAATTGACGATATCAAATATCCAAGATAAAAAATATCGATAATGAGTCGCCTAGGGAGATCCGCGATGAAACTGAGCGACGGTGTGGAGTGGGGCGCGCATTGCGTCATGCTGTTGGCCGCCTTGCCCGGCAATGCGCGCCTGTCCGGCCGCGCACTGGCCGACTTTCACGGGGTGCCCGAAAGCTACCTGCTCAAACACCTCAAATCGCTGGCGCAGGCTGGCATTCTCGCCTCCGCGCCCGGCCCGAACGGTGGCTATGGGCTGGCGCGGCGTGCCGAAGAGATCACGCTGCTGGACATCGTCATGGCGGTGGAGGGGCATGCGCCCGCGTTTCGCTGCTCGGACATCCGCAGGCGTGGCCCCTGCGCGGTCAAGGACGAGGCCGCTTATCCGAAACCCTGCGGCATCAACCGCGCGATGCTGCGGGCGGAGCAGGCGTACCGGGCGGCGCTGGGCCGCGAAACGATCCGCGATCTGCTGGGCGATTTCATGGAGTCCGTTGACCCCAGGATCGCGGTTCTGGGGCAGGACTGGGTTTCGGAGAACATAAGGATGGCGGCGGAATGAAGATCTTTGTCACAGGCGGTACCGGTGTGCTGGGGCAGCCGGTCATCCGGTTGCTGAAGGAACGGGGGCACGAGGTCCACGTCCTGTCGCGCAGCGCGGCCAACCGGCAGGTGCTGCACGCGCTCGGCGCGGCGCCGGTCAGCTGCGATCTTTACAATGTGGAGAGGCTGTTGCCCCGTCTGGAGGGATGCGATGCGGTGCTGCATCTTGCCACCCGCATTCCAAAGACCGCCGAGCTGAAATCGGCCGGGGCCTGGGCTGACAATGACCGGCTGCGCCGGGAGGCGACCGCCGCGCTTGTCGATGCGGCACTGGAGGCGCGCACGGTAAAGAGTTTCATCTATCCAAGCGTCTTTTTCATGTACACCGACCGGGGCGATAGCTGGCAATCCGCCGGGGATGCCACGCTCGACCCGCCACAGCCGCTGCGGTCGACCCTCGCCGCCGAGCGCAGCGTTGCCCGTTTCGCCGCCGAGAGCGACGGACACCGGGGCATTTTCCTGCGGTTCGGGATCTTCTATGGCCCAACGTCGCGGGACAGCCGCGACATGATTTCGATGGCGCGCAGGGGGGTGACCCTGCCGCTTGCGCCCCCGGATGCGTATAAATCCATGATCTGGATCGAGGATGCTGCCGCTGCCGTGGTTGCCGCGCTGGAGAGGGCGCCCAGCGGTGTCTTTGACGTTGCGGAGGATCAGCCCATGACGCAGGCGGCCGCGCGCGTGGCCCTGGCCCGCGCCGCCGGTCGGGCACAGGTCATAGCGCTGCCGCGGGGGCTGCTGCGGTTCGTGTTGCCTGCCGAGATGCGTGGGCTCGTGGCGCGCAGTCAGCGGGTGCGGTCCACCCGGTTTCGCGATGTGACGAACTGGTCGCCAGAGGTGCCGAACCAGGATGTGGGGTGGGCGCGCATTGCTGCCGAAGTTCCCCAGGCGCGGCGTTCTCCGCGACGCTTCGGCGGTTTGAGGCGGTGCTTTTCATTCGGAAAATCAGCGGGGTAGGCGCGTTTCATGCGGTGATCATCCGCGCAAAACGTGCCGCCGGATTGAGCGACCATCGTCTCCCCCGATCTGAGATCCGATGACATCTGACGCGGTACGCCGTGCCTGAGACGCCATGTCGCATAAGATATATATTATATATTTTTTATAACCCACCTGCAGCCGCCTGTCGCGGCTGATTCCGAGACGGAACCGACTATGAACACCCATCACCTTTCAGGATTGACCTGCCTGCTTTGGGCAGGGCTTGTGCTTGGCGGATCGCTTGTGGTTGCGCCCGCCAAGTTTTTCGTGGCCGAGGTCAGCGTTCAGGACGCGGTGCGGATCGGGCGGGCGCAGTTCGACTGGATCGGGATCGCGGAGCTTGCCTTCTGCCTTGCACTGCTCCTCTGGGTCCTTTTGCAGGGCCGTGCGCGCAACCCGCTGCAGATGATCCCGGCCCTCGTCTTTGCGTTGCAGTGCGTCTTTGTGGTGCCCGCCCTGCACGCGGGCACCGATCACTTCCTGGCCACCGGCCTGCGCGCCGGGGGGCATCTGCACCTTGTCTACGTCGCGATGGATATCGTGAAAGTCGCCAGTCTGATCTGGGTGGGCATGGTCGCGATGCGCTGCGCGGCATCACCGGGACATCCGGTACCGCAGAGGCGGCGTTCCCATGCCTGAAACACTGCGAAAGGCAGCGAGACAGCCACGTCCCTGCCGGCGGCCCAGTTGTGTGATCACGCCACCAGGGCAGGGGGCGGGTGCCCCCGGCGGGGGCAATGGGCCATATCGGGTTTTTGAAATAGACTGGAGAGCCGGAGAATGATCTTCACCATCGAACGTGTTTTCATTGCGGGGGCGCTTGTGCTGGTCGGGTTCATGGGGGTCGCGATCCTCGGGTTTGCCCGCGACAGCATGTTCGCGTTGCACGGCTGGATGATCGTCGTGGCGGTGGCCTTCAGCGCCAAGGCTTTGCTGGACCGGTTCGAGGAGGGCGCGCCGGTCACGCCCAAGGGGTATAACGACCGCCCGATCAAATGGGCGGTGATCGCTGCCGGGGGCTGGGCGCTCCTGGGCTTTACCATCGGCGATCTGCTGGCCTGGCAATTGGCTTTCCCGCAGCTGAACGGGGAGGCGGGGGCGCTGAACTTCGGCCGCATCCGTCCGATGCACACCACGGCGGTGATTTTCGGCTTTGGCGGCAACGCGCTGATCGCCACCTCTTTTTACGTGGTGCAGCGGACGTCGCGCGCGCGGCTCTATGGCGAGCTCGGGCCGGAACTGGTGGTGGGGTTCTTCAACCTCTTCGTGCTGCTGGCGGTGACCGGATACCCCGCGGGCATCACCCAGTCGCGCGAATATGCCGAGCCCGAGTGGTATGCCGATCTGGTGCTGCTGGTGATGTGGCTGGGGTATTTCGGTGTCTACCTCGGCACGCTGGCCCGGCGGGTCGAGGCGCATATCTACGTCGCCAACTGGTACTACATGGCCTTCATCGTGGTGATCGCGATGCTGCATGTGGTCAACAACCTCGCGGTGCCGCTGTCCTTTGCCTACCCCAAGAGCTATTCGCTCTTCACCGGGGTGCAGGACGCGATGACCCAGTGGTGGTACGGGCATAACGCCGTGGGCTTCCTGCTGACCGCCGGATTCCTCGGCATGCTATATTACTTCCTGCCCAAGGCGGCGGGGCGGCCGATCTACTCCTACCGCATGTCGATCGTGGGCTTCTGGGGGATCACCTTCCTCTATCTCTGGGCGGGGTCGCACCACCTGCATTACACCGCCCTGCCGGACTGGGTGCAGGTGCTGGGCATGTCGATGTCGATCATCCTGCTGGTGCCGAGCTGGGCCTCGGTCTTCAACGGGATCTTCACGCTGAACGGGGCCTGGGACAAGGTCCGCACCGACCCGGCGGTGCGCTTCATGATGGTCGCGGTGCTGTTTTACGGGCTGACGACCTTCGAGGGTTCCTTTCTGGCCATCAAGCCGGTGAACACGCTGAGCCACTATACCGACTGGACCGTGGGGCACGTGCACGCCGGTGCGCTGGGCTGGGTCGCCTTCGTCAGCTTCGGCGCCTTTTACAAGATGGTGCCCTGGGTCTGGCAGCGCGAGGGCACCTATTCGCAGCGGCTGGAGGCCTGGCACTTCTGGTTGGCGCTGGCGGGCACCTTTCTCTACGTCGTGTCGATGTGGAACAGCGGCATCACCCAGTCGCTGATGTGGCAGACCTACGATGCGCAGGGCTATTTCGTCTATTCCTTCATGGACACGGTTATCGCCATGCACCCCTACTTCGTGATCCGTGCCATCGGCGGATTGCTCTACCTGATCGGCGCCGGGATCGGCGCGTGGAACATCTATCTGACCATCCGGGGGCCCGCAAAGGTGGCCCGGCAGGTCGTGGTCGCGGAGTGAGCCCATGCAGAACGCCCATGCAAAACTGGAACGGCATTCCATCGGCTTTGCCCTTGCGATCCTCTTCGTGGCCTCGCTCGGCGGGCTGGTGGAGATTGCGCCGCTCTTCACCATCGAGAACACCATCGAGGAGGTCGAGGGCATGCGGCCCTACACGCCGCTGGAACTGGCCGGGCGCGATATCTACGTGCGCGAAGGCTGCTATGCCTGCCACAGCCAGATGATCCGCACCCTGCGCTCCGACGTGGAACGCTACGGCCATTTCAGCCTTGCCGCCGAAAGCATGTACGACCGCCCGCACCAGTGGGGCTCCAAACGCACCGGGCCCGATCTGGCGCGGGTGGGGCAGAAGTATTCCGACGCGTGGCATGTGGCGCATCTGGAGAACCCCGCGGCCCTCGTGCCCGGGTCGGTCATGCCCTCTTATGCCTTTCTGAGCGAGACGCGGTTGAACCCGGCCTATCTGGAGAGCGCGCTGCGGGCGCTGCGCCTTGCGGGAGATCCCTACAGCGCGGAACAGATGCGCGACGCGCCGCGTCACGCCGCCTGGCAGGCGGACCCGGAGGCGGCGTACGAAGACGAGTTGCGCGCGCTTTACGGCGAGAACGTGCAGCTGCGTGATTTCGACGGCCAGCCGGACCGGCTGACGGAGATGGATGCGCTGGTCGCCTATCTGCAGATGCTCGGCACGCTGGTGGATTTCGACGCGCTCGACCCGGAGGAGATTGCCCGATGACACATGATACGGTGCTTGTCTTTTCAAAGACATACGGCGCGCTCTACCTGCTGGTGTTTTTCCTGGTCGCCGCCGTCTGGGCCTATTGGCCACGGCGCAGGACGACCTATCGGGAGGCGGCGCAATGGCCGCTGCAGGACGAGGCGTGCCGCGATGACTGAGCCCAAGGAAACCCCGACTGAGACCACCGGTCACGAATGGGATGGCATCACCGAGTTTCACAACCCGGTGCCGCGGATTTTCAGACTGTCCTACGTGCTGACCATCCTGATCTCGATCCTGATGTGGGTGCTGCTGCCCAGCTGGCCCGGGGTGCGGGACATCTGGCCCGGTGTGCTGGGCTATTCGTCGCGCAACGCCGTGCTGGAGGGTGTCGAACAGGCGGAGACGCTGCGCCGGGAGGCCGCAGCGCAGACGGGCGGGGTGACGCGCGAGCGTCCGCTGGGCCACATCCTCTTCGCGGACAATTGCGCGGCCTGCCATGGCTATGATCTGGCCGGTCAGACCGGGTTTCCCAGCCTGATCGACGGGGCCTGGCTCTGGTCCGGCACGCGCGAGGAGATCATCGCGACCATCCGATATGGCATCAACGCCGACCACCCCGAGGCGCGCTACAGCGAGATGCCGGCCTTTGGCCGGGACGGGATGCTGCCGAAACCGGAGCTGGAGGCGATTGCGCAGTATGTTGCGAGTCTTTCCGGCCTTGCGCCGGATCATGACAGCGCGGCGGCGGTGGCCTTTGACGACAATTGCAGCGCTTGCCACGGGGCAAGGGGCAGTGGCCTGGAAGGCACCGGCGCCCCGGTGCTGGATGACGCCCATTGGATCTACGGTGGCAGTGTCGAGGCGATCCTGGAGAGCCTGCACAACGGTCGGCGCGGTGTAATGCCCGCCTGGGAAGGCAGGCTGAACGACCGCCAGATCGAGGAGCTGGCGGATTATCTGATCGGAGCGGGTGATGCGCAGGGCAGCTGAGCGTGAACGGCGGGCGCAGCGCATCGCCCTGGGCGGGGTGCTGGTGCTGCTCCTGTGCTACGGCGTGCTCAAGGCCGGGCACATCATGGCGGCGATGGACGCCTTTGACGGGCAGCAGATCGACGCGCCGCATTTGGGGCTCAGTGCGAAATGAGCGGGCAGGGGGCATCGTTTCACGGCGTGGTGCAGAACCTGAAGTGCGGGGCCTGTGCGTTGCGGCTGGAGCGGCAGCTGGCCGGGTTGCCCGGTGTCGGCAGGGTGGTGGTGAATGCCACGACGCACCGGCTGCGGATCGACTATGACGCCCATGCGATTGGCGAAGCTGCGCTGATCGATGCCGCGCAGCAGGCTGGCTTTCCGGTGCAATCGGCAGAGGAGACGCGCGACCGGCAGGAACCGAACCTGCTCATTCCGCTGGCAATTGCCGGGTTCGGCATGGCCAATGTGATGTCGTTTTCCGTTTCCGTCTGGGCCGGGATCGACATGGGGCCTGCCACGCGGCAGGCGATGCATCTGGCCTCGGCGCTGGTGGCGCTTGGGGTGACCGGCCTTGCGGGACGGGTGTTCTTTTCCCCGGCGCTCCGGGATCTGCGGCAGGGTCGCGTGTCGATGGATTTGCCGATCAGCCTTGCCATTCTCGCCACGCTTGCCGCCAGTTTCCTCGCCCCGCTCGGGCTGGCCGAAGAGGGCTATTTCGACGCGGTGGTCTCGCTGATTTTCCTGCTGCTGATCGGGCGCGTGCTGGATCAGAAGGTGCGACGCCAGACCCTTGGGGCGGCGCGCAACCTGCAGGCGCTGGTGGTGGGGCGGTTTGCCCGGCTGGCGCCCGATGGCCGGCTGAGCGATGTCTCTGCCGCCGATCTGGCCTGCGGCGACCGGATCCTGGTGCGCGCCGGTCAGACCGTGCCGGTGGACGGGCGGCTGCGCACGCCGGGCGGAGAGATCGATCGCAGCCTGATCACCGGGGAAAGTGACGCCGTGACCGTGGCGGCAGGCGATCTCATCCTTGCGGGCAGCAAGGTTCTAGGGATGACGCTGGAGATCGATGTCACGGCGGTGGGGGCAGAGGCCTCCGTGGGGCAGATGGCGCAGATGATGCGGGTCTTCGAGGACCGCAAGGGCCGCGCACAGCTCCTCGCGGACCGCTTTGCCGCCACCTATGCGCCGATGGTGATCGGCGGCGCGGTCTTCGGTTTTGCCCTGTGGTATCTGGTGCTCGATGCGACGCTGGCCGAGGCCACGATGATCGCGGTTGCGGTGCTGGTGGTGACCTGCCCCTGTGCTGCAGGGCTTGCCACCCCGGCGACGGTGGCGCGGTCCACCAACCAGCTGCTGAACCGCGGGATTCTCGTGCGGTCCGGCCGGGCGCTGGAGGCGTTTTCCTGTGCGTCGCATATCGTCTTCGACAAGACCGGCACGCTGACCCGTCCGGTGCAGCCCGCGCCCGGCGATCTGCCTGCGCAGGTGGCGCAGGCGATTGCGGGGCTGGCCGCCAACAGTGCGCATCCCCTGTCGCGGGCGCTGGTCGGGGAGAGCCGGGTCGAGACCGTGATCCCCGCCGTGGAACGGCCAGGGCAGGGGCTTCTGGGCGCGGATGGCTCCGCGCTCGGCGGGGCGGCGATGTTCGGCCTGCAGGCGACCGGTCCGGGTACGGCCAGTTTTTTCCGCAGCGCCGCGGGCGACATCCATGAGCTGCCGTTCAAGGAGGCGTTGCGTGCCGGCACCCTGGAGACCGTCCGCCACTTCGAGCGCGCCGGGGTTCGGCTGCACATCCAGTCCGGTGATCGCGACGCGGTGGTTCAGGCCATCGCGGGGAAAACCGGCATTCCGGCTGCCAAAGGCGATGTCACGCCGACGGGAAAGGCAACCTACATCGATGGCCTGCGCCAATCTCCGGATGTGGTGGTGACGATGGTCGGCGACGGGATCAACGACGCCCCGGCGCTGACCGCGGCGGATGTCTCGGTCTCCTTTTCCGATGGCAGCGCGATCTCGCAGGACGCGGCGGACTTCGTGATCATCGGGGAGGATGTCTCGAAGCTGGTGCCGATCCACGAGGTCTCGCGCGCCTGCCGCCGCATCATTCGGCAAAACCTGGCCTTTTCGACGGTCTATAACCTGCTGTCCCTGCCGCTTGCGCTTTGCGGGCTGATCACGCCGCTGGCCGCCGCGGTCTTGATGGCGTCATCGTCGATTGCGGTGATGCTGAACGCGCAGAGGGTCCGGGCATGAACGCCTTGCTGATCCTGGTGCCGGTCTCGATCCTGTCGGGTGTCTGCGCCGTGCTGGTCTTTGTCTGGATCGCCCGCAGCGGGCAGCTCTCTGACCCCGAGGGGGATAAGTACCGGATCTTCGAGCCGGACGAACTGGACTAGCCGGAGGCGCTAGTCGCCTTCGGGCGGTGACACGGGCGTGTCGAGGAAGGAGTATAGTCCAGTGCCGCTCGGCACCTTGGTCTTGCGCCGTTTCAGGACGTGGCCATCTTCGTCCACGGTCAGCCGCACCGAAATCCCGCCATAGCGAAAGGTCAGCCGGTGCGTGCCTGCATGCTCGTCGATGCCGGTTTCAGATTGAGTGAGGATCTTGTTGTCGCGCATCAGGGCCTGCACCTCGTCCGGCGCGATCTCCAGCAGGGGCGCAAGATCGTTCACGTCGATGATAAAGCCGTTCTCTCCGGGTTCCAGTTTCATGGTCTCATCCCTGTTCGTTGTCGCCCGACCAGGTCGGGCTGTTCTGCGTCCGGGGGCTTTCGTTTGCGGGGTCCGCTATCGCTCCGCGGCGGATCCGAGCTGATCGCGATAGGCGTGCCAACTGGCAAACCCGATGAGCGGAAAGAGCACGATGGCGGCGAGAAACCCGGTGAGCAGGATCGCCAGCGCCGCGAGGCCGATCACGCTCCCCCAGATCATGGATTGCCGGGGATGCGCACCGCACTGCGACAGGCTTCTGCCCATGGCCGAGAAGGCGTCGATTTCGCGGTCGAGCATCATCTGCAGCGAATAGGCCGAAACGGCGAAGGCAAAGGAGGCGAAGATCGCGCCGGTGAGCACGGCGCCTGCAAGCACGGCCAGCCCGTCGGGCGTTGTCAGCATGTGTTGCAGCGCCTCGACCGCGCCGGGAAAGGGCATCAGGCCATAGTATAGCGCAAAGAGGAGGGTCGCCGCGCGCAGCCAGCCCAGAAGCAGCAGCGCCAGCACGGCCCCGACGATCACGAATTGCCCCGGTGAGGCCACACCGCCGCCGCCCCGGCCTTCGCGGCGTCGGGAGATCCGGAACAACCCGAGAGAGGCCATCGGCCCGACCAGAAACGCCCCCGCGAGGGCGGGCGGGATCATCCAGGACAGGCCGAACCCGTAGAGTGCCGTCAGGCTCGCACAGGAGAGCAGCACCACCGGAAGCCCGTAGCTCAGGCAGGCGGAGGGGTATGCCTTGAGGTCGGCATATCCCAGCCGCAGCCAACGCGCGACCATCGCCGTTCCGGATGCAGACGCGCGCGTGTCGAGAAGGCTGTCCGTGGTCATTTTCCGCATCCCTGAAGCTGGTCAATCGCTGTAATAAGATATAACTAAAATATATCTAAATTCAATACGAGAGATTCTGTTATGCACGACCCGGCAAACGACGTCCCCGATCCTGCGCAGGCCCATATGCTGCTCCGCTTTCCGATCACGGCAGAGGAAATCGACCAGCTGGTGGCGGCGTTTTACGCAGAAATCCGTGCCCACGCGGTGCTGGGACCGGTGTTCATGGACGCGATCGGACAGGATCGTCTGTCCTGGCAGTTTCATGAGGCGAAAATCGCGTCTTTCTGGCGCAATGCCGTGCTGATGGACCGTGGTTATCGCGGCAACCCGATGATGAAGCATCTGGCGAATCGCGACATCCGGGTCGAGCACTTCCCGATGTGGCTCGGCCTGTTCCGCCAGGTGGCTTTCGAGGTTCTGCCCGCGGATCGGGCTGCCAATATCTCGGCGCTTGCGGATCGTATCGGGCGGGGTCTGTCCTACGGGCTGTCGACGGCGCGCGGTGGGTCGGCTGTGCCGGATCTGACGCGGTAAAGCGGTTGCGCGTGCCGTCAGCTGCGTGCGTGCAGCCGCTGGTGCGCGCTGGGGGAGAGACCGAAGGCGCGCAGGAAGGCCACCCTGAACCCGGAGTAAGACCGAAAGCCCACGCGGCCCGCAACCTCCTTGGTCACCACGCCATCTTCCAGCAGGTTCTTGGCCAGATCCAGCCGCATGCGTTCGAGGTATTTTGCCGGCGATACGCCCATGGCCGCCAGGAATTTCCGGTAGAACGTGCGCTCGGTCATGCCTGCGATCCCGGCAAGCGCGCCGACGCTGACGTCTTTTGCCGGGTTTTCCAGCATCCATTCCACCGCGGTGCGGATCTCGCGCGTGGAGGCCCGCGACTGGGCTTCGAGGAAGGAGCTGAACTGGCTCTGGTTGCCTTGCCTGCGGGCAAAGACAACAAGCCGTTTGGCGACCCTGGCGCTCAGCATCGGGCCGTGATCCTCCTCGACGATGGCCAGCGCCATGTCGATGCCCGTGGTGACCCCGGCAGAGGTCCAGATGTGGCCGTCCTTTGTGAAGATGCTGTCGCTGTTCACGGTGACGGCCGGAAACCGGTCTTCGAGGAAGCTGCAGGCGTCCCAATGGGACGAGATCATGCGATTGTCGGCAAGCCCGCTGCCCGCAAGCACATAGGCACCGCTGCAGACCGACCCGATCCGCCCGCAGCTTTGCGCGATGCGCTTGAACCAGTGCACGTAGGCCGGATCGTCACCGGCGGCCAACAGGGCGGGTTGTTCGGCGCCCACCACAATCAGGAAATCATCGGCGCAGAATTCGAAACTGGACGATGCCCGGCTCTCGATGGCGAAGCCGGCGCTGCCATGCACCGGTCCGCCGCGCGGGCTGATCGGGATCACGTCATAGAGCGGTGCCCCGCTTTGCTGGCTCGCGGCCTGAAACACCGAGGCCGGGCCGGTGAGGTCGAGCGGCTCAAACCCATCGAAGACAGCAAAGAAGATTCGAGTCGTTTTTTGCATGGCGGAATTTTAACATTTTTTGTCATTTCCGCCAGATCGGGATCCGGCCAGACACTGCGACAAAGCGCCGTTTCATGTTGGCGGTGCCTTTGCCAAGGGGAGCATCATCATGACATCGAGATCGTTTCAGACCCTTCTGGCCCTGGTTTTCCTGACGTTGGGCGGGTGGTGCATGATCTGGCCGGGCATGGTTGAGGGGCTTGTGCTGCGCGCCGAGTTTGTCACCGGCGGTATCGTGCCCCGCCTGCTGATTGGCTGTTTCGGCGCACAGGCGGTGCTATGCGGCACGGTGATCGCAGTGTCGGATTTCAGGCCGCGCAGTTTTCTCGTTTTCGGCGTGATCGGATCGTTGCCGTTCTTTGCGTTCAACTACTATTTCTACGTCGAGGCGCAGATATTCACCCGCTGGATGCTGCTCGATTTCGTCGGAAATCTCGTCATTCTTGGCTGTTGCCTCTGCGGCTATTCTCTGGCCCGGCGCGGGCTGTGAGCGCAGCATCCGTGTCCCCCTAGTGACGCCCCGAGGCCTCAGAACGGCTTGGTCAGCACCAGCAGGGCAATGGCCGCGACAAGGGCGGTCTGACCCAGGATGAGCCCGGTGACCGACCGGGCCGATAGGGCGGTCCGGTCAGCGGGTAGGTCCTGACAGGCGCGGCGGAAGCGGGCGGCAAAGGCGCCTTGCGCGCCTGACAGCACCAGCACGATCACCAGCTTGGCGATCATCCAGGGTTCGCTGATGTATCCCGAGACCGACACCAGCCACAGGCCCAGCACCCATGTCAGGGTGATGCCGACGCCGGAGACCAGCCGGAAGAACAGGCGCGCGCCCCGTTTGGCGGCGTCACCGGTGGAGAGATGCAAAAGCGCCGGGGCCGCCAGCATGGCGGACATCCAGACGATAACGCCGGTGACATGCAGGGCCTTGATGATGTCAAACACCTGCGGCCCCGCGCATACGCGCGGCCAACAGGCCGTCGTTGAGAAAGGTGCCAAAGGGCACCAGCGCGGCCAGCAGAACCCGCATGATCTGTCGCGGCGGCCATGTGCCATCGAAGATCGTGGCGCAGGCGAGCACCAGATACAGCGAAAAACACCCGCCGTGCACCGGCCCCATGACGGAGACGAAGGCGGGGGCATCGAAGACGTATTTCAACGGCACGGCGACGCAGAGCATCAGGATCAGCGTGACCCCTTCGACCCAGCCTGCGCATCTGAGCCTGGCGAGCGGTGACATCAGCACAATCGGTTCCTTCCATCCGGGGGGCGGGCAATCGCGTTTCTACCAGTTGGCGACGGCGCTCTCACGCATTCGACTTGTTCATCACCGCCAAAAATGATGAAATTCCGCCACCGGGTGTGGGGATGTGCCGCCACGCCCCGACCGGTCGCAAAAATGCGGCCTGCGCTTTTGGGAGATCACGCCGATGCCACGGTTGAAAAGATGTAGAACAGCTACATCTATACCGAGAGGATATGCATGAGGTTGACCAACTTCTCGGACGTTTCGCTGCGCGTTTTGCTCTTCGCGGCGGCGCATAAGGACCGCCTTGTCACCATCGACGAGATGGTGGCGGTCTTCGGGACGTCGCGCGGGCAGGTGATGAAAGTCGTGCACAACCTCACGACGCATGGCTTTCTGGAAGCGGTGCGCGGCCGGACAGGCGGGCTGAAGCTCGCCCTGGCGCCGGATGAGATCAATCTGGGGCAATTGCTGCGACACACCGAGAATGATTTCGGGGTGGTGGAATGCATGCGCAGCGGCAATCAATGCGTGCTGACCGGCGATTGCCGCCTGCCGTCCGTCCTGACCGGCGCGATGGAGGCGTTCTTTGCCGTGCTCGATGGCAAGACGCTTGCGGATATCGAGCTCAAGGCAGCGAATTTCATGGGCACCTGATCCGCTGGCGCGGGCGGTCCGAGGATCCTGCGCGTCAGGCGAATTGCCGCGCCTTTGCCGTTTCCGGATCGCCCGTGTTCGGCGTGCCGCTGGTCTCGATCAGCATCACATGCGCCTCACTGAGGGCGACGGGGCGGTGCTCCACCCCCTGCGGCACCACGAACATCTCTCCGGCCTTCAGATGCACGATCCGGTCCCGGAGCTGGATGTCGATCTCGCCATCGAGAACAAAGAAGAAGTCATCGGTGTCCGGGTGCGCATGCCAATTGAACGCGCCTTCGAACTTGGCGATCATGACGTCATGGCCGTTGAAAAGCGCAACGGTCCGCGGTGCCCAATGCTCGTTGAAGGTTGCGAGTTTCTCGGCGAGATTGACCTTGTCCGACATATCAGGCTCCTGTTTCGAGGGCGTAGTCATCCCGTGTTGCAAGCGGCGGCTCCCCGCCGTCGGGCCCGTACATGACCACCCAGGTCGCGAAATCATCCGAAAACTCCTCGAACCGGTGCACCGCGCCCGCAGGCACGAAAATCGCGTCCCCGGCGGTGAAGGGAAAACGGCGCAACAGCTGCCGGGTGTCGCCGATGGCGAAACGCCCGGTCCCGCGCACCACGACGTAGACCTCGTCCTGTTCGTGCACGGGTTGCCGGTCTTCGATCTGTGGCGTGTAGAAAAACATCGTCATGCTGCCGTGCTGGCGCATGACCGCGGCAGGCAGGCCAAAGGGGGCGGTGCCGGTGTCCAGCGCGGTTTGCACCGCCCGTTCCGCCTGATCCCGTGGCATCATCGGCGAGGGCCAGTTGGCGACTTCAGTCTCGATCAGCATGGTGCGGTCTCCACAGTTCGTGTGCTGCACCTTAGCTATGCTTGGCATGGCGGGACCGCAATTCGCGGGCCGTGCCAAACTCTGCACCGATCCTGCCAGTGGGGCAAATCCCGTGTTGGGCCGTTGCCTGTCTGTCAGGAAATGCGCGGGGCGGGACGACATCCGGGTGTCGCCCCGCCCGCGCATTCTCAGAGGTAGGGATAGGCGGTTGAGGGGTGCGGTGTCAGCCTGCGGTGCTGCGCGCCGCCCGAAGGCAGCTCGTCGCGGTAGAGCTTGAGCAGGCCGCGGGTGCCGTCCGGCAGGCTGGCAATGTCCTGAAGCGTGCGGCTGCCCCCGGCTTCGGCCCGCAGGTAGGAGGTGGTGAGCAGATGCTGCTGGAAGGTGGTCAGCGATCCGGTGCCCTCGTACCCCATGTAGCGCTGGTAATCGGCGATGGCGTCGCGGGTCCGCGTGCCGACCCGCCCGTCGACCTGCCCGGCGTTAAAGCCGAAGTAGTTGAGCGAGGACTGGATCTCGCGGCCTTCGGAGGTGGCCGGGATCGAGGGGCGATAGGTTTTCTTCGGCGTGTAGCTGCGCGGCGCGGCCGCGTAGTTGCGGGGCACCACCGCACGGTTGCGCACGGCCTGGCGCTGCTTGTTCTTGCGCACCTCGTTGTTGATGATCGCACCGCCGATGCCGCCAAGGATGGCGCCGGCGATGAAGTCCCGGCTGTCCGCTGAAGCGCGGGTGCCGGGCACGAGGGCAAGCGAGGCCGCGATCGCGGCGGACATAAGTGTTTTGGACAGCATGACATGCTCCTTTTCGTCTGGTGTCCTGCGGGCGGGTGTCACGGTGTTCGGGCAGCGCGGTCCGCGGGCAGCAGTGCCTTGGGCATATGGGGCAGGGGCCGGGATGAGAAAGGGCTCTTGCGCGCGCTGTGCGCGCGTGGGCGGTGATCTGCGCGTTTTATCGCTGCGATGCGCGGCGATTGGCCAAGTTTGCCCGCGTGATATTGCATATCAATGCCGCTTTGGTCTGCGATTTGGCCTGTATTGCAGGCCCTATGGCGGGTAAGGCACCGCCCGTGCAGGTGCCGCGCCGCGCAGTGTGCCATGTCCGGATGCGGCAACGAAAAAGGGCCCCGGTTGTCACCGGAGCCCTTGTGCTGTGTCAGCTCAGCCTGCGCTTAGTGCGAGGGCTGCTTGTCCCAGTCTTCCTGCTTGGGCAGGATTTCGAAGGTGTGCTCCGGCGGCGGGCTGGGCAGGGTCCATTCCAGCGTGTCCGCATACTCGTTCCATGGGTTGTTCTCGGTCACCTTGGCGCCAGCGCGCAGCGAGTAGATGATTACGCCAAAGAAGAACAGGAACGACGCAAAGCTCAGGAAGGCGCCCCATGAGGACCATGCGTTCCAGTAAGCAAATGCTTCGGGATAGTCGATGTAGCGACGTGGCATACCCTGACGGCCCAGGAAGTGCTGGGGGAAGAAGGTCAGGTTGGCCCCGATGAACATCGTCCAGAAGTGCAACTTGCCCGCCCATTCAGGGTACATGCGGCCCGTCATTTTGGGGAAGTAGAAGTAGATTCCCGCAAAGATGCAGAACACAGCCCCAAGCGACATCACGTAGTGGAAGTGCGCCACCACGTAGTAGGTGTCGTGATAGTAGCGATCGACGGCCGCCTGCGACAGAACGATGCCGGTCACGCCCCCCACGGTGAAGAGGAAGAGGAACCCGAAGGCCCAGAGCATGGGCGTTTTGAATTCCACAGAGCCGCCCCACATAGTCGCGATCCAGCTAAAGACCTTCACGCCCGTCGGTACCGCGATGACCATGGTGGCCAGCATGAAGTAGGCCTGTTGGTTGAGGCTCATCCCCACGGTGTACATGTGGTGCGCCCAGACGACGAAGCCCAGAGCACCGATCGCGATGATCGCCCAGACCATCGGCAGGTAGCCGAAGACCGGTTTGCGCGAGAAGGGCGCGATGACGTGGCTGATGATGCCGAAGCCGGGCAGGATGATGATGTAGACTTCCGGGTGACCGAAGAACCACAGGATGTGCTGGTAGAGGATCGGATCCCCGCCCCCTGCCGGATCAAAGAAGGTCGTACCGAAGATCCGGTCTGTCAGCAGCCTGGTGAT
>ERZ1740065.187-NODE-187-length-30178-cov-4.807788_pt1 | contig 30178 bp, 17 predicted proteins | sample MGYA00581738_ERZ1740065 | MGnify/ENA primary metagenome ERZ1740065 (study PRJEB43018, sample SAMN04849749) | marine metagenome | isolation source: floating plastic debris | place: Pacific Ocean | collected 2008-09-01 | study: EMG produced TPA metagenomics assembly...
GTTCGTACGCTCTCGGTGGTTTGCCAACCCAACAAGGCTACGGCTCCCTTGCTCAACAGGGCCAAGACGATTCTGCACAGGTCAAATATTGGAAAGAATATAGTATAGAGTTTTCAACCGAAAAAAGGGATGGAAGTTAATCTTTAAAGGAAAAAGATGCGCCGACGCCTATTTCACCTAGTGATTTTCTTAATGATTTGTGGGTCCCTACCCGCCCAATTGCGCTTCCTCATCCAGTCCGTCCCCCCCGACACCCCCACCGATGCGGACCTCTTCGTAGCCGGCTCCTTCAACTCCTGGAACCCTGGCAACCTCGACTACCGCCTCCAAGTCAACAACGACGGACACTACGAATTGGAGATCAATCCCCCTCCGTGATTGCTGGAATTTAATTTCACCCGGGGCGAGTGTGACAACGTCGAAGGGGATGCCAATGGGGGCTTTTTACCCAACCGCTCCTACCAGTTCGACGGCGAAGCCACTACCCTCCAACTCGCTATCCTGAGATGGGAAAACGGCGGTACCGGTGGCTCCACCGCCGCCGACAACGTCTTCGTGCTCGACGAAAGTTTCGCAATGCCCCAGCTCGGCCGCAGCCGCCGCATCTGGCTCTACCTGCCCCCCGATTACGAGCCCAGCAACAAACGCTACCCCGTCCTGTACATGCACGACGCCCAAAACCTCTTCGATGAAGCGACCAGCTTTAGCGGAGAATGGGAAGTCGACGCGTCCCTCAATGCCCTCCACGCAGCGGGCGACTACGGCGCTATCGTCGTGGGCATCAATAACGGTGGCGTCGACCGCTTTGCGGAATACACGCCCTGGCCCCATCCCAGCCTGGGCGGAGGACGCGGAATGGACTACCTCGACTTTATCGTCGAAACCCTCAAACCCTACATCGATCAAAATTACCGAACCCTGACGGAACCCGAGTACACCGCAATTATGGGCAGTTCGCTCGGGGGCCTGATCTCGACCTACGGTGTGATCGAACACCAGGACGTTTTTGCCAAAGCAGCTTGTTTTTCCAGCTCCTACTGGGTGAGCAACCAAGCCTACGAACACGTCGAACAGACCGGGCGACAAAACGACCTCAAAATCTACCTGATTGCTGGACAGTTGGAAAGTACCACCATCGACGTGGTGGGCGACATGTACCGCATGGAGCAAACCCTGGAGACGGCCGGCTTTGCCGACGATCGCATCTTCGCCATCGACCACGCCGACGGGGAGCACAACGAGGCTTACTGGGCCCGCGAATTTCCCGCCGCCTACCAGTGGCTTTTCGAAGGTTTGGACTTTCCGAGCAGCCTAGCCGATCCAGTGGTGGCAACACCAGCGGTGACGATGTATCCCAATCCGGGTTGGGGGCCATTGGTCGTAGAGGTGAGCGAGAACTACCGCACTCCGGTACTGGAAGTATTTTCGGCCGACGGTCGGCAGTGGCGGAGCGAAGCCCTGACGGCGGGTTCGAATCCAGTGGATTTGGGAGATTTGCCAAATGGGGTTTACGGGATTTCGGTACGGACGGCTACGGGAGTGGTTCACCGGGAGTGGTGGGTCAAGCGGGAGGAATAGTAGAATAGGGATTTATTTGGTCAGCAGGACATCGCCTTGGTAAAGCACTACGGAGCCGTCGATAAATTCGACTTCGGCGGCGTAAACGTAAATGCCCGCATCGAGGTCGCGCCCCCGGAAGCGCCCGTCCCAGCCGAGGACTTCGCGGTTGGCTGGAAAATTTTCTTGACCGAAGGGCCGCCTTAGATCGTAAAGTTATCATTTTCCCCTGTAAATTCCGCCGATATTGCATTGGGAAAAAACACTTCCCGCTCCTTGCGCACCCGGATGAGCAACTCATCTTCGGCGGTACAGCCCCGTTCGTCCACTACCTGAACCCCCACCGTCAACTCCTCCACCGCCGTAAAACGGATGCGCTCACAATCGCCACAAGCCACCCAGTCGGGATGGGTCCACACCCACTGCTCCACGGGGCGGCGCAAGCCAGCATCCAATTCCACCTCTTCCCCCCAATCCACCAAGCGATCGGGTCCCAAATCCACACCAAAGGAAGGAGGCTCCAAGAGGACCAAGCTCGTATCCCACTCGCAGGACCGCCCGTCGCGAATCACCAACTGGTACGTACCCGGAGCAAGCCCCGTGAAAGTGCCCTCCGAAGAAAAGTCCTGCCCATTGAGGGCGTAGGCATAAGGCGAAGTACCACCACTGACCGCCGTCACGGCAATCTGTCCATCCCGATCCCCCCAACACTGCGGATCGTTGGCCACCAAGCTGGCGGCCCTCGGCACAGCGGGATCTTCTACCACCACAACGCTATCGCTACTCCGACAGCCATTGTCGGCATTGCTGACCAACAGGCGGTACGTTCCGGGGCGATCCACCAAAGGAGTAAGACTGTTGGCGGGAGCACGTACATTGCCATCCGCCGTCATCCACTCAAAGGTACAGGCCGTACAAGCCGGATCGATACTGGCGTTCAAACTCGCCTCCCCCCGAATACAATCCAGCACTCCAGTGGGACCCGCATCGATCGCAGGGCCAAGCGTGTCTACCGGGACGACGATCGTTTGCTCGGCAATACAACCATTATCAGTATTCTGGATGCGTAGGGTGTAAGTGCCGGGGGCATCGACGACGACCCGAGCGGTAGCCGCACCGTTGATGTTGCCTCCCGACCATTCCAGCACGTAGGACGGTCCTTGGGAAGAAGCACTCGCGTCGATCTCAATCAGCGTATCCCGACAGCTGTAGGCCGCGGGATTGGGAATCACAATATCGGGAAGGTCCGCATCGGCCTCGACGACCGCAGTCTCCGTAGCCGTACAAGTACTCTGGCGATCCGTAACGATGACGCGGTAGGTCCCCGCAGCGTCGACTTCCACCACGGCTTGGTCAACGGGCGTACTGATATTGCCTTCCGCCCCCACGACTTGCCATAAGAAATCGACGCCCCCCAGGGGTTGGGAGCTTACCGCCGAAAGCGGGATGCTGGCATCGCTACAAGTCAACTGGGTACCCAAATCGGCAATGATTACGGCTACCGGTGCCTCGTAAAAAGTAATCGGTACCCCATTGGACTGGCTCCGGCAACCGTCCAGCGGATTGACCGCACCATTGTCGGCATTGCCCGCCACGGCGGTGACGTAGTACGTGACGCCGTAGGTGAGCGGCGCCTCAAAGCGGAAGGTGGGATCGTCCCGTACGATCAGGGGATTGCCCAGGGTCGTTTCGTCGCCATCGTGAAGGACAAACTGAAGTACGTCATCGGTATCGAGATTGCCACCGACGTGGCTAATTTGCTGTTCATCGGTACCGCAAGCGAGGACGGGATCGGGGGCCAGGCTACCGGCATCGGTGATACAATCACAGGCGTAGGTCCCGGTCAGAGCGCTTGGTCCGCAGGCGCGGTCGTCGTCGATATTGAGGGCGTAGGTTTGGCCCCGGGGAATGGGGTCGCTGACGAACGCATCACCGACCAGGGTGCCCGGTAGGCCACTGACCCGGTAGGAATTGAGGTCGCCACCAGTCAGGCGAAAACGCAGGATGTAAAAATTATTGAGGGGATCGCATGCGGTTTGAAGGTCGGTCGCTTGGGGGGCTTCGTAAAGGGTGAGGAGGCGCAGGGTATCGCTGGCGGCGCAGGAATTGGCATCGACCACCGTCACGGCGTAATCACGAGGGGCCGTCGGAACATCGGTAATGACCTGCCCCGCCGGGATGGGCAGCGACCAAAAGAAAGCCGCCCCGGGGTTGCCCGCGTCGAGGGTCAGGCTGGCCCCGCGACAAATGGCCGTATCGTTACCGAGGTGGACGGTGGGCAGGGGAAAAACGTCAAGTTCGATGCTGTCGATCGCCGTACAACCATTGGCATCGGTGACCTCCAGCCGGTAGCGGGCGGCCGAGTCGATGTAAATGGCGGGAGTGTTTTGTCCGGTTGACCACCGGTAGTCAAGCCCAGTCAGGGTGCCCTCACCCAGGTCGGTGTCGGTCCCGCAGACGCTCAGGTCGGGGCCCAGATCGAGAAGGGTTGTAGCAAAAACGTCGATTTGAATGTCGTCAGACCAGGAGCAGCCGACCCCATCCACGAGGGTAACGGTGTAGGTGGTATTTTGGCTGGGGTTCACTTGGCGGAGGGAATCGATGGAATTGTCGTCCCAAAGCCAGGAGCACTGAACGCAATTGCTATCGATGGCGTTGAGCAGGACGCTTTCGTTGGGACAGACGATGGTATCGCGAAATTCGACGGAGACGTCACAGTTGGTTTTGATGATCCAAAAATCGTTGAGGCCCTGGTTGGGAGCGGTCTTGTCCCCACTCGCCAGGCTGGAGGAATGGCCGGCGAGGACGTAGCCACCGTCGGAGGATTGGAAGAGGTTTTCGAGGACGTCGCGACTGCTGCCACCGAGGGTTTTATCCCAAAGTTTGGTCCCGTCCGGGGCGAGGTAAAGCAGCCAAAAGTCTTCCGAACCCACGGGGCCCCGGTTGGCCTCGGTCTTATCGGGGCCAATGCCCGAGGCAGAGAAGCCTCCGACGAGGTAGTTGCCGATGCTATTTTGTTTGACGCTGTAACAGTTTTCCAATTCCGGCCCCCCGAAGGTCTGTTCCCATTCGATCGCCCCGCCACCGTCCGTCTTTACAATCCAAAAATCCACCCACTGCGAAGCTTCACTCTTTTGGGCCGATACGCCCGAACGCGATCCCCCACCGATCAAAAAGCCCCCATCCTGGGTCAACACAAAACTTTGAATCTCATCTTCATCCGCCCCACCGTAGCGAAACTCCTGCCGCTTGCTGCCATCCAATTCGTCCAACTCAATGAGCCAGTAATCCTTCCCCCCAAAACCCGCCAGCCCCACATCCATCCCATCCGGCGCAGAAGTCGTCGAACCACCTACCCAGAAGTGACCATCCGGCCCCTCCTGCAATTCGTTGACCCGCTCCTCGCCCACCCCACCGATGGTCCGGTCCCAAAGCACATTGCCCAAGCCATCGACGTGAATGATCCACAGGTCGAAATCACCCCGGTGGTTTTCCGACTTCTCCATCCCCGCATCCGAGCGCGAAATACCACCCAGCAGGTAACCACCGTCGCTGGTGACCAACAATTGGTAAAAATAATCGATGCTATCGCCCCCGTAGGTCCGATCCCACTCGATGTTGCCCAGGGCGTCGGTCTTGATGATCCAGTAATCTTCGTAGCCACGGTTGGCGTCGCTCTTCTGAATGCCATTGTCCGAATAGGACACCCCCCCGATGATGTAGCCCCCATCCGCCGTTTGTTGGGCGGCCCAGAGGCGATCCTGTTTGTTGCCACCGTAGCGGCGATCCCACTCCTTGTTGCCATCGCTATCGGTCTTGAGCAACCAGTAGTCACCGACGTCGGGGGGAGGGAAAAAACCATCAAAAGGAGGGGTGGTGACGTCGCCCGCCACGGGAGAAGAAGTGTAGCCTCCGAGTAGGAAGCCCCCATCCGCCGTTTCGCTCACGCTGTTACAATCCTCCCAGATGCTACCGCCAAAACCCCGATCCCAGGCGGTTTGGAGCAACTGCCCGGCTAGCCACCAGGGATGGATCCCCAGCAGCAGCAGTAGCGCCAGTCTGCTCGCTAGTCGACGGTGAGGGTATGCTAGGAGGCGATAAGCCATGGTTTAACGAATAAGTTTTGAGGGAAAACCGCTGGATTCTCCGCTTATTTTTAAAGCGCTTGCTGTCACTGTAGGTTGTCGATTCCGATAGGTCGGTCGAGTTCCGTTTCCCGTACCATAAACACTTCGCGTGGGAAAGGGTTGGTACGTTTTCCCATCTTTGTGTCTTTGTGGGTTGGCAAACGGTTACTAGGAGTTTTATTAGGACGTGTACGCCTACAAATTTAGCCCTTCCACTGGAGAAAGCCAAAAAATAGCCGCGATTAAAGCCTTCTATCGCTTGGCGGACCTATCCTTTCCCTCCTCCTTGTCGTCCCCCACCTCATCGAGTACCCGCTGTAGAATTCGCGCGAATTTGGGACCGTGCGGGGGATTGAAAAGGTAGAGGTGATCACCCGGCACTTCGTGCAGTCGAATGCCGCCGCGTGCGTACGGTTGCCAGCCCAGGTACTCAAAATCGTCGACCCAAAACTGGCGCTTCTCCGCCCGGAACAGGTAAATCTCGCCGTCGTAAGGCGTAATCTTGTAGCGACCAAAGGCCCGTTGGTTTTTTTGATCCACCGAAACGGCGTAGGCCGATTTGTCGCCCCGAATCTCCTCGCGGTCGTCGTAGCGCAAGCCCGAAGCCCAGCGGCGGAGCCGGACCTGTAGGGTATTGGTCTTGTAACGCAGGCTTTCCAGGGGGCTTTTGGCAACCAGCGACAGGTTCCAGGCCACCTTTTTTCCCAGGTTCTTCAATTGTCGGTAGTAAGATTCCCGCTCTCCCCGAATCGACTGGCGGACCACCGTGTCGAACATCCCCAGCATCGCGACCTCCCGACCCATTTGCCGGAGTTGTTTGGCCATTTCGAAGGCGATCAGGCCACCAAAGGAATAACCGGCCAGAGCGTAAGGGCCCCGGGGGTTTTGTCGCAGGATTTCGGAATTGTAATGCGCCGCAATGGCCTCCAGGCTGTCCAGGGGCTCGGCTTCTCCGTGCAGGCCGCGGGCCTGTAGAGCGTAGATCGGTTGCTCCGGGTCCATGTGTTGGGCCAGGGTCTGAAACATCAAAACGTGCAAACCCGCCCCGTGTACCAGGTAGATGGGCAGCTTCGTACCCTCGGCCCGGATCGGTACGAGCGACTGGAAGCTGGGGGCTTCGTCAGCCCGCAACAGCCGCGAGAGGCCCTCGATCGTCGAGTTTTCGAGGAGGCAAGACAGGGGGAGTTTTTTCCCACTCGCCGCCTCGACCTTGGCCATCATGTTGACCGCAATCAGCGAGTGTCCCCCCAGCTCGAAGAAATTATCCCGGCGCCCGATACGGGCCACGCCCAACAGCTCCGACCAAATTTGGGCCAGCATCCGTTCGGTGTCGTCCTGGGGAGCGAGGAAGGCCGCCTCGGCGGCCCGCTTGTCCCAATCCGGCGGGGGCAATCGTTTGCGGTTGATCTTGAGGGTGGTGGTGAGGGGAAAGGCCTCCATCAGGACGAAGGCGGTGGGAATCATATAGCCGGGCAGGCGTTTTTGCAAAAAGCGCCGCAAGGCTTCCTCCTCCCACTCCACGGAAGACTCCAGCACCAGGTAAGCCACCAGACGCTTGTCGTCGGGTCGATCCTCGCGGACCATCACCACGTTTTCCAATACCCCCGCAAACTGCGACAGGTAAGACTCGATTTCCCCCAATTCGATCCGGTAACCGCGAATCTTGACCTGTGAATCGACCCGCGAAAGGTATTCCAAGTCGCCGTTGTTGAGCAAGCGCCCCAAATCTCCCGTACGGTAGAGGCGCTCCCCCATCCGACGGCTAAAGGGATGCGGTACAAAACGCTCCGCCGTCAGCTCCGGTCGTTTGAAATAGCCCCCCGGCGCTACCCCCACGCCACCGATGTAAACCTCGCCGGCCACCCCGATCGGCACCCGTTGCTGGTGTTCATCCAGTAAGTAAAGCTGTACGTTGGACAAGGGCTGACCCACCGCTACGTAGCCCGATTCGCTACTCGCTTCCAGCACACTGCGCTCCACTTTTTTGTAGGTCGACCAAATCGTCGTCTCCGTCGGCCCGTAAATATTGTACACCGTCCGGCCCCGATCGAGCAATTTCCGAGCAAAATCTACCGTCAGGCCCTCCCCACCGGAAAGGATCGTCAGGTCTACCTTACCCTTCCAACCCGCCATCAACAAACTGCGCCAGGTCGCCGGAGTGGCCTGCATGATCGTAGCATCCACTCGGTCGATCAGCTCCCCCAGCAAAAAGCCATCGCGGGTTTCTTCCTTGGTGGCGATGGCTACCTTCGCCCCGAGAAAGAGGGGTAGGAAAAAGTCCTGCACGGAAGGGTCAAAAGAGACCGAGGCCACACTGAGGATGGTATCGTCCTCCCCCATTCCAATGGATTTTTGCAGGGCCCAGTGGTGATCCACCACCGCGTAGTGCGGAATGGCCACGCTCTTGGGACGGCCGGTCGAGCCGGAGGTATAAATCACGTAGGCCAGATCCTCCGCCCCCAAACGCCTCGCGTCGTTCCGCGGGGCCGGGTGCTGCCAACGGGCCAGCAAGTCCTCCCGAACAAAAACGGGGGCCGGATAATCGGGCAGACGCTGCTCCAGAGCGCGGTGCGTCAGCAGCATCTTGGCCTCGGCATCCTCCAACAGCAATTGAATCCGCTCCACCGGATTGATCGGATCCAGGGGAACGTAAACGCCCCCCGCCTTGAGTACCGCCAGCAGAGAAATGAGGAGTTCCGCGGAACGCTCGAAGTAAACGCCTACAAAGTCCCCCACCCGCAAGCCTTCCGAAACCAACAAATGCGCCAGTTGGTTGGCCTCGCGGTTGAGCGTGGCGTAGTCCAAACGCTGGCCAGCACAGATCAGGGCCACCCGTTCGGGCCGCCGCGCCGCTTCGGCTTCAAAAAATTCGTGGATCAGGCGCTGCTGGGGAAAATCGGTCTCGGTGGCGTTCCACCGTCGGAGCAGGGCCTTTTCCGCCTCCGGCAGCAGGGGCAGTGCCCAAAGCGGCCGCTCGGGATCCTGGAGGATGCTCCGCAGCAGTTGGTGAAATTCCGCCAAGCGCCGCTGGATAGTCACCGCATCAAACAAATCGGTATTGTAAATCCAGTCCATCTCCGCGCCGTCGGCAGTGGGCTTGAGATTGATAAAGCTGTCGAAGGTTTCGTAGTGCCGGGGAATGGATTCGACCCGCGCTCTTCCCGTACCAAAATCAATCTCCCCCCCATCGGCATCCATGTTGAATAAGACGGAAATGAGCGGCTGCCGACCGGGATCACGCTTGACCGCCAACTTTTTGACCAGGGTGCCCAGACTGTAATTCTGGTGTTCCAGGGCGTCGAGTAAGACCCGCCGCGTTTCCCCCAGGGTATCGACAAAGCGGGCGTTGCGGTCCGTACGCAAACGGACGGGGAGCAGGCTGACGCCGTGCGCCACGAGGTTTTGATTGCCGGCAATGGCTTGGGCGGCCGCGGTGAGCCCCAACACAAAATCTTCCTGACCCGACAAGCGGTGCAGTAGGGTTTGGAAGGCGGTGTAGAGCAAAAAGAACAGGGTCGTACCGCGTTGGGCCGCCAGGGCCTTGAGCTCCGCCAGCAAAGCGGGATCGAGGTGGAGCTGTTCCTGGGCCGCCGCGTAGGTTTTCAGAGGGGGCCGCGAACGATCAGTCGGCAGCTCGAGTACGGGGATGCCATCCGCAAACTGGCCCAGCCAGTGGGCCTCCGCGGCTCGGAAGGCTTCGCTTCGCAAATAAGTCAGTTGCTCCTCTACAAAGTCGGTGATCGACTTGGCGGGGGGCAGTTGCGGGGCCCGGCCTTGCCAACGGGCGCGGTAGAGGGCGCCCAACTCCTGGGCCAGAATGCCACAGGACCAGCCGTCCGCAATACCGTGGTGCGCCGTCAACAAAATCCGGTGATCATCGGGCGCCATCCGTAGTACCTTGAGTCGGAAGAGGGGCCCGGTAAAGAGGGCAAAAGCTTCCTCCACTTCGCCCCGACGGAAGTGCTCCAGGCGTTCGGCCGCCACCGCTTCCGGCAGCCCGTTCAGGTCGATCCATTCGGGTTCGATGGCCCATTCGGACTGGATGGTCTGCGTGAGGTCGTCCCGGTCAAAATGGCTGCGGAGCGAGTCGTGCCGATCGACCAGTTGTTGGGCGGCCCAGCAAAATATTTCGAAGTCAAAGGTCCCTTTCAGTTGCAGCTCTCCGGCCAAATTGTAGGCCGCCGCTGCCTCACGACCGAGGCGGTGTTCTACCCATACTTCCTTTTGCCCCTCCGTAAGGGCCAGCTTTTTTTTTTCGGTTGGCGGCGGAGTTTCCTTGGGCAGCTGATGGGGAGGGTAAACGATGGCGTTGCGATCCTCTACTTCGGCCAGCGTCATTTGGAAAAAACCGGCCGTCTGCATCTCGCGAATCGTTTCTTCCACCATGCGGTACGCAAAGTCCAGATCTTCCACTGTATGGGCCGTCGAAATGAGTCCCGCCTTGTCCAACTGGTGAACGCCTTTGTGAACGAGGTAGTAAAAAAAGAGCTTGGACAGGGGATTGCTATCCGTCGTCTGGATGGCGACGATGGAACCCGCGGCGAGTACGCGCAAGGGGGCTTTGGTACGGAGAAAAAGTTCGCGCAGGCGCTCGGCGTAGTGAGCCGAGCGGGCGTTCAGTGCTTCGTACATGGCCGGCCCCCGGCGCTGAATTTCTTGTAAGGTGGCTCGGGAAGCCGCCAGGGCCAGGGGGTTTTTGACAAAGGTACCCCCAAAGAAGGTCACCCCGGCGGGGGGAACGGAATCGTCTCCAAACTGCCACATTCCCCCGTCAAAGGGATCCAGAAAACGGGCCCGTCCCACTACCGCGGCCATGGGCAAGCCTCCGGAGATGATTTTTCCGTAGGCCACCAGGTCCACTTCGATACCGTACCATTCCTGCGCCCCACCGATGCCCAGCCGGAAGCCGGTAATCATCTCGTCGAAGATCAAGGCGATGTCCCGCTCCGCCGTCACCCGCCGGATGGCGTGTAGCAGCTCGCGGGGCTGGCGGTGGGGAGCCTTGGGTTGTACGGGCTCGATCAAAACGGCCGCCAGCTCATCGGCGTGACGGTGGATGACCTCCAGTACGTCGGGGTCGTCGTAATCGAGTACGATCACCTGCTGCACCAAAGAAGAGGGAATACCCGGAGCGACGGGCATCGCGACCGCCTCACCGTCCCGATTCAGCGATCGAACCAAAAGCTCGTCGGCAATTCCGTGGTAATCCCCTTCAAAAACAGCAATTTTATCTTTACCGGTCACCGTACGGGCCGCGCGGACCGCCGCCGAAACGGCTTCCGATCCCGTATTGACCAGCGTCGCACGCGCCATCCCGGTCAATTGACAGAGCAGTTCACAAACTTCCTTCGCCAGCGGGGTGAGTACCCCCAGTTCAATGCCCTTATCCAATTGCGCGCGCACCGCCGTCTGCACAAAGTCGGGCGTGTGCCCCAGCAGGCTGACGCCAAAGGACATCAAAAAATCGACGTAGCGGTGCCCGTCCACATCCCAGAAGTAGGCGCCTTTCGAACGCTCCACCGCAATTTGGTAGATCATGTCTTTCCAAAGCTTATTGAAGCCCGTGATCGAACGGGGATCGGCCATGTGGAGGCGTTGACTGGCGGCCAGGGCCTGAGAGCCCTGGGTTTTGTGCGTATATCTTTCAATCAGTTCGGTCAGGTATTTTTGCTCCCGCTCCGACAGCTGGCCGACGGCCTTGGGCTTGGGGGGCTTCCAGGGTCCAAAGGATTGTAATGCCTTTTTGACCGGCCCGGGCGATTTTGGTGCGGGCTCGCTCGGGCTCCCTGCGGAGAGTGTCCTCGTTGGTGGCGTCCCTGGGGACTGAGAAACGGCTGGCGTCGGAGGGGGCGGAGCGGGTAAGGGCTGTCCCCGCAGCAGGGCCAGTTGTTGTTCCATGATCTGCAGTTGCCGTTGGACGATGGCCTCCAGGTTGGCCGTACCGCTGCTGGGAGGCGCCCCCGTGGGCCACGCCGGCAGGGGTGGATTCGAAAGCGGAGCGGGGGGCTCGGCCGTGGGAGTGGGGGGTGGAGTGAGAGGCGCATTGCGCTGATCCAGTTCCTCGCGGTAGGCTTCGGCCGGCAATTGGGCATCGAGCAGGGCCGCCAGGCTATCGATTTGGGGCGCCTCGTCAAAAAGTTGTCGGAAGCTCAGTGGCACTTTAAATTCCTTTTTGAGTCGGGCCACCGCTTGGGTGAGAAACAGGGAATCAAAGCCCATTTCCAGAAAGGTCGATCGCGGGTCCATCTCCTCTACGGGAATCCCGCTTAGTTGATGGAAAACCGCTTTGATCTTTTCGACGAGCAGTTCCGTCCGGTGGAGCGGCGCTGCCGATTCTTCTCCCAGGGTTTGTGGATATTCGTTTTTCATGGTTCCAAGTACGTTTGTAGCTTGCGGAACGTCCGTTGGTAGGGGCGCTTTTGCCTCGATCCAATGTCGCGTTCTGGCGAAGGGGTAGGTGGGTAGGGGAATGCGCCCCGGAGGAGTTGCGCCGTGTAGCTGGGCCCAATCAAAATTGAGCCCTTGCGTCCAGAGTTGTCCTACGCTTTTGAGTATAAAGGTCGAATCCGCAATTTTTTCTTTGGGATGACGCAGGGAGGCCAGGATGACCTGTCCCTTGCGCTTTTGGGGATGTTGGCGGGCAAAGGTCGCGAGGGTCTGACCGGGGCCGACTTCGAGGAGCACCTGCTGGTCGATTTCTAGCAGGTGGCCAATGCCGTCACTAAAGCGTACAGTCTGCCGGAGGTGATTGGCCCAGTAGCGGGGACTTTGGAGCTCGCCGGGCCGGGCCCACTGTCCCGTCACGTTGGAGATGAGGGGCAATTGCGCCTCCCCAAATGCGATCCCTTTTAAGAAGCGTTCGAAGTCCCGCAAGATGGGTTCCACCTCGTGAGAGTGCGCCGCCACCGAGATGTGGAGCCGCGTCGAATGAATTTCCGCTTGGTTGAGCAATTGCTTGGCCCGATCGATGGCCGCCACCGCTCCCGAGACCACACAGTGATTCGGCTTATTGATCGCCGCAAAGCTGAGCTGGTGGTGCCCATTGAGTAAGCCCCGGACCCGCTCAACCGGCAAGGGAATGCTCAACATCCCCCCCCGGGGAAGTGTCGCGAAGAGTTTGCCCCGCTCGGCAACCATCGCCAGCGCGTCGGGCAAACGCAAAACTCCGGCGATACAAGCCGCCGTGTATTCCCCCAAACTGTGCCCGATCAGTGCCGCCGGTCGCAAACCCCAGGACAACCAGAGCTGCGCCGTGGCGTACTCGACCGTAAAGAGCAAGGTGATGCCGTGGAGTGGGTCCTCGATGGGGGTACTCCGCTCGGCATCCTCAGGATAGAGAACCGCCCGCAAGTCCAGATCGCGTTCCCGGGCCAACCAGGCCAGGCAGGTATCCACCGCTTCCCGGAAAACGGGATAGCGATCGTAGAGCCCCCGCCCCATATTGCAATGCTGGGCCCCACCACCGGGAAACATAAAAGCCACCCGTTGCTCCGTCGGCGCCGGGCTAGTCCCCCGTCCCACCTCGGCACGGAGCGTCGCAGCAGTAGCACTTCCCGGTTCGGCAAGCACAAAACGCCGCTCGGGCCAGTGCCGACGACCCAGCTGCAAAGTATAAGCCGCCGCCGCCGGATCGAGCGCGGGATGCTGCTCCCAATGGTCGGCCAAGTCCTCCGTCAGTTGGTCCAGCGCCGATTCGGTTTTGGCCGCTAGCAAGAGCAATTCGGACCGTAGGGGCTTAGCGGTATTTTCCACCCGTGGGGCCTCTTCCAACACCACGTGAATATAGGTTCCCCCCAAACCCAAAGAACTCACCCCGGCCCGGCGTGGCTTTGCTCCCCGTAGCCAATCCGCCGGGTTTTGCTGGACCCTGAAGGGGCTGTTGGCAAAGTCGATCTGGGGATTGGGACGTTCAAAGTGGAGCGAAGCGGGCAGTTTTTCGTGACGCATACTCAAAGCCACCTTGATGATTCCGGCGATACAAGCGCCCGCATCGAGGTGCCCAATGTTGGTTTTAACCGAACCGATTCCGCAGTAATTTTTGCGATCGGTAAAGCGGCGAAAAGCCTGGCTCAACGCCGCCACCTCGATGGGATCGCCGAGGGGCGTCCCCGTTCCGTGGGCTTCGATGTAATCTACCGTCTCCGGGCTGATACCAGCGCTTTGGTAAGCCCGGTAGATGGCTTCGGCTTGGCCGCGAACGCTCGGAGCGGTAAATCCTATTTTGTCCGAGCCGTCGTTGCTGATCCCCGTTCCCTTGATCACCGCGTGGATGGTATCGCCATCCGCCCGGGCCCGTTCGAGGGGCTTGAGGACCAAAAATCCCATGCCCTGCCCCCGGACCATCCCCCGAGCACGGTCGCTAAAGGTTCGACAGTAACCGTCGGGAGAAAGGGCGTGGCCTTCGCGGTGCTGGTGTCCCACCCCGAGGGGGGGTTGGATGCGTCCGCCACCGACGAGCATCATATCGGCATCGCCGTTTCGCAAGGTCTGGCAGGCCAGGTGTAGGGCTGCGCCCGAAGAAGAGCAGGCCGTCTGTACGTTGATGGCGGGGCCGCGCAAGTGGAGTTGGTAGGCGACGCGGGTGGCGGGAAAGTCTTTTTCGAGGGCGATGCCCAGCATAAAATCGTCCAATGAGCGGAAGTACTGGGGGTGGCTCATGACGTTGTTGACCAAATAGGTGTTGCGGGCGATGCCTCCGTAGATACCGATCAAACCGGGGAAACGGCTGGGATCGTAGCCCGCATCCTCCAGCGCAGCGTAAGCACATTCGAGGTAAACGCGGTGCTGGGGGTCCATGAGGGCGGCCTCAGCGGGCAGGTAGCCAAAGAAGTCGGCGTCGAAGCAGTCGGCATCGTCGAGGAATAGGGCTCGGCGGACGAAGTCGGGATCGTTTAGCAAGGCGGGGTCCAAGCCAGCGGCCCGGAGGTCTTCCTCCCGCACTTCCCGACTCACGTCTTTACCGGTCCGCAAATTTTGCCAAAACTCGCCAATGTTCTTGGCCCCCGGATAGCGCGCACTCATTCCCACGATGGCGATATCCAAGCCACTGGTTGGAGCCTCCTTGGGTGAGGGGGAGGATACGGCCCGTCTTTGGGGCGGGAGTTCACAGCCCAGGTCGGTCGCCAGTTGCCAGGTGGTATCGTGGAGGAAATCGTCGTTCAGTACCCCCCGCCACTGCTCGGCCAACTGCGGCAGGATGCGGCCGTGTTCGAGCAAACGCACATCCCCCATGGGTTTGGAGTCCCGATAAATCCCATCGGTCAGCTTGGTTTCGATCCCTTTATACGGTTGGATGAGTTGGGGATGATAGTCCCAAGCCAGGTGGTTGCAGAGTGCGCGCATCTGGATCTCGGGGTCGCGCACCAGGTCTTCGTAATGGATTTGAAATTGGCGTTCGGCGGGAACGGATTGGAGGAAGTCCCGGATATTGCGGTGGCTCTCGGTCCAGATCAATTCTCCCAATTGGCGAGCCCGGTAGGGATGATCGCGGAGGTACATGACCTGATCGAGGTGCATTTTTTCGAAGGAGCGCACCATCGCGTAGGGATGGCGGACGAGGTGGAGATAAATGGCACCGTCAAATTCGGCTTCGGCCTTGGCCAGCACGACGGGATCGAGGGCGTAAGCGGGGGATTTATCGACGAGCAGTTGGTCGCCAATGGCGCTCTGGAGCCGTTGGTAAATGGCGGCGGTACTTTCCCCAAGCTGGGCCAGTCGATCGAGCTCCACCTTGGCCTCATCCACGGTACAGCGAAAGATTTCCATCCAAACGCGGATCAGCCCTTCCCCCCACAGGGCGAACTTATCCGAATAGGCCCGGCGCCGCTCGTCGAGGTCGTGGAAGCCGAGGAGTTGGAGCTCATTGGCGGCAAAAAGCCGGGGATGTCCCGCGAGCATGACGCGCAGGAGGGTGGTCCCGGAGCGGGGAGGCGCGAGAATAAAGACGGCGGGTAGATTTTTGGTCCGGCGGGTAGCGGAAGGGGGGGCAATACGGGGAACGTACTGGCGGAAGTGGGTAAAATCAGCCGAGTTGAGTGCCGCAGCAGCTTGGCTGTCGGCGGCTTGGGTATCCGCTCCCAGTAGCTGGGCGAGGCCACATGGATAGGTTCGCTCCAAAAAGGCCGCAAATTCGGCTACGCTGGGGTGGTTGAACAGGGCCACAATAAAAATCGTTTCCCCCAATTCCGTTTGTAAGTCATTGATCAAACGGGCCGCCAACAGAGAATTTCCACCCAGTTCGAAAAATTTATCGTGGATCCCCACCGTCTCGATTCGTAAAAGCGCCGCCCAGGTAGTACAAAGGTAGGCCTCCAGCGGATGGCGTGGTGCCGCGTAAGACTGCGCGAGGGCGGGACGTTCGGTGCGGGGAGTCGCCAGGCTTTGGCGGTCCACCTTTCCCGAAGGTGCCAGGGGCAGCTGCTCCCGAAAAAAGATGCGACTGGGCAGCATGTATTCCGGTAAGTGGGCCGCTAGGGCGGCGCGCAAGTCATCGGTCGCTTCGGGCGTCCCCTGCTGAAGGGCGACGAAGGCGACCAACTGTTGTTCCTCCGCTTTTTCTCCCCACACCACTACCGCCGCCTCACGAACCCCCTCCAGTCGCAACAACAGCGCCTCAATTTCCCCCAACTCAATCCGGTAGCCCCGCAGTTTGATCTGGTGATCGACTCGGCCCAAGAAGTCGTAGTGGCCATCGGATCGACGACGGCCCAGGTCACCGGTGCGGTAGAGGCGTTGGCCGGGGGTGAAGGGATCGGGAACAAAACGTTCCGCGGTCAAAGCGGGTCGGCGGTGATAGCCCCGGGCTACACCCCGACCACCGATGTACAATTCGCCCGTCACCCCATCGGGCAACACGCGCAATTGCTCATCGAGGACGTACAGTTGTACCCCTTCGATGGCGCGACCGATCGGCACCCTTTCCTCCCCAAAATCCGGCGAGGTTCGGAAAATGCTCGCGCCCACCGTCGCTTCGGTCGGGCCGTACTGATTGAACAGGTGGGTGCCCGGCAATAATTCGTGGTGCCGACGGACCAGTGCCGCCGGACAAACCTCCCCCGCCACACTCACCGAAACGAGGGAAGGCAATGCCTGAGATGCCGCCCGATCCAACAGCAGGGCGTACAGGGAAGGAAAAGTCAACAAATGGGTAATGCCCTGGGCACGAATAAAATCGGCCAGTTGGGTAAGGTCTTTTTCCAGATTTTCCTCCGCCAAGACCAGGGTAGCCCCCTCCAGCAGGCAGCTCCAAATGAGCAACACCGCCCCGTCGAAGGCGAAGGAGTAGGCAAAAAGGTAGCGCTCCAGACGGTGCTGGACAAAATGGGCCTGTCCCCGGATGAGGTTGAGCAGGTTGCGGTGCTCGACCAGTACGCCCTTGGGGCGGCCGGTGGAGCCGGAGGTATAGATGGCGTAGGCCAGATTATCGCTACGGAGCTGGTGCTCTGGGTCGTATTGGGGAGCACGAGCGATCATTGGCCAGTCGCGATCGAGGCAGAGGGTTGGTAGTGTTTTGGGGGGGGGCTGTGGGGGCTGCTGGGGGGCTTGGGGCTGGAGCTGGTGGGGCTGGGCGGCGGCGAGGAGGATGCGCTGGCGTTCGAGGGGGTAATGGGGATCGAGGGGCAGGTAGGCGCCCCCGGCCTTGAGAATACCCAGGATGCCGACGATCATCTCGACGGAGCGTTCGACGCAGATTGCTACCAGTGAGTCAGGGCCGATACCTTGGGCTTGGAGGTGGTGGGCCAATTGGTTGGCGCATTCGGACAGTTCGAGGTAGGTCAGTTGACGGTCGCGAAAGACCAAGGCGGTGGCCCGCGGCGTTTGGGCCACGCAGGCCGCAAAGCGGTCCGGGACGTTGGGATCAGTATGTTTGTTGCTACCCATGACAACACCGTCTACATCAAAGCGAGCTTCGCGGGGGGGAGGGCGAAACGTATCTTGACTCGGTTAAAAAATTGCTGTTTTACGGGAGGGCCCACCTGGTATTCCGTGGCCCTCGTTGGCCAAATGGCGATACCGCGGGCTTTTACGCAAGCGGCAGCTTTTGTTTTTTGGATTGAAGTGGGAATTTACAGTTTGAGGGACGAATGGCACCCGGTAAAGATGCCGGCCGGGGCTTCCATAAAGGTTATTCACTGTAGCAACAGCAAATTACGACAAAGTCGGGAGCTTTTCATACCCACTATGGGGTAAAAAATGGATGTTAAATTTGGGGGATGACAAAAGCAAAGTGTCCTTTTCTACAAATGTAATGCTGCAACTCACGCAAATAACAATTAAATTGTAGCTTTGCTCTCCCTTAATTTTTGCCTAAATGCCCTCGAAAGTTTACCTCGGCTGTTTATTACTACTAACTTTGGTCATAGGATGCGAGTGTAATGATTCTTGCTTGGAGGAGCAAAAAAAGCGTATCGCCATCAATCCCGACTTTTTCATCACCTACAGTTTCCCCAATGATCCGACGCGTTTTTGCGCTGAATTATCGATCGAACGCGATTTTTTGGATCGGGGAGAGGAGATATTTACTGCGGATTACGAAGAGGAATCTAAATGGTACATTTCCATCCAAACCCGAGGCACTTGTGCGGATGGGGAATCTTTTTCCATCACGGACGATATTCGTTCTATCTTCCCCAGAATTATCAACAATGAATTGATCTTTGAATTTAGTACTTATGTAGATCGAGACTTAACCTTTACCGTTACGCTGGCGGAGCGCTGTGCGCTACACGATGACGAGTGTCAGTGCGAAGAGGATAGGCTCCATTTATTCATCTACAAAACTACTGTAGCCCAAAACGACGTTAGAGAGGGAGACGTCATTCCGGTGAATTTGCAGACAACCTTACTTTCCTGTGCTTGCGAGCGATATTTATAAATCATCAACTATGAACTCCATCCTACGTATCACGTTCATTGGGATAACCTTTCTCCACATACTGTCGTGCCGTAATTCACTGGCCCCTCCCCTCCCCCAAGGCCAAAGGCTCGCCACCAATAGCTTGCTACCGCCAGTTGAAACGCTGTTGGGGATCGTGGATACGGAGTACGACGGTACCGTCCTCATTCAATTGGAGCAGGGGATGACGCTGAGTAGTTTTCCCACGGGTAGTATTTCGGGTACCTTTTATCCACCGGGCGCAGGGAATAGGGATCGGGTAAATATTGGAGCAATAACGATTGGAGATATTACCCTTGAGTCAGGAGCCCAGGGTCGGTATCATTACGGCAGGACGCGCACCGAATTTGAACAACTGGCCTCCTGGTACGGCCGAAATACCTTGCTCGAACTGGGCGAGGTAGCGCTTGGACAAATGTATATACCTCAGAAAATGGTATTGAATGCTCCTATTTGGGATGGAATTGATACCGCAGGGACGCTGGGAGGTGACCTAGAACTCAGCTGGGAGCCAGATCCCAATAATGAGCAAGGTGTATACATTTTCTTCGAATTTGATCCTCGGGCTGGCAACAACCAAGGATTCCTCGAATTCGAGCCCGTCTACAATTATTTTCAGGTGGAAGACCAAGGCAACTTTACCATTGCGGCAAATGAGTTCGAAAACATCCCAAATGGCGCGGCAGTGGAGCGCTACCTTGTTCGAGGGAACTATACGGTTTTGGAAGCCCAATCAAAACGGTACCTCGTGGTGGCCAGTAGCCACCAAAGTGGAACTTTCGTCCGCGGTCATGATTAACCTCAAAAAAAAACTTCCTGAGCGTGGTGCTCAGGAAGCTTGGTGGTGGAGCTGCCGGGATTTGAACCCGGGTCCAGACAAAGTATCAGAAAGCTTTCTACATGTTTAGTTCCCAATTAAATTGTCGGGTACGAGATAGGTCTGGAAACCCACCAAGCCCGTACCTTATTCTCTGAATTTCGCCGAATGGCCGAGACCTTCCATTGCGACTAGCCCGAGGGTTGGTTGATGTGCGACATGCTGTGTATCAGGCGTCAAGCGTGCAGCACAAAAGCATTCTAAGACCTGGTCTTAGGCTGCCATGGCATAACTTCTGTTGCCATTTAAATTGGTTGATCACCACTTTTTGCGAGATGAATGATCATTCCTCGACATGCTTACTGACCAATAGGCTTTCCTGTCGATTCCAGTCAGCCCCTGGTAAGAGAGGGACTTTCGTTAAAGTCCACTAGAAGAACCCACAATTACGTAAAAAAGTTTCGGAAAGCGGGAACCTGGACCAAAAAATAAAAAAATCGCTCAAAAGCTTTTGAGCGATTCATCAGAGAAATTCCAAAAAACAAAATAGAGCTATTCAACCCATATTTCTTTATGGACAACGATACCTTCAACGGTAACGAGTTCAATCGTGTAGGTGCCCTCGCGGATGATGTCGAGGGTGATCTCGTAGATGGAATTGGTGGGCAAATCGCTCACATCGTCTTCCATCATCAGGGCCTCTCCGCGCAGGATGTTGACTTCTTGCAACTGGTCGCCGATGGCCTCGAAGTCGATAAAAAGCACTTCGTTGGCGGTGTCGGCAAAGAAAATATTCTGCAGGGACAGGTTAAAACCGGTGGGGTTGTCGAGGACCAGAGTAGGTCCGGTACTGATCGTGGGGCCGTGGCTAGCGGAAAGTGGGAACGTCAGAATAGACGCGAGGAAAAGAGGCAGTAGTACTTTCATGATTAATGGTTATGCTCTGGTGGTTAATGGTGCTCAAATACAACCGTCGCGGGGGAAACGGAAAGAGGGGATGGTGTCGGGGGGTGTGTTTGGAAGTAGGTGAGTATAAAAGTACGATTAACACTTCGTCTCTTTCCATGACAGAGCACGATCGGATTCGGACTACTTGGGAAAATTTTAGAAATGGAATTTTCTACTATTTTTGCAAGACCAAGCCAGCTTATTTGTCCATCTGAAAACTCCAAACTCATGAAAATCGGCATCATCCGCGAGGGCAAAGTTCCCCCCGATTCGCGCGTTCCCCTTACCCCCGATCAATGTTCCCTGGGCAATCGAGAATATCCCGTAGAAGTTGTGATACAAGGATCCCCCCAACGCTGTTATGCCGATGAGGAATACCGAAGGGCCGGCGTAAGCATCGTCGACGAAGTGGCGGATTGTGAGGTCTTATTGGGTGTCAAAGAAGTTCCGATCGACCAATTGCTGGACAATAAACAGTACTTTTTCTTTTCCCATACCTTTAAAAAGCAAGCCTACAACCGCGGCCTCCTACAAGCCATCCTCGCCCGGGGCATCCACCTGGTCGACTACGAAGCACTGACCAACGAGCGGGGACAACGACTCATTGCCTTCGGTCACTTCGCCGGAATGGTGGGCGCCCACAATGGCCTGTTGACCTACGGGCTCCGCAGCGGACAATACCAACTGCCCCGTATGAAAGACTGCCGCGACTACGCCGAGGCCCTCCAGCACTACGCCCAAGTGCAACTGCCCGCCCTCAAAATCGTCCTCACCGGTACGGGGCGCGTAGCCACCGGCGCCGCTCAGGTCCTGCGCGACCTGGGTATCCAGGCCGGCGAACCCACCGCCTTCCTCCACCAAGACTACGATCGGGCGGTATTCACCCAGCTCGCCTGCGAAGACTACGCCGAACGACGGGATGGCCAGCCCTTTGCCAGAGAAGATTTCTACGCCCACCCCGAACGCTACCAAAGCCGCTATGCCCCCAACGCACAAACGGCACAAAAAAAGAACAACGGCATCAAAAGGGACAACCGGGCCCCCGCCTTCTTTAGCCCCGCGGAGATGCGTCAGACCGACTTTAAGCTCGAAGTCATCGCCGACGTCACCTGCGATATCGCGCCCCTCTCCTCCATCCCCGCTACCCTGCGCCCTTCCACCATCGCCGATCCCATTTTTGGCTACGATCCGGTCACCGAAGCCGAAACCGCCCCCTTCCAGGCCACGGGCATCGACATGATGACCATCGACAACCTGCCCAACGAACTGCCCCGCGACGCTTCGCAGTCCTTTGGAGAGCAGTTTATCGCCTCAATTGTCCAGGAATTGGTCCAAACCGAGGCCAGCGCCGTCATCGAAAGGGCCAGCGTGGCGATCGACGGACAATTGGGGCCCCACTACGGCTACTTGAAAGATTTCGTCGCGGGACGGGAATAATGCGAAAGTGGACGTTTTTTTGCTGTATTATAATTTTACGCGCACCCAATCCGTTTTGTATTCGCCATCTTTAAAACGAATTAACAACATGAGATTAACTACCTTCCTCAGCCTGTTTGTCCTGGCTCCCTACTTCGCTTTTTCCCAATTTATTCCCACCGATGATGGCCTCACCATCATCATCACCGACGGCACGGAAGCCGGTAGAAAGAGCGTCCTTGCGCCCCCCAGCGACCAAACTTTCCAGGCGCCCATCCGCACCCTGGGCATGGCCGACGCCATCCAGGCCGGCGCCTTCCTCATCCGTCCCGAATACGGACTGCCCGGCTTTTTCCTGATCTTCTGCGTCAACGACTCGATCAGCGATACCCAGGGCAGCATCGAAATCAACGGGCAGACCTACCGCGGCGTCTACCGCCTGATTCGGCAAAAGGCCTACCTCGACGAGGAGATTCCCGAGGGCATGCAGGCCTACCGCATCACCGGAACCATCTTCTTATTGGGGGTTTCTTAGGCGGGATTCGCCAGATAATTCAATACATTTTGCTCGATCCGACCGAGGAGGTCACCGACTTCGGCCCGGACGAAGGGACCGCCCGTAATTTGCTCGAACAGTTCGATGTAACGTTCGGAAACGCTTTCGACGAAGGCATCGGGCATGGTGGGCATTACTTGCCCGTCGAGGCCTTGAAAGCCCTGGCTGATTAGCCATTCGCGTACGAATTCCTTGGAGAGGTGCTTTTGTCGTTCGCCCCGCGCCAGCCGCTCGGCGTAGCCTTCCCGGTAGAAGTAGCGCGAGCTGTCGGGGGTGTGGATTTCGTCGATGAGGTAAATGATGCCATCGTACATCCCAAATTCGTACTTGGTATCCACCAGGATCAGGCCGCGCTCGGCGGCCATGGCGCTTCCGCGTGCAAAGAGGGCCCGGGTATAGGCTTCGAGTTGGGTATAATGGGCCTCACTGACCAGGCCCCGGGCGATGATGTCCTCGCGGGAGATGTCTTCGTCGTGGCCTTCCTCAGCCTTGGTAGCGGGGGTAATGATGGGCTGGGGAAAAGCTTCCGATTCGCGCAGTCCTTCCGGCATGGGTACCCCACAGAGCTGGCGCTTGCCCGCCGCGTATTCGCGCCAGGCGTGACCGACGAGATAGCCCCGGATCACCATCTCGATTTTGAAGGGGCTACAAGCCCGGCCCAGGGTGACGTTGGGGTCGGGGTGGGCTCGGACCCAGTTGGGCACGATGTCCTGGGTGGCGGCTAGGAAATGCTGGGCAATTTGATTGAGGACCTGACCTTTGTAGGGGATGGGGCGGGGTAAAATGTGATCAAAGGCGGAGATGCGGTCGGAGGCAACCATGATGAGTTGCTCCCCAACGGTGTAGACATCGCGGACTTTGCCGCGATAAAAATTCGTTTGGCCAGGAAATTGGAAATTGCTCTCGATGACGGAGCGCTTTTCGATGGAGATCATGTGGACTACCTTAATTTTTCATTCATGAACCATAAAGGTAAAAAAGCAGTTGGTAAGAACGGGAATCCCCGTGAAATTTAAAACGAAATAAGATGCCTAGCCCTAGCCCGGTCGAACCCGCCCAGCCCATGAAACGCCTGTTTCGCTACCTCGACAAGTACCGGGGCAATTTGTGGTTCGCCATCTCTTCCAGCATCGTCAACAAATTTCTCGACCTCATGCCCCCCTTCCTCACCGCCTGGATGATCGACACGGTGAGTGGCAATGTCCCAGCCTGGATCGGCCGCTGGACGGGGCTGAACGAACTGTGGTCCATCATCATTTTTCTCAGTATCCTGACGATAGTCATTTTTGGACTCGAAAGCTTTTTTGAGTGGCTGTTCAAACGGGGTTTTATGCAACTGGCCCAGGAAGTACAGCACGACCTACGCCTCGATGCCTACCAAAAAATGCAGGCCCGCGAGATCGGCTACTTCGAAGAGCAACGCACCGGTAATCTCATGGCCATTCTCAACGACGACATCAACCAACTCGAACGCTTCCTCAACGATAGTTTTAACGCCATCATCCAGATGATCACCCTGGTCTTATTCGCGGGCTGGTCGCTGTGCATCGTTTCCCTAGAGCTGGGCTTGGTTGGGATGTTGCCCATTCCCTTTATCATCTTGGGGAGCATTTACTACCAAAACAAGATTGCCCCCCACTACCGCGAGGTACGCGAAAGAGTGGGCGAGCTGGGCAGTAGATTGGAAAACAACATCTCGGGTATTCAGGTCATCAAAAGTTTTACGGCGGAGGATTTTGAGCTGCAACGGGTCCGGCAAAGCTCCTCCGACTACCGGGACGCCAATTTTAAGGCCATCCGTTGGAATGCCCTCTACGTTCCCCTGATCCGCATCTTTATCACCATTGGCTTTGCCGCTACCCTACTCATCGGCAGCTACTGGGTACTCAACGACCTGCGGGGTTTTACGGTGGGAGGCCTGGCCTTTTTCGCCATGATGATCCAGCGCATGCTCTGGCCCATCACCCGACTGGGTTACGTATTCAACGAGTACGAACGGGCCCGCGCCTCGGCCCGCCGGGTATTCGCCCTGCTCGACACCCCCAACCAGATTCCCAATCCCGAACACCCCCAGACTTTGACTCCCGTAGCCGGCGAGGTGGAATTGCAAAACGTCGACTTTGCCTACCAGAGCGGACAGCCCATCCTGCGCAACCTGAGTCTCCACTTCCGGGCGGGCCAGATGATCGGCATCGCAGGACCCACCGGGGCGGGGAAGACCACCCTCATCAAGCTGCTGCTCCGCCTCTACGACGTCAGCGCCGGCCGTATCCTCATCGATGGTACGGATATCCGAGCGGTCGACAAACGCGAACTGCGGCGACAAATCGCCATGGTCAGCCAGGAGGTCTACCTCTTTCACGGGACCATCCAGGAAAACATCGCCTACGGTCTGAGCGGCTGCTCGAAGGCCGACATCATCGACGCGGCTAAAAAGGCACAGCTACACGATTTTATCGACGGGCTCCCGCAGCAGTACGAAACCATCGTGGGCGAAAGGGGCATCAAACTCTCGGGGGGCCAACGGCAGCGCCTCAGCATCGCCCGGGCCATTCTCAAGGACGCCCCCATCCTCATCCTCGACGAAGCCACCAGCGCCGTTGATACCGAAACCGAACGGGCCATCCAACAAAACCTCCGCCAGCTGACCCAGGGCAAAACGGCCATCGTCATCGCCCACCGCCTATCCACCATCCGCCACGCCGATCAGATCATCGTACTGCGAAATGGCCTGGTCGCCGAAAGTGGTACGCACGAGCAATTGCTCGATCACGAGGCGATTTATGCGGACTTGTGGAAGGTGCAGATTGGGGCGCTGGATAGTATTTACTGATCATTGTCGCAACAGCAACAGGCGGACAAGGTACTGACCGTTGACCACCGCCGAGTAGTAACCCGCCGCCAGCGAACCGAGGTCCAGGTCGATGATCGGACCGGGCTGGACCGGACGCAGGTTAGCCACCAAACCTCTCCGAGAATCGTAAACCTCAATCGTTTCGATTACGCCCCCTTCTCCACAGTCTAGCTCCAGGGTAAAACGAGCACTACTGGGGTTGGGATAGGCCCGTAGCGATAGCGCACTGGTGAGCGGTGCCACCGGATTCGCCGATCCCACGGTGCGGATGTCAATGGTATCACAAAAGGTTTTTGCGCAGGTTCGGTTTGAGGTGAGGGTCAGGCAAACGGGGTAGGTTCCCGGCTGTGGGTAAGTATGCCTGGGCTTACAGACGGTAGCGGTCGTTCCATCTCCAAAATCCCACCAATACTCCCGCAGAACACCACAGCCCGCCTTGGGGAAGCCACTGACCACCGCCCCGGAAACCTCCAAGTCGAAGCCAATATCCGCCTCAAGTATCGGACCGTAGGCCAAGGCCAGCATCCGAAATCCATCGTATTACCCCGCGCGGAGGGTCGCTCCCACGCTACTTAGGACCGGCTGATCCGAAGCGAGATTGAGGCGATAAATTTGTCGACCAGTGGTACAAAAAATTTGGTGCTGCTCTCCCGTACCCGCCATATCAATGATCGTAATCGATCGATTCACACGCAAGAGGGCCTCCGAAGCGAGGAGTCCACTGGAACTCGGAGAGATGGGTATTTGACCGATGAAGGTTTCCTCTCCATCCGTATTGACGAAGATCAACTTATCCCGGTTGAATTCCATCGCGTCCATGTCTCCCTCGTCGACGATGCCCACCAGGGTACACTCGGCGGTGGTGAGGTCTACCGTTACCAGGGTCTCGGAATAGAAATCCCTCCGATCGACGCCTCCATTTCGACTAACGGCGACGTACAGTTGTCCGGTGAGCTCGTTCCAGGCCATGCTCTCTACCAGGGGGAGCGCTACGCCATCCAGGGTAAATTGGTTGACGACGGCGTAGTTGCCGTCGGGATCGAGCCAGAATAAGACGGGGTCCTCGGTGTGGGAGGCAATTCCGTAATAGCGACATTCGGTCGGAACGTAGGCCAGGGAGCGAATCCGCGTATGCTCAAAAACCGTCAATCTCGTTTCCCGATCCAAGGTAGTAGGCGAATTGCTAATATCCAGTCGAAAAAATTCATCCTGAATCGCTCCGAATAAACCAAAATTGAACTGGGGAAAGGCGGTGGAGGTGTAGAACAAACCACAAAGGACGAGTAGCAACCGCATGATCATAGCATTTTTAATTTTTTGAAATCAGGAGGAAGGCAAACGGCTTGGCACCGGTGTCCCCTTATCCTCCCGAGCGGAGATACCTAAGGTAAGGATTTTAATGCAAATTCAAACCGGGATTTTCCAATGCGGAGCTGGGAGCGGTGGGTCGAGATGGCTACGGCTTAATCTTCAGCACGGTGGTAGGTCGCCAGGATCTTTTGGGCTCGAAAGCCCGCATCGACGTAGCGTCCCCCATCGATGGCCCGCCATTCGTACACTTCATTACCGCTGACGTTGGCGTGGGTGGTGAGGATATAATTGTGGTTTTTGAAGCTGATGTTGATCGTTTTGCCGTGGGCACCCGCCCCGGCGGTTCCGGTACGGCCATCCCAGGCGTAGTAGTGAGCGGTACGCTCGTCAATGCCGTAGCAATCGCCAGCGTGGTTGACCGAGAGGCCTTTGGGGTGGTGGATGGAAGTGGAGAAGCGATCGAAGTGGGGTTCGGCGGCGTATTCGGCGCGGTGGAGGGTCAGTGTTTCACCGACGACTGCAGGCAGGATGGCCCAGAGTTTGCCCCCGCCGTAGTCGACATCGTGGATGGGCTTGTCGTAGTACATGACCTGGGCAACGCCGTCGGTTCCCATGGTGCGGAGCACGCGGTCGGCGCAGATGTAGAGGCAGTTGGCGTCTTTGCCACCGGTGAGGCGGATGCCCCCCGGGGCGCTGGAGGTGATTTCGTTCCACTGGTCGGAGCCGTCGGTCCAGAAGATTTCGGCCCCGCCGCCATCGGGATCGGCCAGGTTGGACAGGGCCCACACCGTACCATCTTCGGCGATGCCAATGTTGAAAGCAAAACCGGGCGGGGACTTGGGGTGGAGTATTCCATCCGTATCGACTGCAAAGACGGAAAAGTCATTAGCGATTCCCCAAAAGGGGTAGACATTGCCTTTGGTGTTCGCCATGGTGAGAAACGTATTGAAAAATGATGGTTTTCGCTGCGATCGGACGCGGGTGGTCAGATGTACCGGGACTGGTTGCGGTCGATGAGGATGTCTTTGAGCTCTTTGAGGGCTTGGTATTCCTCGGGCAGCACCTTTTTGACCGCCTCTTTGACGGCGAAATAGGTCCCCCGCTCCAATTCGGGAATGCGTTGTACGATTTGGTCCTTGACGATCTGTACATCCTGCTTGATGATCCCCCGGATGGAGGGAATCTCGTGCCATTCCCCTTCGATGGCCAGGGCTTGGTGTTTTTCGCCATCCTGCCCCTGGACGGGGTCCAATTGGATCGACTTGTCCACCTGGGCCAGGTAAACCCGGGCCTGATCCAACTCGATATTCCCCTGGGGAATTCGCCATTCTTCCTGCCCATTATTGACCAAAAATATCTCCAAGCCCTTCTGGTTGATGCGGTAGATAATCAATCGCACCTGATCTAAAACACCCATATTTTAGTTTTTTCCGTTTACCAATTGAAAAATAATACCTCCTCAACAGAGTTAGCGGTAAAATGTTCTTCGGAGGACGCCAAAATACGAACAATACGAATTAGAGCGAATATACTTTGCGTTTTTTCTTGGATTTTGAGGGGCGGGAAGGTGACTCACCGCCCTCCCCAGGTGGGGTATCCAAGCCCTCCGGGTCTGGGATGCTTTGTTGAAAATCATCAAACAAGCGGTGGAGCTCCGCCCAATCCTCCTCGGTCAACTGCCCCGTAAACTGGTCGAGCAACTGCTGCAATTCCAGTGGCCCCTGCTGGGGGTTGACCCCCGGTTCCCGCGGGCCATCGTAGGGAAAAATCCGGTAAACGGTGGTGTCCAACTGGAACAGCTGACCATTTTCGACCGTCTCCTGTAAGCGTTGCAGGGCGATGGTCATTTCCTCTTCCATCCGGTCCAGCTCGCGTTGCAGTTCTTCTTCGCTCAATTGGGCCCAGGCCCCCTGGCCCATTAGCAGAAGGGTCATGATCAAAATAATTTTCGGCATGTGATTTTATTTTTTCTTCCGCAGCGGAAGTTCTTTTTGGATCAATTCGTACGCACTCAGGGAGAGGAAAAGCGCCTCTTCCTCCTCAGTCATCGGCGCCAATAGCTGAAAGGCCCGATCGTAAATTTTGGAGGGAGCCTCCGGTACGCTCAGGCTGCCCACTTCGCGTTCTCCCACCAGCACGGGTAGGATCAGTTCGTCTTCTCCCCGTTGGATTTGCGCCAGCAGTTGGTTACTCTTCCGGTGGTAAAAACGACCGTCTTCCCGGATATCCCCCACCACCTGTCGGTCGATCATCACCTCCACCTTTTTATCGCGGATGCGGTACACCCATTCGTGATTGGAGGTCCGCACCAAAAGCAAGGCGTTGCGGTTGGGTGAGACGTAACGCTTGTAGGAATAAGCCATCATCGGCTCATTGTATATAGAGGTCAGAACGCCCTTGGCGGTTGGTGCGATGCCCTTTTTTAGCTCTTGGTTGACCCGATGATGGGACAGCAATTCCATTTCTTGCTGCGTCCAGGGCACCAATTCCCCTACCCAGGGGTCAATTTCGGACCGCATGCGTTCGAGGTCTTGGTTGATCTTATTGCTGCCCGGCTGAAAATTGGTCAACAGCTGGTAGAGCAGGTAGCCGGCCCCAGCACCGAGCAGGGCAATGATCAAAGTAAAAAGCGCGATTCCAATCATGTCGTATGGCTTATCCAGGTAGTTTAGACGCGGGGATCAGGACCCCGATTTTTGATTGACGCCGATGCCATTGGCCCGATGGTCGGCAAACATCTTACGGCGGGCTTGCAGCTCGGTCAGGTCGTCGGGACTCAGGATGGAGAGATCACTGGCCAGGATCTCATCCAGCTCCTTCTGGATGGCCTCGATGGGCTCCCAGTAGGTATTTTCCGTCCAGGTAACGTCGCGGACCAAATCGTTTTTGATGCCGAGGATTTCGCGTTCGAACAGCTTGCTCTTTTCGATGACGCGATCCATTTCCCGCAGCAATTGTAGGTGAACGCCCTGTCCCAGCAGACTGCTTCCCCCGTAATCCCAGGTTTGCAAGAACCAGGCGGGAAAAAAATGCTCGACGCTGTCCATCGCGTGGACGTGGGTACAGAGAGTAATATAATCATTATCCGCGGTACCCCGCGTTTTGCGGGCCTGGGGATACAACTTTTTGTAATCCTGAAACAGGTAGTACTCCGTGCCCTCGGCCACCAGCTGGGGAACGTAGCCGGGCATGGCCTCTTCGAGCCAAAACAAGTCCGGGAGATTGTTGTAGTCTCCGACGATCACCCGGGTACTTAATAAATGAACGAGGGTGTCGCGAAGTTTTTCCCCTCGTCGATAAATCTCCGCGTATTCGTCGCTGGTTTGGGCACTTCCGAAATCCTGGCGGTACTGAAGGACCTCACTAGCCAGCCCTTGGAAGAGGGTACGCAGGCGGCGTTCCATCAATTTGGTGGCCAGTTCGGTGGGGTTGTCCATAGAAAAGTGAACTCCTCCACCGTAGATCCAACCTTCCAGCCCTGCGGGGGTACGGACCTTGATCCAGGGTTCGTCGAAGGCGACACCGCGGAGTTTGAGGGGGGTGGTAAAATCACTGACCTCTCCCAAATCAGTGAGTACCGTCCCCTTTTCCAAACGGCCGATTTCCTGGCCCTTGACGCCGGGAGTGGCGCGGAGGCGAAAATTTTCGAGGTTGACGATGAGTTGGGTGGGGACGGTATTGGTGGGATTGGGGCGGG
>ERZ1740065.188-NODE-188-length-30153-cov-5.647717_pt1 | contig 30153 bp, 31 predicted proteins | sample MGYA00581738_ERZ1740065 | MGnify/ENA primary metagenome ERZ1740065 (study PRJEB43018, sample SAMN04849749) | marine metagenome | isolation source: floating plastic debris | place: Pacific Ocean | collected 2008-09-01 | study: EMG produced TPA metagenomics assembly...
GCGTCTCTACTCTGCAATTGCGCCGAGGGTTCGCGAAGTTCAGCACTCCCTGGGGGTTGGCGCAGAGGATCTCGCGGGGTTCCCCAACGGTCGCCGTCCGGGTGATGACATCATCGATGTCACCCTGCGCGTTGCCATGGGTGCCCTGTGCCATCCTGTCCCGCTCGGAGCCGAACTGGGTGTCGAGGGCGCCGTCGAAAACGAAGCCAGCGACATGATCAATCTCGGCCTTTGCGCTGAAGCGGATGCACCTGTCGGTGACAAGGCCTTTACGGACGGGGCACCGATTGCGGCGACGGAACTACAAAACCGCTTCCCCTACCTGAACTCGCCCATCCCGGGTTCGCCAAACTGATCCCGCCAAAGGAAAGGACGATCTTATGAAAACTCCCTCTTTTCGCACAGGATGCCTGATGCTGCTGGCCGCCGCTCTGGCCGCCTGTGTCGACGGTGACGATCCAGGTGGCGCGGCGGGGATGGCTTCGGCTCTGGCCGCATTGGGAAGCGATTTCCAGGCCGCGTTCAACCAGGGCCGAAACGACACGCCGATCAATGTCGATCTCGCAACCCTGACCTTGGACCGCACAGCAGAACCGTTCGAATTCTGATCTTACCCAAGACCACTTCGAACGATGGGCGCCGCCGGAGACATCCGGCGGCGCTTTTTTACTCCAATGGAAGATCGATGATGGTGCCGGTTTCCGGATCACGCAGACTCCGGCGATGATAAACAATCTCGGCATCGCCCACGCGCGCTGTCACACGGGTGTCGAAACTGTCAGACCGCCAGCCTGCGAACGCCGGTTGCACGACACCAAAGTCCGAAAGATCTTCTCGTGTCAGAAAGCCCGCTTCCATCCGGCGTGCATGAAGACCTCGCGCGACGATCTCATTGCCGAAAACCGCCGCAAGCACCGGCTCCGTGGCCGTATTGAGATTCACCGCGACCTCCGGCGGCAAGGCCGTGACATGCGCCCTCAGTCCCTCCACCAGTTCAGCACTCACCCCATGCCGGCGCAAATCGTCAACCGATGTGAGAATCCCTTGTCGGCGTATGATATCGGTGATCTGGGTGCCCAGCTCCTGCGGCAACTCCAAGGCCCGCAGCAGGTTTGAAAACACGCGCTGTCTGGCAATTGCGGTAGGGCTCAAGCCGTTCAGATTGAAGCGCCCCTGCGCATCACTGACCGAAACCGCATAGCTGCCGAAGTCAAAGGTGACTTCCTCCTGCGCGATCTGTGCCCATTCTTCGCGCAGATGATCGCTCTCCGGCGCCTCTGCGATGTCGCGCCGCAAGGCCGTGCGCAAGGACGCGACGCCCCCTTTTGCAAGGGCGAAAGCCTGCGCCCGATCTGCCGATCCCTGCGCCTTGGCGATGGCCTTCTCCTGCGACGTCAACATCGTTTGCACCAACGCCGCCGAGACAGCCATCACCAACAAAACGTTGATCAAGGCGACACCTTCATCATCGCGACGCATGTTCAGTCTTGTCCTGGCAATAAGCGTGGCAAGGGCACCAGCTTGCGGATCTCGCGCGACCGGGAGTCGTCGGCCACAAGCACCACCTCCACGGCGATGGGCGGGTCGGACGGTTCCGCGCCATCCTCGATGCCATCCAAGCGTATCACGCGCCACAGGGCGGAAGCAGGCGGCGGCAAAATCTGTTGCTGTACGTCTGCCTCATCGGCGCGTTCGATTCTGCGCAGCACACCTTCAGTGCCAGATTGATAGGTAACCAGCGCCCCGGCCGTCGGGAGCGAGATCCTGTCCTGCTCGACCAACGCACCGGGCCGAGCGCGCAAGACATCCGCCTCGAAGAGCCGCAAGGCCACATCAAGACGTGCCAGATGCTCCAGACGACCGCTGGATTGCCGATCCGTCCGCACAATCGTGTCGAGAACGCTGAAACTTGCCAGGCCAATCAGTGAAAACACCGACAACGCAACAAGCATTTCGATCAGGGTGACACCGGTGTCAGGCCCGCGCGCCGTCATGCCGCCCTGCGCACCTGCCCGTCCTTCGTTTGCAACATGGCAAGATCACGTGCGCAGGTCCGATCCTTGCGGAACGTGCATCGGCCGAGCAGACCGTCGAAGGGTGCGCGCCCGTTCATCTGCAGGCGTCCGCTGCGGTCTCTCGGAATTCCATTGGCGAACAGCACCGCGTCGACGGCAAGGCCGGAAATAATACCCATCTCTTCGCCCAATTCACTTCGGTAGCTCGCCGACAGGCTGTTGAACAGCTTTGGATCCGGCCCCGCGAAGGTCATCGTTTTCATTCTATCCATCTCTGCTATCGGGACATCGGCCCATTGCAGAGAGCCGATGGCCCGAAGCCCAGCCTCTCCGGCGATGCGCGCCGCCTGACGGCCGGTCTTATCTGCGGCAGGCAGATAAATGCTTTCCGGAAGGGCGCCCCTGTTGGCTGCGCGGAGACTGGCGAGCATGGTCTCGGCAGAACTGGCAGGCGGCATCATCTTGAGGCGGTGATGTTTTGCCGCTTGGCTCAGAGCTGTCGCGGATTGTGCGCCGAATTCGCCGGCAGGCTGTAACAGCGCAATACTTGACGCCCCCATCTTCTTGGCAAATCCGGCGGCCGCCTCCGCCGATTGGGCGGGTGTCACACCAAAGACCCAGGCCCCGTCCGCGGCCAACCGGTCGTCATTCGACAGCGTTATGACCTGTGCTTTGGGCGCTCCCGCAACAACCGCCTTGGTATGGCTGGCGAAAAGCGGCCCGACGATCACTTCCGCCCCCACGCCCTCGGCCAGTTTTGCCGCGGCACCCGCCCCTTGCGCGGTCGGTCCCGTATCAAAGATCTCGACACGCTGTCGCAGACCCGCCCGCTCTTCCGCCAGCCATACCGCCTTGACCATGGTCTTACCCAATGGCGCTTGAGGTCCCGAGAGCGGCAGAAGCATCGCAACGCGGGCAGGCTGCGCAACTGCGATGTCACTGTCCTGCGGCAAGGCGGCACAGGCCCCAAGCAACGGTGCGGTGCCCGTCGCAGCAAGGCGCGACAAGATCTGACGTCGGGTGAAGCGAGAAGGCATGGAACGATGTCCTTTCTGTCTGTCGGGCCCAGTCAGCCCACGAGGTTGTTCAGATTGACAATGGGCAGCAATATGGCGAGGACGAGCAGCGTCACGATGCCCACCATCACCAGAAGGACCAGGGGTTCGACCAGCCCCACCAGCGCCTTGACCATCGCGTTGAGTGCCTGCGCGGTGTCTTCGGCATATCGTGCGAGGGTTCGCGGCAGCGTGCCGCCTGCTTCCCCACTTGCGACCATGGTGACCATCATCGGTGAAAAGACGGTATGGGCAGCCAGAGCCCGTGACAGCGCAGATCCGTCGCGCACCGCTCCGGCAACCTGCTTCAATGTTTTGCGATAGGCCAAATTGCCGACCGTGCCGGTCGCCGCCTCCAACGCGTCATCCAGCGTGACACCGCTTTGCGTCAGCGTCGCGAGCGTGCCTGCGAACTGGCTTGCAGACATCTGGCGCACCAAGCGGCTGCGCAGCAGAAAACGATGCCAATCCAGACGCAGACGTGGCACGGAGAGTGCGCGCCAGATGAGGACCATGACGCCGAGCAGGAGAGCCAGCATCCAGTGCCACCAAATAAGAATACCATCGCTCAAGGCAATCAGCCCCCGTGTCAGGGCAGGCAGATCGGCACCTCGGCTTGCAAAGACGCGCACAATATCCGGGACAACGAAAACCAGTAAGGCAATGACAACGGCAAGCGAGACCAGCGCCAGGATCGCCGGGTAGATCAGTGCCAGTTGAATGCTGCTCTTGTTTCGTGATTTCGCCTCCACATGTTCGGCCAGATGCCCCATAACCGCGCCGAGACGGCCCGCGCCCTCGCCGGCACGCACGGAAGAGGCGTAGAAGCTGTCGAAACTCTTCGGATGCCTTGCGAGGGCGGCGGCAAAGCTCTGCCCTTCGAGGATATGGGTGCGCAGATCAGCCGCGATACCCGACAGCAGCGGACCGGATTGCCGGGCGATTGCAGTCAACGCCTCCTCGACCCGCACACCGCTTTCAAGCAGGGTCGCAAGTTGCCGGGTCAGGACGGTCAACTCCGCCTGCGAGAGTGACTTGCGCGGCGACCAGACAAATGTCACTTTGCCGCGCGCCTGCTTCAGCTCCACCGGGACCAGTTTTCGCTCCCTGAGCGTTTTTGCGGCCGCGCTGGCGTTCTCGGCCTGAAGTGTGCCCCGCCGTGCCTGCCCTGAAGCTGTTGCCGCGACATAGTGGAAGACGGGCACGGTCAGTCCTCCCTCTCATGGGCAACGCGCAGCACCTCTTGCGGCGTCGTGAGACCGGCGCGGATCTTGGCCAGCCCATCTTCGATGAGACCCGGCGACTGCGCGCGCGCAATCCTGTGCAATTCGGCCTCGGAAGACCCATCGGCGATCCCGCGCTCCAGATCCGTGCGCCCTTCAACCACCTCGTAAAGCGCCACCCGCCCGCGATACCCCGACTGGCCGCAGGCCGCACAACCGGCGCCACGCTTCACAAGCTCACCGTCACGGGCGCCGAGAGAGGCCGCTTCGACGGCCGTCATCTCGCGATCTTCGGCGCATTCCGGACAGATCCTGCGTACCAGGCGCTGCGCAATCAGCCCGCGCACCATCGGGGCGAGGAGAAACCTTTGAACGCCAAGATCAACCAGCCGCGCGACACTGCCCAAGGCGGTGTTTGTATGCAGCGTTGAAAGAACGAGATGCCCCGTCATGGCGCTCTCCACCGCGATCCTTGCCGTTTCGCCGTCACGGATTTCACCCACCATGATCACATCCGGATCCTGACGCAGGATCGCCCGCAGCCCGCGCGCAAATGTGAGATCGGTCGCGGTATTGACCTGCATCTGACCGACGCCCGCCAGCGCATATTCAATCGGGTCTTCGATGGTCATGATGTTGCGCTGGCGGTCATTCAGCGCATCCAGCGCCGCATAAAGAGTGGTCGTCTTGCCCGACCCCGTGGGGCCGGTAACGAGGATGATGCCATCCGGACGGCCCAGCATGCGCTTGAACGCGGCCTCTGCTGCCTCACCCATACCCAGGTTGGACACCCCGGCACGGGTCTGGCCACGATCAAGCAACCGCAGCACAACCCGTTCTCCATATTGCGCAGGGAGCGTGGAGATCCGCACGTCCAGCTCGAACTCACCCACGCGCAGCGACACCCGCCCGTCCTGCGGCACCCGTTTCTCCGAGATGTCGAGCTTGCCCATCACCTTGATACGACTGGACAAAAGGGGTGCGAGCGCTCTGGTCGGTTCAAGCACATCCCGCAGGACGCCATCAATCCGAAAGCGCACGACAAGGCGCTTTTCCTCCACTTCGATGTGAACATCCGAGGCATTCTCGCGGATGGCCTCTAACAGGAGAGCATTGATCAATCGGACAACCGGGGCGTCGTTCTGCTGGTCCAGCAAGTCGTCCACGGCTGCTGCGCTATCCGCCAGTTCCGCAAGATTGCTGCCCCCCACGTCCGCCTGCGCAGCTGCTCCAGCGGCATCCCGCGCACTGTCGCGATAGGTGCTTTCCATATGGTCCGCCAAATCCGCTACCGACACCTTGCGCAGCCGCAGCAGATTGGCATGAAACCTCTGTGCCTCGATGATTGCATCCACCGGTGTATCCGTCGTCATCAGGCAGGTTTCGCCATCCTCCAGGACAATCAGGCCATGATCCCGGGCGAAGGAATACGGAAGACGTTCCGTCATTTCGCGACCTCAAGCGCGACGCGGGTAGAAACGACACCCGGTGCCGTGCGGCGTCCCATTTCGACGGACAGAATACGCAATCCGTCTTCTTCCGTCAGTGCTGCCAGCCACGCCATCACATCTGTAAAAGGCGCGTCGTCCAGCGACGCGGAAATGCTGGTGCCCGCCGGGTCCAATCGCCTTATGGAGACACGCGTCTGCGCAGCGCGGCGTGTCAGAACAGACGGCAAGGGTGCGGCATCCACTGTTGATCCGGGTGCAAGGTCAGATGAGGACAGCAGATCCGCAATCGCATCCGCTTTCTGAATACGCGCGAGACTGTCTGATCGGGACATCAGCATCGGCGAGACCAGAAAGGTCCACGCCGACAGCGTCATCAGAAGCACAGCCGTTCCAATCAACAGGTGTTTCTCGCGCTTGGTCAAAGGACGCATCATGGCGCGCTTCTCACCTGCAGCAGAACCTCTGCGCCACCCTCCGTTGCGGTCGCGGTGCCGCTTGTCACCTGCAGGCCAGCAGCAACGAGGGCGGCTTCGGCTGTTTGCAGCGGCCCGAATTCACTGCCCTGCACCAGCAGGGTCAGAACCCCTTCGCGGGCGCCATAGCGCAATTCCCGAAACGAGATCTGGCTGCCTTGGGCGCGTAACGCCCGCGACGCATGCGCAAGAATTTCCATGAAATGATCCTCTTCGGTGGGATTGTTGTTCGAGAAACGTGCGGCAATCAGGCGAAGGGGCTGATCTGCCGTCAGCCCGGGCGCTTTTTCCGCAAGGGCCGCGTTGGCGAATGACACCTGTCTGTCGGCAATCGTGGAAAGCGCCTGCGCATCTGCCGCCATCAAAGACAAATGACCTGCGATCCCAACGAGCACGGCGGCAGCGGCAACGCGCAAGAAGCGCCGCGGTGCCTTTCTGCGGTATCGAAATGGCCCCTGCCGCAAATCGAGCGCAAGATCCCGGGGATCGACCTGCGGCGGATCACCGGACAGATCCACCAAAGGCAGGCCAGCAGGCCTTTTCGGGGTCAGGCAAAACAGGTCCGGTTTGCCAGCCTGTTGCCAGAGCATCGTGAAGCTGTCGGAGCGGCACACGAAGCCCGTACCATCGGATTGGCGCACGTAGGCGACCCCCGCTTCGCACCAGATGTTCCACGCCGGCTGCTCTTGCTCGGGGCACGGGATACCCATTGTATCCGGCACGGCGATGCCCGGAAAATCCGCCTCGATCCCTGCCTTTTCCAGAACACTATCGTCACAGACGGCGACGAGGTAGTGGTCCTGGGTCACGGCCCGCGCAGGGCTCAGCCGCACCTCAGCCGCATCTTTGCACCACTCTCCATCCAGCGCATAGGTCAGCGCCTTTCGACGCTGGCGCGCGGATTTCAGAGGTAAATGCACGTTGAAAAGCGTAACCGAGGCACCGGGCAGAACTATTGGTTCAGAAATACCAGCCGCAGCTGCAGCCGACCGCAACCGCGTGGCCAATGCCGCGCTTACAGCTGGAACCTCGGCCTGCTGAGGCTGCACGACCAAGGCGCGAGAACGCTCTTCAGACGTGTTTTCCGGACCCTCCGAACAGCAACCATCGTATTGTGTAAACATTTGTTTTTCCACAATAAAAATACTTTTCAGCACGAATTTTTGTGCCTATGTACTCAGATCTACGCGACTCAGAAGGAAAAGGTTTCATGACCCGACTTGGACGAAGACAAAGACCCGCACGCATGGGTGACGCAGGTGTCACGCTGATCGAAATGATGGTTGTGCTGGTGATGATTTCCGTCGTTGCCGCCATAATTGTCCCCAATGTGATTGGACGCCCGGACGAGGCGAGGGTCAGCGTCGCTCAGACCGATCTGCGCTCCATCGCGAGCGCGCTTGAGCTTTACCGGCTGGACAACCGAACCTACCCGACAACATCGCAGGGTCTGGCGGCCCTCGTCGAACAACCGGTCAGCCCCCCGATCCCCGGAAACTGGGCGCAGGGCGGATATCTGTCGACCCTACCGAAGGACCCTTGGGGCAACGCATATGTCTACCAGTCTCCCGGCACCGCGGGCGGCTTCGATCTGATCTCGTTGGGCGCAGACGGTGCGCGCGGTGGTGACGGCACCGCATCAGACATCACGCTGGACGGTCGGCAAGCGGCGCTGCAACGACCATGACCCGACGGCCCACCAATGCGGGTGTCACGCTTGTCGAAATGCTGGTGGTGCTGGTTGCGATCGGCATCCTGTCAGCGGCGGTCGCATTGACCCTGCCCCGGACAACCTCGGGCACCACGCCGGAACTGGCGGCGATCAGGCTTTCCGCCGATCTCGACCGTGCCGTACAACATGCATTGGATCATCGCACAGGCTTCGGCGTGAAGGCGAACGCGGAAGAATACAGCTTCTGGGTTGCCGATCAGGAGCAATGGCGCCCGCATCCGGATCCCATTTTGCGGGATGTGAAACCTTTCGCGACCAACCTGCGTATCTCGGTGCAGGACCATGAAAACGTGGTCTTTGCCGTGTCACGGCATCTGGTGCCCGCGGGCAGCAGTCCATGGCAGGTAACATTGGGGCAAGGGGCTTCTGCGCATCGTGTGATCTTTGACGGATTGGCGGCGCGCATTGTCCCTGCAGGCGGAGACTAGACAGGATGCACAGGACACAGGATGCTGGATTTACCCTCATCGAAGCGCTTGTTGCTCTGGGCATCCTGTCAACTGCCGCCGTTTTTCTGCTGTCCGCCTCGCAGGCGCATGTCGGCCGGATCGGCGACATCGCAGACCGACGTACTGCGCTGTGGGTCGCGGAAAACCGTCTGGTGGAACTCGAACTCGGGATGAGCGATCTGCCCACAGAAGTGGAGGCGCTTGGTGGTCTCTGGCAGGTGCAAACGGACACGGCGGCAACATCGGACCCTGACCTGATGCGCGTGGATATCCGCGTGGCCCCCGCAAGTGAACGGGCTGGAAGCGCCCTCGCCGCTCTCACCGGTTTCGTCGAGACACGAAAGGCGGGTGGGTCGTGACGGTCGATTTCTGGCGTATCGGGCAGTGGACAATCGTAGCCTGCGTGGCAGGCTCGCTCGCGTGGTCCCTCCCCCCCGTTCTTCGGCATTCCGCGGGGATTGTGGTCACGGAAAAAGTGAGGCCCGTGCCCCGCCAACAGGCTCCGGAGACACAAACGCCGTTGGACTTATCCGCCGTGCTCGCCCTGGCACCTTTTGGGAAAGCACAGGTCGCGTCCGTTCCAAAAAGCGATGCGCCTACTTCCGCGCTTCCCGATCTGACCTTGAAGGGCATTCTGTCCTCATCGCGCGTCGGCGCCTCTCTCGCGCTCATTGCCCTGGGTGAGGAGCAGAACCTCTACCGCGAAGGCGACGCGCTGTCCGACCGGTTTGTTGTCAGGTCCGTCGCCACGGACCACGTGATCCTTGGCGCTGACCAGGGTCAGATCACTTTGCGTTTCGATGACAGCCAGAAAGCCGACAGCGACGACGAGACCGAGACCGTCGCGGGCCCGTCGGTGAACGACAGATTGCGTGCTGCGGCCATTGTCGCGGATCAAAGGCAACCCCTGGCGCGGCCGGAAACGACCGCTGAATACCTTTCGTACTGGCGCCGCAAGATACGCAAGAATCCACAGGCTGTGATGCGAGAAATCGGCCTTGAAGCCGCAGGCGACGGCTACCGCATTGCACAGAAGCACAATCGCGGCGTGCGCCTTGCCGGGCTGCAGGCCGGCGATCTGGTGCGCCGGGTGAATGGACGCGCGGTTGGCGATCCAACTGCCGACCGTCAGGCCTATGACGAGATAGCCGCCTCGGGCCAGGCCCGGCTGGAGGTGCAGCGCGGCGACAAGACCCTCACGTTTTCCTTCCCGCTGAGGTGACGGACATGCGATTTTTCAAATCCATCCTCCTTGTCGGTATCATGATGCTGTCGCCCGTACAGGCCCAGGACACAGAAGACGGCTTCGTCATCAATCTGCGCGATACGGATATCACCGTTCTCGCACAACAGGTGGCCGAGATCAGTGGCCGGACGTTGATTGTGCATCCGGACCTGCGCGGCGAAATTACGGTGGTTTCTGCCGAACCACTCGATCCGGAAGGGGCTTGGGAACTCTTTCAGTCCATTCTGCGCGTGCGCGGTTTCCAGGCCGTTCAAAGCGGTGTGATTTGGCAGGTTCTGCCGCTGGAATCGGCTCGCACGGCCTCACGTGTCCGCGGGGCGCAAAAGGCCGGAAGTCAGGATATCGTCACGAGGCTGGTCACGCTGAACAGACTGCAGGCCACCGAGGCCGTGCGCGTGCTGCGCCCCTTGGTAGCGGCGTCGGGGTCCATCGAAGCGCTGGAGGATCCCAATGCAGTCCTGATCACCGACACCTTTGAAAACACCGCCAAGATCATGCAGCTGGTCGCCGATCTGGATCAGGAAGACACGCGCCAGTCCCGGGTCCTGCGGTTTAAATATGCGCAGGCCGGCGTCGTCGCCGTGGCCATTGCAGAAGTGCTCGGACCGGATCCCACCGGCGCAAGGTTGTCTGTCGACCCCGGGTCCAACACCCTTTTGGTGCGCGGTTCCGACGACGACATCCGCGAGATCGAAGAACTGGCCCGATCCATGGACATCGCGCCGGAAGAAAACCCGCAGGTCGCCCTGAACACGGAAGTCATCCGGCTGCGGTTTGGCGAGGCCACGCAGGTGGCCGAACTTGTCCGCGCGACACTGTCAGGCTCGGCCGGTCTGACCAACCCCGTTGCGGACAGCCTCGAAGAGACGGGCCTGCAGAGTGTCGCCGCCACGGAAAACACACCTGAGGTCTCGGTACAGGCCTCAACGGAACTCAATGCCGTGGTTGTGCGGGGCACGGCGGCGCAAATCCGGGAGATTGTTGCTCTCGTGAACAGGCTCGATCAGCGACGCGCCCAGGTTCTCATCGAGGCGGCGATTGTCGAGGTGTCAGGCGATGTCGCGCAACGGCTGAGCGCGCAACTGGGGTTCGGTGATCTTGCCCCTCCCGGCGGGCTGGCGGCAACATCCTTCAGCAATGGCGGTGTCTCCCTTGGATCAGTGCTCTCCGCCATCGGGGTTCCAAACGCGGCCCTGGCGCCGCCGGGCGGTGCCTTCTCCATCGGCAACGACAATTTTGGTCTGCTGCTGCAGGCGCTGAACCAGACCAGCAAGGCGAACCTTCTGTCTACACCGTCTCTCACCACCTTGGATAATCAGGCAGCCTCCATTGTAGTCGGACAGAACGTGCCGTTCAGAACCGGCTCCTTTGCGACGGACGGCAATACTGTCCAGCCTTTCACCACGATTGAACGCCGGGATGTGGGCATCACGATGAACGTGTTGCCCCGGGTGAATGCCGGTGACGTGGTCCGGCTGGACATCAGTCAGGAAGTCTCTTCGCTGGTGAATGCCAATCTCGAGGGCGCGGCGGATCTGATCACCAACCGGCGATCCATCCAGACCAGCGTGCTCGCCGATGATGGCGCGACAATCGTTCTGGGAGGATTGATCACCCGCGATGATCTCGAAAGCCTGCAGAAGGTTCCCGGCGCGGGAGATATCCCCCTGCTCGGAAATCTCTTCAAATCGCGCAGCACGACGCGCAACAGGCGAACGCTGTTTGTCTTTCTGAAGCCGACCATCCTGCGTTCGGCGCCTGATCTGCGCAAAACCTACGATGAAAGACTGAAGGCGTTGAGCCGCGCCCGGGCTGACCAACGCGGCACATCGAAAAGCAGCCGCGCGCCCGTGCGGCTGGAAATTGGAGGGCTTTACTGATGCGAAACACGGTGGCAGCGGCAGGGCGCGCCCCGGCGGCCCAGCACAATGGGGCCGAGCCGGATCTGTCAAATCTGATTTGCCGCGTAGCATTGCAGGATCGGCGCGCCTTCGATCAACTCTATCAGCTGACATCACGCAAGCTCTTTGGTGTTGCGCTGCGCATGTTGAAAGACCCGGCAGAGGCGGAAGACGCCATACAGGAGATTTATGTTCGCATATGGCAAAAGGCGGATCGGTTTCGCCCCGGCGAGGCTCAACCGATGTCATGGCTGATCGCAATTGCGCGAAATCTGTCCATTGACCGTCTCAGGCGGCGCAAGCCGGTCTCGGTCCCGATCAATGAGGCAACGGATGTTGCGGATCCCATGCCCGGCCCCGACGTGGTGACGGATCAGTCCAAGCAAAGATCGCGGTTGGACGATTGCCTGAGCAAATTGAATGCCCGCAAGGCGGAGGCCGTGAAATCAGCCTATGTCGAAGGCTATAGCTATCAGGAGCTGGCCGACCGGTTTGAAATCCCGCTGAACACGATCCGGACGTGGCTGCGCCGCAGCCTGCTGAGCCTGCGCGACTGTCTGAAGGAGAGCTCGCTATGACAGAAGCGGACCTTCGAGAGGCAGAGGCCGCAGAGTTCGTCATCGGCATCATGCCCGACGCCGAACGCTCCGCCTTTTCCCGTAGGCTGCGGGCTGACGCTGATCTTGCGGGCATCGTGTCGCGGTGGGAAGACCGCTTTGCCCCATTCAACACCGAGTACGCTGCCGAGCAGCCACCACAGGCGGTGAAGACGGCCATCGACAAGCGCCTTTTCGGTGATGAGAAGTCGGATCAACCCTGGATGTCGCGGCTGGCCTTATGGCTTGGGGCCACCGCAGCCGCTTGTCTCGCTCTCGCGTTCCTGATCAGCTTTTCGCTCTTTGGCGAGACGACCGATCTGATGGCGCGCCTTGAAGCGATTGAAGACGGGTACTCCTTCGAAGCGCGGTATGATCGCGAAAACAGCGCGCTTGATATCGTTGTCCTTGGCAATCAAACGCCGCCGGATCGGGATCTCGAGCTCTGGGCCATAGATGTCAGTGGGGTACCGGTTTCCTTAGGTGTGTTACCGGATGACGGACAGATCACGGTTGCACCCGATATTCCGATGTCAAACGGGGTAACCCTAGCGGTCAGCCTTGAACCCATTGGCGGATCACCCACCGGCGCACCGACAGGCGTCGTACTATCCGCAGGAATTCTGAGCGATGTATAAGACGTTGTCATGTGCTGCACTGTGCATCGCGCCGCAGGTCACTGGCGCGCATGATTTCTGGATGGAACCCAATGCGTTCCTGCTGGGCCGGGACGCAGCACTCTCGGTCACAGTCCGCATCGGGGAAAACCTCGAAGGTGCCGTCTTCCCTTTCGCCCCCCGCGCTTACAAATACGCATTCTGGCGGGGCGAAGACAGCACATTGGACTTGGCTTTGGTCCCGCTGCGATCCCCAGTGAAAACTCTCGCGCCTCTGGGCAATGGCCTACATAGCCTCACAGTCTCCTCCTTCCCGCAATCCTTTACATATGCATCGCAGGAAGATCTTCGCCGCTTTCTGCAGTCGGTTGGGCAAGAGCATCTGCTTGCGAGCGAACTGGGACGCGGTCTTCCGGATACGGAAATCGGAGAAGCATATAAGAGATCCTCGAAACTACTTGTCCATTTCGGTGAAATCTCGGGCGCAGACATGCGTATCGGCAGGGATCGCGAGTGGGTTGCGCAGGAAAACGGATTCGTCCTTTTCGATCAGACCGGTGTTGCTGCGGATCACCCGGTTCAAGTCTACTGCAAGGGAGATGGGCCAACTTCTCACGCGGACCGATATGAAACGCGGACCGATGCGCTCGGAGCCGTCGATCCGGTCTTGCCTGCCAACGCATCCTGTCTGCTGAACGCGGTGTTTGTTGAATTTGGCAGCGGGGACATCGACCTGAAAAGTGACTGGGTTTCGCTGTACTTCCGAACGCCGGCCAGCACCGAATAGAGGCCGAAGGGGCTCGGACAATGCTTATTTGGTGCGCAGGCGACCTGTCCCCTCTCGTGGCTCTCCGGGAAGAGGCCAGTTCCCCACGACTCCGCGCAGGGAAACAGTGTTGTGCTCAGCTCTTTGTCGCGGCAGCGGCCAGTACCTCGCGCAGAACCGCCCTATCTCCGATGTGGTTTGCAAGGACAAGGATCAGCCGCGCATTGAAGGCGTCGCTCTCCGCCTTGCTCAGGTTCTGGTGCGCGAACAGAAGATCATCGTAAAACCCGTCTGGATCGCTGATGTTCGGCTCGAGGTTCAACGGCATCTCCTATCCCTTTTGTCCGATTGCGCGCCCGAGAGCAGCCTGTATGTCTTCCACGGTCACATGAGACCACCGGGCGGCGACATGCTGGTCCGGGCGTATGAGGTAAATCGCCGCCGCCGTCCCGCCAAGATATCTGTCTGTGAGAGCGCCGGTCGGATCATCTTCTGCCGTGGTCAGTGAAATGACGTCAAAAGGGATGCCGTCAATCTGATCGAGGTCGGGAGCTTCGGCGTTGATGGCCAGCAAACAGAAACGGCCCACCAGTCGATCCAACAGATACCCCTGGGCCAGCGGCGCATCGGCGCAGGGCGCACCAACACGTGTCAGCTCCGGTCCTGCGAGGTCATCCGGCCCGTTGAGTGACAGACCATCGTAGACACAGGGAACCGACAGGCGGCCCGAATTGACCATCGGCCGCGCAAAGGCGTGCTCCCGTGCCAGTTCGAGCACGGCATTCCGGAAAATCTTGCTGATCTCGCTCTTGGGGGTCAGGAAATCGGTCGAGCGGGTGGAATTCAGAATATTCTCATCCGCGCCATGGATACGTTCTTCGCTGTAGCTGTCCAGCAGAGCATGCGGCGCCAGCCCTCGCACGACCAGATCCAGCTTCCAGGCGAGATTGTCGGCATCCTGTATGCCCGAATTTGCCCCCCGTGCGCCGAAGGGGGAGACCTGATGCGCCGCGTCTCCGGCAAACACCACGCGGCCATGACGGAAATCCTGCATCCGCCTGCACTGGAAGGTGTAGATCGACGTCCATTCCAGCTGGTAGTCGGCCTCCTCGCCCAGCATGGCATCAACCCGCGCGCGGATCTTTCCGGGTTCGAGTTCCGCGTGTCGGTCAGTGTCCCAGCCAAGCTGGAAATCAATACGCCAGATGTCATCCGGCTGCTTGTGCAGCAGGGCCGATTGACCGCTGTTTTCAAAGGGCGGTTCGAACCAGAACCAGCGTTCGGTTGGAAATTCCGCCGTCATCTTGACGTCGGCGATCAGAAAGTTGTCTTTAAAGACCCGCCCGTCGAAGCTCAGACCCATCATGTCGCGAACGGGTGACCGCGCGCCGTCACAAGCCACCAGCCACTCCGCTTCGATCTGATACGGGCCGTCGGGCGTGTCGACGTCGAGCCGAACATGATCTTCGGCGCAGGTCAGCCCGGTGACGGCGTTCCGCCCGCGGATTTCGATGGGCGCGCTGTCGGCCTGCGCCCGCCGGATTTCATCCACGATGAACTTCTCGAAATAAGGCTGCTGAAGATTGATAAAGGCAGGGTTCTTGTGGCCCGCTTCAGGTTGCAGGTTGAATTCAAAGACCTTGTCGCGCCCATGAAAGACCTTGCCCAGGTTCCAGACAACGCCCTTGTCGACCATCGCCTTGCCCGCACCCAACCGATCCGCGATGTCCAGCGTGCGCTTGGCAAAGCAGATCGCGCGGCTGCCTTGTCCCACGCCTTCATGATCGTCCAGCACCAGCACCGGGGTTCCCTTGCGCCCCAGATCAAGGGCCAGCGCCATGCCGATCGGCCCGCCGCCCACGACAACAACCGGATGACGTTTTGGTTGCGCGTCCTGATCCGGCACCTTGCTGTAGGGATAGAGCTCAAAGGCAATGTCGTATCGTGCGTCGGGCATCCTGCGCCGCTCCTTCACCCCTGAAGCTGCGACCACATTTCAAGGTCGCGTTTGTCCGTCCAGATACGCGGCGTATCCATGCCGCGGGCCTCGTCATAGGCGCGCGACACGTTGAACGGCAGGCAATGCTCGTAGATTGCATAGTCCTTGAACTTCGGGTCGCAGGAGGCGCGCACCGCGTCCCAAGCTTCCTTGAGCGACCCACCGCGGGCAGCCACCCGGGCGGCGGGCGCATAGGTGCTGGTAACAAAGTCGCGGGTCGATGCGATTGCCCGCTCGACCGCCTCCTTGCCGATCAGGGCACCTCCCCGTCCGGGCGCAATGGCATCGACATCAAACCCTTGAATGGCATCCAGAGTCGTCCCCCAGTCTGCAAAATGCCCGTCTCCGCAGTAGCAGGCGGAATGGTCTTCCACGATGTCTCCGGTAAACATCACGTTCTGATCCGGCACATGGATGACAGCATCCCCGGCCGTATGCGCCCGCCCCAGATGCCGGATATCAACCCGCCGACGGCCCAAGTAAACTGTCATGCTGTCGCTGAATGTCGTGGTCGGCCAGGTCAGACCCGGGATGCTTTCGTGTCCCTCGAACAGGCGCGGAAACCGTTGGAATTCGCTGTCCCAGTCCTCTTGCCCGCGTTCGGCCACCATGGCACGGGCCTTGTCCGACATGATGATCTGATCCACCCCGTAGGCCGAGGCCCCCAACACCCGCACCGCGTGATAATGCGTTAGCACCAGATGGGTGATCGGCTTGTCCGTAACCTCTCTCACCTTTTCGATGACCTTGCGGGCGAGCCGTGGCGTCGCCTGCGCCTCCACGATCATCACGCTGTCATCCCCGATGATGACGCCGGAGTTCGGATCACCCTCCGCCGTGAATGCCCAAAGCCCGTCACCGATTTCGTCGAAGGTTATCGCCTTTTCCGACATGTCTCCCTGTGATGCGAATGCCTTGGCCACGCTCGTCTCCCCTAGCCTGTATTATGCCGTGCATCGCAGCTACCAGTTGCTTTTGTAACTGACAACGGCTTTGCGGCCGGCCTGGGTCAGCGCATGACGAAAGGATTAGCCATGGCGTCTTCAGAGGTGTCGATCCACGTGGTCTTGGTGCGTGTGTAATCCAGAATTGCCTCCTGGCCTGCTTCGCGCCCGTACCCCGACTGGTTGAAACCGCCAAAGGGCGCCAGCGGTGATATCGCGCGATAGGTATTCACCCAGGTTATTCCCGACCTGATGCGCCGGGAGACGCGGTGCGCGCGCGCAACGTTCTGGGTGAAGACGCCAGAGCCAAGTCCAAAGTCGCTGTCATTCGCCAGTTGGATTGCCTCTTCTTCCGTATCGAAGGGCACAAGAGACATCACGGGCCCGAACATCTCGACCCTCAGGGTCTCGACATTGAGGTCATCCGCCAAGACAAGCGTCGGCTCGAAGTAATGCGCGCTGGCAGCGTTCGGAACGCGCTGACCTCCAAAGGCGACGCGTGCACCCTGCGCCCGGGCCGCAGCAAGCGTCGCTTCGATCCTTTCCACCTGCGCCAAGGTGCACAAGGGTCCGAGATGCGTGTCAGGATGATGCGGATCACCGACAACCAGTTGATCGCACTTCCTAGAGATCGCCGCGACGAGTTCGTCATAAACGGATCGCTGGACCAGACCCCGGGTACCGGCAACGCAGGACTGCCCGGACGCACCGAAGTTACCGGCAATCAAACCGTTGGCAGCCGCGTCCAGATCGGCATCTTCGAACACGATAATCGGCGATTTCCCCCCGAGTTCCAGCGTCGTCACCGCGAAGTTTTCGGCCGAGTTGCGCACCACGTGTCGCGCCGTTTCCGGCCCGCCGGTAAAAGCGATGCGGTCAATGCCGGGATGCCGTGTCAGGGGCACCGCGCACTTCTCCGCATCGCCGGTCAGCACGGAGACCACCCCATGCGGAAATCCGGCCTGCTCGATCAATCTGGCAAACGCCAGCATGGGCGCCGGGGCGATCTCGGACGCCTTCAGGACAACCGTGCAGCCCGCCGCGAGAGCCGGGGCCAGTTTGGTCGCCGCAAGAAACATCTGGGCGTTCCAAGGCACGATGGCCGCCACTACGCCGATCGGCATCCGCTGCGTAAAAACATGCATGTTCGGCTTGTCAATCGGCAGCACGGCACCTTCGAGCTTGTCGGCCAGCCCCGCATAATACCGGTAATAGTCAGCAACGTACCCGGTCTGCGCCTTGGTTTCAGCGGCCAGCTTTCCGCTGTCCGTTGTTTCTATCGCCCCCAGTTGCTCTGCATTTTCAGCCACCAGATCGGCCAGACGATAAAGCAATTTACCCCGCGCACTCTGGCTCATGTCCCGCCACTCGGGCATCTCCAGTGCCGCCTGTGCGGCGGAGACGGCGTCCGATACATCCTCGGGCGACGCGCAATCGAACCGCGCCCAGACCTGACCCGTCGCGGGATTGACCGTCTCCATAACCTGCCCTTCAGATCCGGACCGCCACTGCCCGGCGACAAAGAGATTGTAGTGAGTTGGATCGCCCTTGGATGCTCCGTCTGATTAGCTGAAGGCCGGCATGACCTTGTCGATGAACCGCGCGAGAGACGCGCGTTTGCGCTCGAAACTCATTCCGCTGTCGATCCAGAATGAAAACTCGTCATAGCCAAGATCCTCATAGCGCTTGATCCGGTCTATCACTTCCTGGGCCGTTCCGACCGTCAAATCGCGCCGCATGTTTTCCGGCGCCATCATGGCGTTTGCATGCATGTCCTCCGGGCTGATTTCTTCGATCAAGCCCTGCGAGACGGGCCGCTTGTTCTGAAACCACGCGCCGAAGTAGTTGTAAAAGCGGCTCAGGTCTTCTGCAGCAAGATCGACATCCGCAGCGTCCGTGCCGACGTAGGTATGATGCAAAAGCATGATCTTGGGCCTTGGCCCGGCGTAATTGGCGCAGGCCGTCTTGAACGTCTCCATCAGCTTGTCAATCTCCTCCGCCCCCTGCCACAGCGGGGTAACCTGAACATGGAACCCGTTTTGAACCGCAAATTCGTGACTGTTCGGATCCCTTGCCGCAACCCAGACCGGCGGCCCCTCCGGCTGCACCGGCTTGGGGGCGGAGGTTGTCGGCGGAAAACTGTGATACGTGCCCTCATGCGCACAGTTCCCTGCCCAGAGCGGACGCAGCAAGGGCAGCGTTTCGCGCATGCGCTGTCCGGCGTCCCAGGCATCCAGCCCGGGCATCATGCGTTCATATTCATAGGAGTAAGCGCCCCGCGCCGCGCCGATCTCGAGTCGCCCACCAGTAATGACATCCGCCATCGCCGCTTCGCCCGCAAGGTTGATCGGGTGCCAGAAAGGCACGATGACAGTGCCTGTCCCAAGCCGCACATTCTGCGTATGATGGCTCAGGTCCACAAGGGTGGTGAAGGGGTTCGGCGCAATCGTGAATTCCATGCCGTGATGCTCACCGGTCCAGATCGCGCGCATGCCTCCTTGATCCGCCATTTTGCAAAGAGCAATGAAGTCGGCATAGAGCGCTTCATGCGGTTGGTCGGCGGTCAGGCGTTCCATATGTGCGAAAAGCGAAAATTCCATCTCACCTCCTGTGATGGGCGGGCAGCACGTCGCCTGCGGTTTCATCACCGACGTAGAGCCCGAAACTCTGCGTGCGGTGTTCCTCCGCAAACCGGTTCAACAAGGCGCGCAGCGCGGTGTTTCCCACGTGCATCCCCGGCAATTCCGATATGTCATGTGCCTCAAGAGGCGCCTGCGGGCCCTTGGTCCTGCCCCGGAACACGATGCGCCGCCCGTTCCCGGCTTCGTCATAGATGGCATAGACCACGCTCAGATCGGCCTTGATCTGAAGACGGGCCAGCTCGGCTTCCAAAGTGCTCAACGGGCTGCTGCCCGCAGCGACCCGGACCGTGGGCAAATCGCCCGTCTTCGTCAGGTACAGCCTGTGGCCATCATCCAGTAAAACGCTGGCGCGCGTGACGGCCGCGTCTCCGGCTTCGGCCCTGCGCTCATTGCTTTGGGTGAAATAGCCATCCGGCCCGTACCCCAGCCCGGCATGCGCCGCATCGTCAAAGAAGACCACCTCGCCGATCAGGACGATGTGGTCACCTGCCGTCACTACCGAAGAGGTATCGCAGACGAACCCGGCTGCGCGCCCGGTGATCAGCGGGACACCCTCGGCCACGTCTTCCCACTGGCAAACGGAAAAACGGTCCGCTCTGCGGGAGGCAAAAACATTTGAGACGTCTTCCTGACCTTCCGCGAGGATGCTGATGCCAAAGCGGGATGTCGTGCGAAACACGTCAAAACTGCTCAGGTGGTTTCCGGGGCAAACCAGGACCATGGGCGGGTAAAGCGAGACGGAGGTGAAGGAGTTGGCAGTAAAACCGACCGGCTCCCCCGTTGCCGTGCGCGCGGGCACCACGGTCACCCCGGTCAGAAAGCGGCTGAAAGCGGCCCTCAGAGATGTCGCGTCCATCTGCGTCACTCCGCCACCTGCTCCGAAAAACAGCTTGCGAGCGCTCGCGCAACCTCATCGGGATGCGTCATTGGCGTCATATGCGCCGCACCGTCAACTATGACCACTCGCCCGGCAGGCACTTTCGACGCCATCTCACGCGACATCCCCGGCGTTGAATTTGGGTCCTGCGATCCGGTCTGAAACAAGGCTGGCCCCTGCATCCGCGCAAGCGTTTCATCCGCCGGCCCGTCTTGTGCGGCAAAGATGCGGTAGGCGGTGGCATAGCCTACGGGATCGGTTGCCTCCAGCCAGCGCCGACACGCGACCGCCGCCTGCGCATTCCGTCCTTGCGGTGCAGATCCGAACCACCGCGCGAGGGTTTCATCAGGCTTGGACGCACCCACCGTGCTTACGTCCTTCGCCCGCGCCGAAACTGCCTGCGCCGCGCTCTCGGATCGGCGGTAGATCGCGTTCAGGGCAGCCACACCGGCAATCTTGCTCTGCGCCTGGGCCGCCAGTTCCAGCGCAATCATCGCCCCCATCGAATGCCCGGCCAGAAAAACCGGCCCTCGCAAAGCGTCGACAAAGGCCCGGCATCGCGCAACGAAGTGATCCAATGTGCTGGCACCCGCCAGCAGGGACTCACCGTGGCCCGGCATATCAATGCAATGAACGGTGAAGCGGTCTGCCAACAGGCGAGACACTGCGTTCCACGCCTCGGCCCTCAACCCGACCCCGTGGACGAGCACCAGGGAAGGGCCCTGCCCTTCGCGGCAGTATGACAGGTCGCCTGCGCCCTTAGACCGCGGCCGGGTTGTCCACGTCATGACCCATTTCCTTCAAATCCTGATATCGGTCGCCAATCCGGTGATGCGGCCTGCCAGAAGTGGCGGCGCCAAGGGCAATCACGAGTTCATCCGCGCGCGGTGCATCCGAAACCGCAAAGTGAATTGTCAGGTAATGCGATCTGCGGCCCGCATCGTTCTTGTCCATCAGCGGGATCTGTATGGACGTATTCGCACCCCCTCTGATGTTGGTGAAGGCAAGGTATGATTTTGCTCCGACCGCCTGTCTGAAATGGTTGCCGAAACGAAGGGTATGTATCAGCCCGGAGGCGTGTTCGATCTCGCCGTCAAGGCCAACCACTGCCGCTTTGCCAAAAGCCTCGACACGCTCGCCGCCCCCCGCGAGCGAAATGACCCGCTCGGTCAGCCTTGCGCCAAGCCCAGGTCCGAAGACACGGACCTTGGGTCCCAGGTCATCAACGAACCGACCGGCCCAAGGATTGGTGATGACAGCCGCGGCGGCGCATAAGATCCACGGTGTGGCCGCGGGCTTGAAACCTTCGATCAGCACGTCTTCCTGATATGTAACGATTTTCCGGATTTCCGGCTGCATATCCACACCTCCCACATGCCACGGCGACGCTAGCGACCGCGTCAGATTGTGACAAACGATAGAAATTGATATGGATGCATAAGATTATCTAATGTGAGTAGAATCCATGGCAAAGTCTCTGCCCCCTCTGACATGGTTTCGTGCATTCGAGGCCGCTGCACGTCATCTGAGTTTCACACTGGCGGCGGAGGAGCTGGGCTTCACGCAATCTGCCATCAGCCAGCATGTGCGCGCCTTGGAAGACCGGCTGGGGTGCCAGCTCTTCGTCCGCGCAAATCGATCTTTGCAACTCACGGATGCAGGCCGCCTGCTGGTCCCGGACGTCACGGCGGCCATGGAGTTGCTGGGCCAGGCCGTGCGGCGCTTTCTGCCCGACGGTGATGCCCCCAAGCTGACCATCGCGACAAGCGCCAGCATCGCGCATTGCGTGCTGGCCCCTCACCTCGCCGCGTTCCACACACAACACCCCGGTATCGCATTGCAGCTGATCACGACGATCTGGCCGGACGATTTTGCCGCCACCAACGCGGATGTGGAGATTCGTTTCGGCCCGCCGGGTGTCGTCGGCTCCGGGGCGACGCTGCTTGAACCTTCGTACCTGCATATCGTCGCAGCGCCCAGATTGGCCGCGCAACTGCCCGACCCGGTGACATGGGCTGATTTGCAGGGAGTTCCGTTGATACAGGCAATTGGTCTGTCGACCGGATGGACAGCACTGTCACGCAAGCAGAAAACATCGGGGATTCTGGAGGCAGATCTCTACGTCGACACCCATGGTATGGCGGTCGACCTTGCCATCGCCGGGGCCGGTATAGCGCTAACTCACTGCCAGATCACACGAGACGCGATCAGGCGTGGAGCCCTGCAGGAAATCGCCTTACCTCGCGTCCCGGCACAGGAAGGGTACTACATGGCGCTGAGGTCTACTGCGCACCCAACGCAGCAAAGGCAGTTTGCAGACTGGTTTAGTGCGCTCATAGCGCCCTTGCCAAACGATCCGGTTTAAGTTGCTTTGCGCTAGATTGACGGGCGGCGCGCCCTCACGGCCCGGTCCCGGAGTGCGGGATGGCGAAAGAGGATCGCCAACCCGCGTGGTTTTCTAGAAAATGAAGTCGTCTTCGGTCAGGTTCAACCGTGCACCTTGTACCAGAATGCTCTGATCCTCGCCCAATGTGATCTCTGCCCGGTTGCCCCGGACATGGATCGCATCCTCAAGCTCGGCGAAGCTCTCGAAGGTCGTGCCGCTGAGGTCGATGAGGTCCACGCCATCCTGGAACCCGAAAATCCGGTCATGTCCGTCGCCGGTATTGAAGATGAAGACATCTTCATCCCGACCGCCGAACAGTTTGTCATGGCCTGCACCGCCGGTCAGCATGTCCTTGCCACGTCCGCCGGAGATCACGTCATTGCCATCACCGCCAAAACCGACGTCGTCTCCGCGCCCCAGCGAGATGAAGTCCCGACCACCATTGCCATCGACCAGATCATTGTCACGTCCCGTTCGAATGTGGCTATTGCTGTCGTCGTCAATGATGAAATCGACGTCATTCGAGCCATCCGATTGCAGAAGATCCGCCGGCAGCAACACACCGTCGAGAACATGTGCAATCCCGTTGGCCGCCGCGATATCGGTGGCAACAAGCGTCGGGTCCGGCACATCTGGGTCCGCGTCCACCAGGCTCAGACCATCAACGCCGAGCGATCCGCCTTGCAGCGTGGCGATCTCATCGGCATTCAGAACCTCCTCGGATCCAAGTGCCTGAGGCGCGACGTGATAGGTCAGCACCTCCGTCAGCAGCGGTATCGGGTCACCACCACCAAGAAGCGTCAAGGCTTCGACCAGATACGCAAAGGCCTCTCCCTCATCGGTGCCGTCAAATCCGAGCGCCTGGGACAGCCCTACGAAAGCCGCGTCATTCGGCGCAAAGACGGTCAGATCAGCCTCAGGATCGTTCAGGGCCCCTTCCAAGCCAGCGGCCTGAACAGCGTTGAACAACAGATCGAAGTCGGTGCCGTCCTGATCAAAGGTACCCCCGCTGGCCGCGACGATCTCGGCGAGCGTCGGCAGTTCGGGCTCGGGCGGTGTGTTCCCGGGGATATCGATGGGCAGAAGAACCCGGTCGATCACCTGAATCGTGCCGTTCGACGCCGGGACATCCTCTGCAACGATGTTAGGATTGGCGACATCAGGCTCGTTGTCGACCAGCTCCGTTCCCTCTGTTCCGAAAGTCGCGCCCTCAAGAAGCGTGGCGACCTCGGACGCCGCATCCACCTCTTCCGCGGTCTTGGCACCGGGAGACACATGGTAGAGCAGGATGTTTGTCAGCAGCGGGATTGGATTTCCGTCCGGTGCAAGGCCAGCCAGCGCATCGGCAATAAAGCCGAAGACGGCTCCCTCGTCGGATTGATCACCGGTAAACCCCAGATCGACCGCCAGCGCGGTAAAGGCGGCATCGGTCGGCGCGAAGACGGTGATGTCATCTGACGAGCGCACCGCCTCGACCAGGTTCGCTGCCGTCAGCGCCTGAACGAGGATGTTGATATCTTCTGAGCCGGCCGCGATGTCGACGATGTTCGGCGCTGGCTCGGCCAGCTCACCTGCGGACAGATCCTCGTAGGCGACGCCCCGGAACACATTGGCGTTGCCGCCGACTGTCAGGGTAACACCAGCAGGCGGGACAGGTCCGAGAAAGGTGAAATTGTCCGGCAATCTCCCCGGCTGCTCCAGCTCCACCAGACGGTAGGTGTTTCCGTCATCGCCATAGAGCTGCCACACCTGCTCGGCGTATAGCCGGCCACCGTTGCCGATCTCCTCACCCTCGCGGGTGATGGTGGCGGTTTGACCGGAACGGTCATCCCCGCGTTCATTGCGGAACGCATCCCCCGAAAGGAAACTGTCATCGTCCGTGACACTGAATTCGATGGTGGCCGCTGCGGGCATGGTGAAGGTCGCGTGCCGCGCGATGTGCCCGTCGCCAAAAAGGTCAGCTTCGGAAAAGCCTGTGAATGTGAAAACGCTCATCATGTGGTCCTTTCAGTTCCGGATCAGGGCAACAGCACTTTGTCGATGACGTGGATGACACCGTTCGAGGCGGCAACATCCGCCGTCACGACATTGGCGCCATCGACCGTGACGCCGTTACGCCCATCAACCTTGAGGGTCTTGCCATTCACGGTTGCCGGGGTCAGGTTTTTGCCTGCCACATCCGCCGCCATCACCTTGCCCGGCAGAACGTGATAGGTGAGGATCGCCGTCAGTTGATCCTTGTTCTCCGGCTTGAGCAGGTTTTCCACCGTCCCGTCGGGCAGCGCGGCGAAAGCTTCATCGGTTGGCGCAAAGACGGTAAAGGGACCCTCGCTTTTCAGCGTGTCCACCAGATCGGCCGCGCTTACGGCAGCCACCAGCGTGTCAAAAGAGCCGGCAGATTGCGCAACCTCGACAATGTCGGGATCACTTGCCGTCGACGTGGTTGCACATCCCGCAATTGCCAGTGTCATGACTAGGGCCGAGGCCTTGATGATATTCGAGAGCTTCATGGTGTATCCTCCTGCGTTGAATTTGTGTGCATTTTGCACACGTACATGCGACATATCTGTATCGAAGGGGAAGAATGGCAAGATTTTTGTGGAAATTTTTCACACGACGCTCCATGTTGCGCGCATGTCAGTGCGTGACCCGATCTCCCAATCCCGTCTTTTCGAACGGGCCCTGAGGCGTCTGCTCCGACCCTTGGTGCGCGCGCTGATCGCACAGGGTGTTGCGGCTCCGGCACTGTACCGGATCGTCAAACAAACATATGTCGAGGTCGCTTCGGACGATCTCGGGGATGCGGCAACCGATAGCCGCATCACGGTCATGACCGGGGTGCACAGGCGTGATGTAAAGGAATTCCGCGCGCGTGATCAGGAGGACGGGGGCGAGACGCAACGCAGGGTATCGATCCTGCTGACCGTCGTCGGGCGCTGGATGTCGGATCCCGACTATCTCGATAACGGCACGCCTCGCATCCTGCCCCGTTTCGGTCAGGACAGTCCGAGTTTCGAAGCACTCGTGCAATCGGTCAGCCGCGACATCCGCCCCCGCACCGTGCTCGACGAGCTGACACGCCAGGGCATCACGGCCATGAAGGATGACATGGTGACCCTGCAGGCCGAAGGGCTCGTCGGTTCCGCCGATACCGATCAGAAGCTGCACTTCTTCGCGCACAACCTTGGTGACCACATACAGTCCGCCGTGGAGAATCTGCTGTCGGATGATCCGCAACATCTTGAACGGGCGGTTTTCTACAACCACCTCACTGCACCCTCCGTGGACGAGATCGAGGACGAGGCGCGGCGCATAAGCCTGGACGCCTTGCGACAAATCAATGCGCTCGCCGCCGGCAAACAGGCAAAAGACAAGTCAGAGGTTTCGGCAACCCATCGATTTAGATTTGGTGTCTTTTTCTATCATGAAGATGAAGATGCCGATGCAAAAGGAACGACGTCCGATGACGACCGGTAAATTCACCCGCCGCGCCGCCTTGGCCACTGGTTTGTCCGGGCTTCTGCTGCCGTCCGTTGTCTGGCCGCAATCGACGGAACGCGAGATCGAAGGCGGCATCGGCGGCACGGGGATCGTGGGCGTTCTGACGGACTTTGGCAGCCTGATCGTGAGCGGCAACGATGTCGAAGTCACCGCCGAGACCACATTCAGCGACGACTTTGGAGCACTTTCCGAAGACGATATCGCAATCGGCGACAGCCTGACCATTGAAGCGGCGGGTCCTCAGCGCGCGCTGATGGCGCGCCGGGTGCATCGCACATATCCCGTGGTGGGGCGGATTGGCATTCTCTCCTCGGACCGGCGCAGGTTGATCGTCAACGGTGTCGTCGTCCGCATGGGCGATGGCAACCATGGCTTCACGGTCGGGGATCGGGTCGCAGTGTCCGGCCTTTGGCGCGGCAACGAGGTGATCGGCAGTCGACTGTCTGAAGCGGCAGATGACCTCGATCTGGTATCAGGTGACGTGACCCGGGGGCTTGGGACCGTCCGCATTGGAGGCGTTGACGTGCGTGGCCTGGGCGTGAGCGCGCTGGCCAACGGTTCCTTCGCCAGCGCCGTAGGCCGTTACGACACTGAAACAGGCACGCTGAGGCTGGAACGCCTGACCAAGCAGCGGTTTACCGGAGCTGCCGGGCCTCTGGCACGGCTCTCTATCGAAGGGTATTTGGACACGACGGACGCAGCCCCCGGCTACAGGATCGCTGGTTTGGGCCACAGCTTTGAACGCAACCTTGATCTGCGCGCATATGCGGAAACCCGTGTTCTGTTCAACGGCGCATATACGGGCAGATTTGCCGCAGAAAGCGCCGTTGTGCTGCCGGAGACTATTGCAGAGCGCAGGCGCTTGTTGCGCCGCCTGAGTTTGGAGCGGGGGTGACGCCGCCCGAATCTGGGCTTTCAATACCCCTGCGGTCGCGTCGTCTCTCCCGGAATCAGCTCCAGCGGCAAGGGTTTGCTCTTCTCCGTCGGCACGCCATTGATCCGCGCCAACAAATGCGTGGCCCCGGTAATCCCCATCAGGCGGCGCAACGTGCGCACGGTGGTCAGCTTCCTGGGCAGCACGCTTGCCAGATCAAGCTGGTTGAACCCGATGATGCCCATGTCGCGTGGCACTGACACCCCCCGCGCCTGGCAGCACATCAGCCCGCCGAAGGCCATGTGATCGTTGAGATAACAGATGATATCCGGGGCACCCGCGTCCAGCAGCATCGCGGTGCCGTCAAACCCCGTCGCAAAGGAGTTGCTGGCCTCAGGTCTGGCGGAGAGAACATCGGTTGCTTTTTCACGGCTAAAGACGTCCCGCAATCCGGCCAGACGGGCATCCGCGCGCATATCGTACCCCCGCGGCGCCGTCACAAACGCTGGGCGCGTGTATCCCAGCGCAACCGCGTGTTCGCCGATCATTTGCCCCGCCCGGTAATGGTCGATGCCAACACAGATATCGATCGGATTGTCCGTGTGATCCCAGATCTCCAGAACCGGAATTGGCGAGGCCCGGAGCAATTCCCTGGTCTCCGACTGATGATCAAGCCCCGTCAGAATGATCCCGGCCGGTTGCCATGACAAAAGCCTGCGCACCCAATTGAGCTCCGCTTCGGGACTGTATTCGGTGGTATCGATCACGCTGGAGTATCCCGCTGAATCGAATGTCCGCCGCATCCCGTTCAGAATGTCGGCAAACACTTCGCCCGCGAAGGTAGGCAGCGATATTCCAATGAGGTTGGAGTTTGCAACCGCGAGCGAGCGCGCGTTGCTGTTGGGCACGTATTTCATCTCGCGGGCGATGCGCAGGATTTCAGTTCGCTTCTTTTCGGATACGCCATCCACCCCGCGAATGGCCCGCGATACGCTCATGATGCTGACATTTGCCCGCGCGGCGACATCCTCGATCTTGGCGGAACGACGTTTTCTCCCCATCTAAAAAGGGCTCCTCGACTTGAATTTAACCAAATTTTTCATAGTCTTATGCGCCAAAAGACGTTAACGCTAACGTTCATTTTGGCTTTTTCTCTTCGCTATTGGAAGTCCTTTAGGCACTCTGGTGTCAAAGCTGGGAGGCTTTCCTGAAATCGGCGCTTGGGGGGACATGTGCCACGGATTGTTTTTGATCAGGTGTCAAAAAGCTATGGCGCGGTAGAGGTTCTGCCGCCCTTTGATCTGCATCTGGAGGATGGCGAGTTCACCGTTCTGGTCGGCCCGTCGGGCTGTGGTAAATCCACGACACTGCGCATGCTCGCCGGTCTTGAAACCGTGACCAGCGGCGAGATTTTCTTCGATGACAAACCGATCAGCCGCCTCGATCCGAAGGAGCGCGATCTGGCGATGGTGTTCCAGGACTATGCGCTCTATCCGCACATGAATATCGCCAAGAACATGTCCTTTGCGCTGCGGCTGGCGCGGGTGTCGAAGTCCGAAATCGAATCCAAGGTGCAGCGCGTCGCCGAGATGCTGAACATCGCGCATCTGCTGGACCGCAAGCCTGCGGAGCTGTCCGGCGGCCAGCGGCAACGGGTGGCGATGGGCCGGGCGCTGGTGCGGGACGCGGGCACGTTTCTCTTTGATGAACCGCTGTCGAACCTAGACGCCAAGCTGCGCGGCAAGATGCGTGCGGAGCTTGCCGAGATGCGCGACACCATCGACAAGAACATGGTCTATGTGACCCACGATCAGGTCGAGGCCATGACGCTGGGAGACCGGATCGTGGTGATGAGCGACGGGTTGATCCAGCAGCAGGGCACGCCGGAAGAACTGTTCAAAGAACCCGTTAACAAGTTTGTGGCGGGCTTCATCGGGGCGCCCACGATGAATTTCGTGGACGGCGAGCTGGTGGATGAAAAGGGCACGCTCTGGGCGCGCGGCGATGGATTTGCCTTGCCGCTGACAGACGAAACCAGCGCCCGCCTCGCCGGCATCAAAGATCGTCGGGTGACCGTCGGTCTGCGACCGTCCAGCTTCACCACGGATCTGACCCAAGGCGCGCCCATCGAGCTCAAGGTGGTCGTCTCCGAATACCTCGGGGCGCAGTCGGTTCTTGTGACGCGCTGTGGCGAGGCCGAGATTCTCGTCGAGACGCAGAGTGCCGCACCTGTCCGATCCGGGACCGAACAGACCTTTGGCGTGCTGACCAATGAAATCATGATTTTCGATAAAACTTCCGGGCTTCGGCTCTGACACATCACGAATAGCATCAGGGAGGACTGAAGAATGCTATCACTCACTAAATTGCTGACGGGGACTGCGGTGTCTGCGACGCTCGCATGCGCTGCGTTCGCCAACCCTTATGAGCCTTACGAAGGCACGACGCTGGTGATCAACGTTCCCGCGCACCCGCACTACAACGCGATGATGAAGGTGCTGCCAGCCTTTACCGAAGAGACCGGTATCGAGGTTGAGGTGGACCAGCTGCAATATCTGAAGATGCGCGAGCGGCAGACACTGGAGCTGACCAAGCGCGAAGGCGATTATGACATGATCGCCTATGTGGTCTTTTCCAAGGCGGATTACGTCTATGCCGATCAGCTGGAAAATCTGGCGAAATACTTCATGAATCCCGCGCTGGCGGATCCGAACTACGATCAGTCCGACCTGATCGCGGGCTACGTGCAGAACATCGGTGTGGCGGGTGGTCAAAAGGGCTATCTGCCTGGGCAATTGGGCTCGGCCTTTGGCATCCCCTTCGGGTCCGAGACGAGCGTGCTGGCCTACCGCAAGGACATCTTTGAAAAGCACGGCATTCCGGTGCCCGAAAACTATGACCAACTGCTCGATGCCGCCTGCAAGATCCCGGAGGTGGAGCCTGGCATGGGCGGTATGGCCTCTCGCGCGGCTTCCGGCCATCAGGCGAGCCATGCCTTCCTGTTGCATCTGGCGCCCCTCGGCGGGCGGGTTTTCGACGACAATTGGGAGCCGATCATCAACAACGAAGCCGGTGTTGCAGCTGCCAATGCGTTGAAAACCATCGTGGATTGCGGCCCGGAAGGCAGCCAGACCTTTGGACCAGCAGAAGCTGCGGCCGCGTTCCAGCAAGGGCAAGCGGCCATGTTCATGGACAGCATCGCCTTTGCTGCCGGGTTTGAGGACCCCAGCAAATCGACCGTCGCAGGCAAGGTTGGCTATGCGCTCCACCCCGAAGGTGTGCGTCGCGGCTCGCAAACAGGTGGCTTCGGCATCGCGATCCCAAAGAACGCCCAGAACAAGGAAGCAGCCTTCCTGCTGATGCAGTGGCTGACGTCCAAGAAGGGCGATCTGATGGTAGCGATGGC
>ERZ1740065.189-NODE-189-length-29800-cov-12.180904_pt1 | contig 29800 bp, 27 predicted proteins | sample MGYA00581738_ERZ1740065 | MGnify/ENA primary metagenome ERZ1740065 (study PRJEB43018, sample SAMN04849749) | marine metagenome | isolation source: floating plastic debris | place: Pacific Ocean | collected 2008-09-01 | study: EMG produced TPA metagenomics...
AGTCTGTAGTCTGAGTCTGTAGTCTGAGTCTGTAGTCTGAGTCTGTAGTCTGAGTATGTACAAGTAGTCTTGAGCATTGTTGTTGCTGGGGTCCTCTACCATCACACCGCCATCCATTGTTGCATTATTCTCTAGTGAAAGAACGTAATAAGAACCAGCCAATGGACTTGTTGCAAGTACTGGAGATGTCAAGACTTCAGCTCCTCCAAGACATAGATTATATGACACCAGGAGGCAGTAGCAGTGACATCAGGTTTTCATTAGACTCTGCCTCTCTCTTCCCTGAATACTGAAACCGTCCAGCATTGCTGATAACCGTCGTTGCTTTTTGTAGTGGAGACGCAGACACGCCGAGCGTGAGACGACGTTTGGGCAGCAGTGGTATCGAGACAAATTCAGATCCTGTTCTTGAACATGTAATCCAACTGTCGCAGAGCGAGTTTGCTGGTACGTCTGCGAATGTCAAGGCCAAGGTGGTTACGTCTGCTCATATTGAACAGATTCTTCTACTGTCTAACTGTTTCAGAGGAACAAGACGAGGACCTCAAGCTGGCATTGAGGATGTCACTGCAAACTGCGGAGGTACAGGAGAGGATGATGAACCGACATTCCGAATCCCGTCGCCAGAGGGCGCTTAGCACTTCTGATAGTCTGGCAGAAGAAAGCAATGATTCTTCTGCAGGACTGGCCAGCACTGCCACACCTCCAGATGATGGTACTCACTTCTTTCAACTGTTCACTTAAGTCCAGTATACTGTACAGACGATTGGATCAATTTGCCTATGTTTTAGCAACGAGCAGACGCACAGACAGTCAGCTCAATCTGATGAGGAGACTCGATGAGCTGGACAGCGCTCTGGCTGAGTTACTGGAGTCGTCTGCTTCTGGATCTGGTACAGATAATAGACTAAGGAGAACTGAGTCTGAGCGGAGGCAACACAGAGCCGGCCCATCATCTTCTAATGAAACCGGTAGATCCTCGGGCCAACGAATCAGGAGAACCAGGTCTGAGCGGAGATAACTCTGCAAAGTTCCTCCACAGGTGCACAGCTTTATATAGGCAACAGGTACCCCTAGGGTCATTTTATACATGTCTATCCAAATTGATATTTGGCTTTTTATCCATGATTTTTAGCTCTCCGTTGAGCACAGGGGATGTAACCCTCGTCGACCAAAAATCCTTTTATTGCCAATCTGCAATTTTCCAGTATTGCTGCATTTTGATACAGAGACAGCTCACACAATGACAAAATACAAGATGCCATGTTATTATCGACAACAAATTTTATTGGAATAGTGGGCGTGACTAGACAACATAGCCACCATGATTATGCTGGTGCAGGACGAGATTCTACCGAGATACTTCGGAGCGATGCCGCTGACGACGACGCAGCGTCAGTTAGTGATGGAACAGACGAATGTTGGTGTGAGCCATGGCGATACTATACTCATTACAAGCGTCCACCACCACCGAGTCGTTGTTTGATCCTGCTGGCGACGCCACGTATTGCACTCCACTCTATATGAAGGTCAGAGAAAGGTTACAGGAAGTGCTACGGTGACATTGCATCATCGCACAGGAGCAGTGAACTGACCTGACGAGCGCGGTCGATGTTGTCTCTGAAAGGGAAGAAGGCGTCGGAACTCAGGGCAACACCAGCGAGCTGCTCGATCCAGGTTGACCGCTCGCTCTCACTTAGAGCCTCGGGCACCTGTAACCACGTGTCAATCCATCAGATGGGACAGAGAGCAGCAGGTGTGATGACACTGTGGCAGAACTACCTTGTCGTAGTAGCTCTCCCATTGCGATAGGCTCATGTCCTTGCCAACAGTTCCTGTGACATAGGCGTCAATGGCGTTCGACCGCTCCGCCCTAGATACCTTGGGCTTGAAGCTCATTGACTGAACCTTTGGGTGCTGTCTTAGCCACCTATGAGAATACCCAATGAATGGAGCGGAGATAAATAAACTGGTATTCTACCAAGAGTTGCCGTTCTGTTACCAGTTGTCAGCTTTATCTCCAGCCAATCGCGTGCAGTGGATGCGCGACTGCTGCCCCGCTCCCATACCGATCACCTGACCATTCTTAGCGTAGCACACTGAGTTTGACTGCGTGTACTTGAGGGCAATGGATGCCACGATCAGGTCACGTACGGCGTCATCCGGCACCTGAAAATCGATGTCAGTCATCAATAGCCCCGTCACATCAAAATTTTCTCACTTGGTTTCACGCATTACAACCACCTTACCTCTTTATTCTTCGTTACCAGATTATCAAACGTGTTCTTGTTGATGACGCAGTTGTTTCTGAGCTGCTGGAGCTGCAGGCCGTAGATAGTACGAGTTTCTAGATCCTGAGGCTCGTAGTCGGGGTCCATCTGCAGCACGCAGTACCGTCCCGACTTCTTCTTCTCAAGTATGGCCAGCGCCTCAGGCTCGTATCCGGGTGCTATTATACCGTCAGACACCTGTCAGCGATAGAATGAGTTCAACCACCTGCCCCGATGGCTGGTGCGTTACCAGGATAGTCTCACCTCTCGAGAGATAATCTTAGCTGTGGGCACGTCACAGATATCTGAGAGAGCGATGAAATCACCAAATGAGCTCATGCGATCGGCTCCTCTTGCTCGGGCGTACGCCACTGCCAACGGCGACAGTGTCTTCGTTATGTCAGCCACCATACACAGCTTCATCTCCTCAGAGCTCAGCGGTGTGGCAACAGCAGCACCTGTAAGCAATGTTAGTGAACACTGTTTTTTGCGGAGTTGTCTTCCCACGACTTTGAGGGAAGGCAGTATGCGCATGTGACACCATCAATCTAATGCCAAAATAACCAACGCCTTTCATTATTGGAAAATGCAACAGTGATTATGTCAAGCAATGGGAGATTAAGGAATAAGGTTAAAGGCCGGTGGGCGAGCTGGTGGGCGGGCGGGTAGTCGTGTAGGCGAGTAGGCAGGTAGGTGATACAGGTAATACATACCAGCGGGGCTGACATGTTTGAATGAAGCAGCGGCGGGCATGTCAGTGGCAGATTTGAGCTCTTTAACAAGCTGCCAGGCATTCAGAGCATCGCACAGGTTGATGAAGCCAGGAGAGCCGCTCAGCACTACAGGAAGTAAGAATGTCTGCTGCGGCGTGAAGAGAAGACAATATCTGTGGTGAGAAATCAAGCAGCCGTACCAGTCAGCGGTAGAGCTTCTCGGTTGGTGAAGATCTGGGCTGGCGTCTGATGCGGATTCATTCCGTATCGCAGTGAGAGCGACGCGCTGCCGTCTGAATACTGCTTACGGAAGAAGTCAGCAATGGCCGTATCATAGTCGGCTGTGTGAACGAATGCTTTCAACGCCAACTTCTCACGCGTGTTAAGAGAGGTGTCAAGGTCATTCGAGTTGAGCATCTCCTGACATATACTGCAACGGCGATTTAAATGAATCAGCCCCTCGATAATACGCCATACATTCAAATGTCTTTGTATTCCAGAGGAGACAACTCTATAGAATCGTACCTGTCGTAGTCAGTCGGGTCACACAGCACCGTCACGCGGCTGTGGTTCTTAGCAGCGGCGCGGAGGAGGGTCACTCCACCGATGTCAATGTTCTCCACAGCGTCTCCAACGGTAACGCCATCTTTGGACACAGTCTTGACAAACGGGTAGAGGTTGCACACCACCACTCTGTACAATGTAAAGATGTTTGCTAGGCAAGAGGTCAAGGTCAAAGTGGTATGCCGAGCTGGGAGCAAGGGTCACCTGATGTAGTTGAAGCCCTGAGCATCCATGTCATTCTCGTCTGACAGCTGCTTGCGGGCCAATATTCCACCGTGAACAGCTGGGTGAAGGGTCTTCACTCGGCCACCCAACATCTCCGGAGCTCGGGTTATGTCGGAAACATCCCTGAAACCAAGCAGGAGCCACAGAGCTATATACAGCAGTCACAGCAGCTATCCATAGCTCAGATATAGCCACAGTACTGTTCTGTGGAAAGAGATACCGTATATTAATAATATCTTGTGCAGGACAGCTTATAGCACATCTCTAGGTTTTTAATCAGCAAATACACAGTCACATAAAAAAACAAATTTCCTGTACTATATATTATACTTATACTTGATCAAGCCTGCGTATGAGATTTTTACACCCAATTGCATGTTCGAATTCCCATGACAGTCGGGTGGGTAAAGTGACTCTCCATCACCCAATCAGCTGGGTGAATGAATGCTGTTTGCTATTCCTTACTGGAGAATCAGGGAAGTGACAAGGCAGTCCAGAGTTAATCTTGATTGAGGCAGCTACTACTAGAACCATCAATTTTCAGGCTAATTGCCAGTGGATGGATATCACCGAATGTCGAAATCAACTAGGAATAAGGCTTACTGCACGGCTAGTCCTGCTTCCCTCAGTGCTTTCGCAGTACCTCCAGACGCGATCAATGTCAGACCTATTTTGGAAAGCTGTGTCGCCAATTCAGTCACCTTGGTCTTGTCCGAGACACTGAGAATAGCTAGGTTTGAGAAAAGGAAGATGAAGTTTGAAATGATAAACACGTGCAATGAAAAGGAATACTACAACTGATTACTCACCATATTCCTTCTTGGAGACCTCCATCTTCGACCGAATTTTTGCAGTGACTCCCTCTCAATTGCATCGAGCACGTGCTTCTTGCGGTTTATATCGGTCGCGAAAATGAGCTATTTTGCTGTACTCTTGCGACAGACTTGGGACTAGAGATAGTAAAGTGATGTTTAGAAGTTGTTCTCTCTTGGTGAAGTATGTACGCGTCACTCATTTGTTGTCTTTCGTTGAACAAGATAGGACAACTCTACCTAGTAGGTTTAATCCATTCCCGACCGTGTCCATCTATGTAGCCATGGAAGGTCCGTAACCTCGCCTCTTTCGTTACGAATATCTTTGGCCATCCGGCGATCTCAACGTGAAGACAAGCTAACCTGGCGAGCTTCAGTTGGAAAAAGTCAAGATTTTAGGTAGGTACACTGGCAATTTTACTCCCCTGTCGGTATGCTTGCCTGGTTTCGTACGCTGGTGTTACGCCTGTGTTAAGCTGGCTTTAGTCTGCACTTATGCTTTCACCGCACTTGAGCCTGAATTAGGGAGAGTAAAAAATGCCGGTACACTACTATAAAATGTTATATTTCGTCATGCACTGTAATTTTATTTGCATCATGTTTCTTACCACCTCGCTCTATGATACATTTCAATACTGTGTAATACATCTTTCTCCATTCTTGGCAGATCAGTGTATGGCCAGTTTCAACACTTCTGACATGCTTTCGAAAAGACTCCTTCGAGCTGCTCTGAAAACCAATCAAGTCCCTCGCAATGAACGGCACGTACCATGGCAACCTGTTGTTGAGGCGATGGGCCTGTCTTCTTATGACAAACCAGCAGCTCCAACTTTAGAAGAGAATGCATTCTATGACAGGTATAAAGAAAAACTTGACAAACTGAAAGTCAGTAGGCCTGCTGAGTTTGTTTCAGCCGTGGAAAGCGTATATGGAGACAAGAAAAATGCTTCCAAAGATGAGAAGTCAGCACCATCAACTAGTGATATCAAAAACTCGTCAATGATGCAGAAAATGGGAGCATCCTCCCTTGAACAGCCAGCTGGCGTGGATGACAAAAAGAAGCAGCGACCTGGCCTTGACTCAATAATCAAACTAGACCTGATCAAGGATAAGTCGGCCTCAGATGTATCTCACTTATGGAGCCAGTATTTTGCGAAGAAAGAAGGAACAATATTCGCAACTATTCCCAATGATAAGTATGAGCGTGTGCGTACGAAAGGACTCGAGTGTCCTCTGTTCATATACGCGCTACCTCATGACTCCGGGTTTGAGTTTATCCTCGGTCAGTGCGGTGGCGATGATTGGTACTACACGCCTCTGATTGAGTACCAGACCCACGGTGAATACGCCCCCTACAGCCTCGTGGTCCGCCATTACACCGAGCTGGCTGAAAGTAAGGAGATCATTCTGATGAAAGGTGAAATCGCCTCTGATAACCTGCAACCTGAACTGGCGACGTTACTCATACACCAAACCCAGATGGTGTACGGCAGTGACGAAAACTTTACTCTAGTTGAGACCATGAACAAGAACCCAGCTGAGTTCAAACACATGGACGTGATCGATCTGTATAAAAAGATCGGCTTGTTCTAAATGTCGTATTTTTATACATATCTATGATTTTTACAGTGTGAAGTGAATGAATGATAAACGTAGAGATAACTAGAGTCCCTCTTCATCTCCTTCTCTGTCGAGCAAACTCAGTCTCTCGTGAACCTGATGTTGACTAGTGGCTCGAATCTTCTTCACATCTTCGGCATACTGCTTCTCTCGGTACAGCATTTTCCTCTGCTCCTCCAGCTCCGTCTTCTGCTCACTCAATGCCCTCGATTTACGGATGAGGTTGAGTAAACTGTGCCGCAGTTTCCTGTTTTCTAGCTTGATCTTGGTGGTATGTTCATTCAAACACCGCATTGCCTCCTGTACAACAGTAATGGGTCATAATGGCGTATTGTACTGTAATACAGGAAACCTCTGTATATGTGTAGTTTCCGTGTTTGCAGTAATTTTCGGTCTGTCGCCAGCTAATTAGTTACTAGCAAGTACTTCTCTGTTCAATTGATCACGTATACGTTAGTTGCAGGAAACACGAAATATATTTTTGCAAAATTTTCCTGACATAAAAATGCAAAATTTTCCTGTTTTACTGTAAACATGGACTATGGTGGCATGATGGAATACAAGCGATATAGGAACCACTGATTAATTGATCGATTGGTTTGTCACCCACCGTGCTGGCCAGCTTGGTCATCGTGTTGATTTTGCTATCAGATTCATTTTGGTATGTTTGCTTCTCTGCCAGGAACTTGGATTTGAGGTCTTGTATTGCGTTGGTATGTGCTGCCCGCATTTGCGTTACCTCACTCTCGAGCTCCTTGATTCTGTTCGTCTGCTGTACTTGGAGGTTCTGGTACATGAAATCTAGACTCACGACATGTTGTCAAGCATATGTCATGCTAGATGTGAGTGGTACAGGAGTACATACCTTGTATTCCGCCAGATCTTCAAGCTCTTGCTTCGTCTTTGCCAATGCAGCCTCCTTGTCAAGCATTATGGCTCGTAACTTCGCCTTCTTCTCCTCGTACGATGCCAGCAGTCGCTCTTTCTGCTCTCGTATATCCTGTATTTCTTTCGTATTCTGGTCGCTGAGTGTGATAATCGACGTCTGTCTCTTATGAGTTTTCCTCTCCATATAGCTCATGTACTCATGCTGTTTGTAATTCAGAAGGCGCAGAATTAGTGTCGTCTGTGGATAACCACGGCTTGTGTTATCGGCTTTAAATATAAACTTACTGATTCAGTCCTTATTTTGGCAGCTTCTTGCTGTAAGAACTCATTCTGGCCTCGTCTGTTACACTAGAGTCAAGGTCATTTACTCACCAAATCACTTACTATGACTAGTACTTGAAAGTTGGAAAACTTCAAAATGGTCACACCCTTGGTTCTTTTAGAATTCAAAGCAAAAAATTTCACATTAGTTTTTTTGAATTTCCTACGAAAACACTCTTGGAGTAGCATCTATCTGGGAACTTTCTGGGAACGTACTACAAAATTCCCATGGTGTCTAAATACTCTACCTGGGAATTTCTACCAATACTTGTAAGTATACGATATATGGATGCTCAACTACCTATGCACGTGTATGTATTGAGTGCATGTACATGCAGTAATATTGAATAAGAGGATACAGGTCACCACATCTCTCTTTGACAGCATCCAGCTCACTATTCAAAGAATCCAATCTAGGAGAAGAGCAATTCTTGATCTGCAAGTTATTCGATATGGTAATTTATCGTGTATTGTGAACTAACTCTTTTTGCAGGATTTCTTCTCGATCTGCCTGAACATTTGGTTCTCCAACTTTGCCTGTGTCTCCTTTAGGAGCCTTACCCTTTTTGCCCTTTTTCTTTCTGAAACACGTGAGGTGAGGATCAGTATTATCAAGATTTTAAGCATTATTAATTCAGTGGGCACTATTTAGGGTATACTTCGGTGGCATCCCTCCTGGTATCTCTTCAGCACCAACGACTAAATCTTGCGGCTTATACGTACGATGAGAACGTTTGCCTGAGGTTACCTAGCGACGACTGGCCGTCGCCCTTCAAACTAGCAATGTCAGCTAGCGACTCGCGCATAAACCTTTTACAGCTATTTCCCGTTAAAAACCCATCAGGTTTCGTAAAGCATCAAGCATCTGGACCAATCACTACGTAGGAAGTTGACCAATGAAGGCCAATACCTGCCTTACCGACTAGCCAAATAGATCCTTCCATCGATATAGTCCATCGACAGTGGAGAGAAGCGTGTGCTGTCAATTTTATTAGCACATCGATTCTACACCTCACATCATTTGAAGAAAACACTCGTTGAGTGGTAAGATCTCGGTATCTTTCTAGGGTATCTATAGAAACTTTATTTAGGTTTAGGTGTCCTGTTGATAACTTACATGGAGCTGATCACAATGTGCACCAGTTCTTCCATTCAATTATCAGCATGTGTGCAGTGAAGTAAGACATCACTACCAAATCCGTCACAGTGAATTGTAGGTCGTCAGGTGTCAATGTATATCAATTTTCGCTTAGTATTCTGTTGATGCACTTTTGGCAATGCAATACACAGTAGGCAGATGGTCATTGTTTTCATCTGTGTATAATATATATAGGTATGAACAGGCTGAGGATCCCTGTATCGGCCAGACCAAGAAAGTTGAAATCTATTCTTGGTCTGGGCAGTGGTCCTGAGGGTCGTATTGAAAAGCTGCGACAGATCGTCACACAGCTTGTCCGCCATGAGCGTCTTGAAGGCTCATACAGGCTGTTAGACGAATCGCAAGGCTATGCTGAACTCGTAAGTGATAGCAAGCCAGTGATCCCTATCAGTTATCAGTTATGGTTTTCAGTATATATGTATTCTACAGCTCATACAGCAAGCGTGCAAAAATGGATCTAATCATCAAGAAACCATGGAAACGGCCAACTTTTGGTTACTTGTCAGTAAACCTTTCGGTCAAACCCTTTACTGTCATCATTTAGCTTTGACTGATACTAGTAACCGTTGAAATCCATTTTAGGAAAAGGATCTGGTGCAGAAACTGTTTAAAGTACTCGTGCCCCGTTACCAATCCTCCGTTACGTCCTACACTGCGCAATATCGCTTGCCAACAAAATATCCATCAAATGCGCAGAGATCAGTCTTAGAGCTAAAAGGTTTTTATTTCACTCTGCAATCTTGATCATAACTTGGGTTACTGGCCATCCCAAAACTGCTGTCATGCACACGCTGCCTTTTGTTTCAGGCAACCCCTGGCCTGCTATCATTCAGCATCCTTCAATCAACGAACGATGGATCAACAATGTACTTTTAGATTCTGCACGTAAAAACCTCGGTCATGATCAAGTAGAGGAAGCTGTGAATCATGACTCAAAACTTCAATGAATTTGGATTTCTTATTTAGGGCATATATGTATATACCCTGTCCCTTGTCTTTGTACAGTTTGTAACATGATTGTGAAACCACATATTGGCCTTGATGAATATTTGGCTTATGCTTGTTTTGGATGTCTATGTAGGTGTAGATTAATAAAGTTCTGGTATACGTATATGCTAAACTTCTCATCATTCCCCATCGCTACAGCAAAGCATCCATGAAATGAACATAGATCGACGGCGCTCTTATCAGTTTTTGGAGTTGTGCTCTCAATGTTTTTCCGGTGAACGCTTCAGAATGCCACGCATGCTCAATGCTCGGAACGATGTTGATAAGTTGCCTAGGAGTTGTTGACAGGTACTCGAACGTAAAGCGCTAAAACTAACCTTTATCCCCATAAACTCGTTTAATCACAAGCTCCAGGCGCGGATTCTGATCAGTTACACGAATTCTCTATCATTCTAATTAATATGGCTGCAACTCAAAGAGGAAACAAGGAGTTGAAGCGTAAAGCTGAGCAGCAGCTTAAATCAACGAAAGATCCATTGGAAAGATTACGGTTGCAATGTCTGGCTCGAGGAGCAAATGGGATTAAAGGCCTGGGCAGGTTAGTACTATTGAATATTGACATTTTTATATGGAGAAGAAAAGAGCAAACGTTTTGCTTCTCTGAACATCCAAATGTGGAGCATTTTCTACAATAGCTGTAACTGTAAGCATTCCTATTCTATCTTTTCGTATTATCTAATCATAAATCTTACAACTACACATGCCTATAGGTGATATTTTACATTGATATATTACTCACAGTCATGCTCATCGCTGCTACTCCCACATCCGCAATGCAAGTCAGTCATTTACAGCTAACAATACTGACTAAAACTACACTAACAATTTGCCTATCATCAATAGATTTATTGCTATGATGCAATGACCCCTTTGATTGAATGCCTATGTCTATGTCTATGTGTGCCACTATTAGTAGTTAATCCTGACTTGTTATCATGAACTTGCTGGTGACTTTGTACTGCGTACAGTAGTGACAAATTTTACAGTTGGTTATATGCTTGTAGGAATACAGTAGTTCTGCTCAATGCGATCATCACTATATTTGGTATCACTACTACTGATTTCCAGGTCATTCCGTATCATGGATGATGATGGCAGCAGGTCGATAGACGTGAGAGAGTTTACTAAGGGCATGCATGACTACGGCATGATGATGGAGAAGGAAGAAGTCCTTGACTTATTCGCTAGGTTTGACCAAGATGGCAGTGGCACTGTTGACTTCGACGAATTCCTTAAAAACCTTAGAGTAAGTTCTTATCACTTCCAACACAGGTGTGACGACACAAATACGGTATCATAATGCTGCGGGTTCATTAAATTGCTAGGAATTTGGAGTTATCACACTACGCTTTATTCTGCTAGGCTAATAGTGAGTGTGGCTGGCATCCAGCAGGTTAAGCTAAACACTCATGCTCTGGCAAGAGGTTTCTCACCAACAAACTGATATTTTTTAGTCTTGGAGTCATGATTACCAGATTAGCAGGCAAGAAGGCAAAAAGTATTGTTTCGAACCGCCGGATGTCACGAAAAACCCCGCTAGTGTATCTTCTTCTGATGCACAGCCATTTTAGAGCATGAATAGCCAGCAGTATGATATCTTAGTCAGAAAATTCATTGATAATATCAAGGAACACAGGATCTTATCAAAGATCCTCAACAACGTTGTCGAGTATCTCTGATCTTACATGTGTGCTGGTTTAGTATGACGGTGGTGGTGTGAAAGTAGGAGTTGTCATACCTTTGTAAAGTTCACCTTAGCCTCTCAATAGAATTAGAAGACTCTGTTCAATCCCAGATGATGAATCAACTTGTCTGTGTGCTCAAGCGTCACCTCGCTTGCTTACCATAATTCTCCAATTTTACGCACTAAGCTTCAAGCTTGCATTGGCATCGGCAATGGCTGCAGAAGATGCTTATTCCATAGATGCTTATTCCATAGATGCTTTTATTATCATCGTACTCTGAATTTAGCTATTATAAAGCATTATGGTATAGCGTGCAATTATGGCCAGTTGATTAGTGCTGCTGTTGCTGCTGTAAATGACAATAGAGCAGACTAGTGAGACTAGTCAAGGGTTCGCTGGCAGCTGCTCCACTGAATACAATATCAAGTTGGTAAGGAAATTATATGGATGCTTGCTTCACTTACAGGCTTTCCTAGGATTTCGACGTAATAGCATAGCAACCTGCTGCCTACCAGGTCTAAACGTAATCGGCTTGTACCAATATCTTCCAGTCCACTGATCAATGTTGGCTGCTGGGTAGTAGCTGTGGGTCCAGCTATTCCTTCTGCTCTGCGGACAGTTTATGAAATGGTCCTTTGGGTGTGATGGAGCGGAGGCCTTATCCTGATGCCATAGTTTTTATTTGACAGCCTCCCATGTCAGAGCGACGGAAGAAGCTGATCAACCAGGCGTTCATGAAACTCGATAGGACTGGCGACGGTCAGATTACTGTGGAAGATTTGAAAGGAGTGTACAGCGTCAAACATCATAAGAAATATTTAAATGGGGAGTGGACTGAGGACCAGTGCCTACGCGAGTTCCTTGATAGCTTCGACACTCCTAATGAGAAGGATGGAAAGGTAACAGATATGACAGTATGCGAGCTGATAAGTGACAGCTATCAGGCTCCTTCCCTCATGTTACGGCTGGGGTAGTGGGCGCCCCTCCCCATACAGCTCGGCTAGTAGACTCCTATGCTACCCCTAGTGGACCTCTGTATTTGTGTCAGTGTCTGCTGTCTAGTCTTTCCGCTAAAGGTAACAACAGTCCATCATCAGCACGTCCCTTCTACTCCATAAATCAAGCAAAGAATCGATGACTAAATGATGAACAGGCATGTTTGTCATCGGCCTTTATCATAAGCTGATGTAATATGTGACAGGAGTTCTCTGCTTGCAGATAACTAAGGAGGAATTCCTCAACTACTACTCTGGAGTGAGCGCCTCCATCGACCAGGATGCTTACTTCGATCTGATGATGAGAAACGCATACCAGCTGAAGGACTAGCCTCCATTCCTTGTCCGATACTCGTATCTCTGACAGTTGTATCTATGCTGTACAATTGTGCTTCGTAATAATTGACGCATCGGAATTTTTAGAGCTACTTCCTCGTGCTCCTTAGTTCTATGCCGTAAGTAATGCCAGTGAAGTACCTGCTTTACGACGACTACCATAGCGATGCCGCATGTTCAGAGGAGCAGGAAGGCTGATTTCTTAGTGTAGCATTTTATCTTAGGGGTTCTGTTTGTTACTCTTCCATGATTCAAGGTCACCGTTGTGACACCAATAAAATGGACAAAATCACCTGATCATGCATGCAGCAAATGTCAGACAAGGATATATCTGGCTGATGCAAGACCGCTATATCTGCAATAAGTTGCCTGCAAAATGCAGTTATGGCCGGTGGTTGCAAGGTGGTTGCAAGGTGGCACGCAGCGAGTGTGTGCTACGGATCATTCAGCTAGCGCCTGATTGAGGTGCCGGTCAGTTATGCGTACTATTATACCGGCTGGTCACTTATCACCCGCTCAAGGAATGATAGCCGTGATCGGCGAGTCGGCAGTAATTAGGGCACAGGCCTCCTTTCCATCAATCTGCTGCAGGATATGACAAGGGCGACAGGTTCTTTCTTTGTAAGTGTATATGTGGAATATTAACAGTAGAACCAGCAGAGATGAGCAATAAATACAGCACTGTACAATTTACAAAAACGTAAGAATAAGACGCATAAACGATTTGGGTGATGCTAAAATGCATCGCAGATTGCAGAAAATATTGTTAGCAGTGCACAGGAGGGAATCACCAATAGGGTGTAAAGTCGTTGGTCGTCAGCTTCCAAGCCGCGTACTCAGACCAATTTGTGTCGTCCAAGGACTTCTGTCGCTGGCAGGTTGGCGCGTACTCTCTTTGGGAACTATTATGCACTAGTATGGTATAATTCTTGGAGTCGTTGTTGTCCCAATACTCATGACTTTCGCACCTGAAGCCAACTGCAAAGTGGATAGCTGGACGCATTAACTTCTCGTAAGGTATTTCGTGGTCAAAAGAAAATGTGTCAATGGAGAGTGAGAAGGGTGCGCCCTGGGCACACACCAGACCATTATTCACATAGTAAGCATCAATGTCTTCGTAGCTGTGCCAGTCGTCGTAAGTTATCCTCAAGAAGACCGACTTTGAGAATGCGAGATTTTTCACCTTGATAGTGCCAATGAGGCGATTGTCGCTGATGGAGAGACTTTCTAAGGAGACAAAGTTCTTCTCCAGTGATTGTCGGAATATGCCGTAGTCAGAGACTGGCTGGTAAAAGTTTAATGATAGCGACGGTCCAGACAGCTTCTCGGGCTCCGATCTGAGCATTGCCATAATAGAAGGGCTGAGGTTTGGGGGCGTGTCGCGCCCAGCCGTCATGTGTCTGATCTGCACAAGTTCAAGGCCTACAGAGTCAGCAAATTTAACTCGTTTCTCCTTGGCTGGTGCTTGGTGGACCATGGTCACCCTCTCCACAATGGAGTCAGCAAGAGCATCTATGTCCTCCATAACGTCCTGAGATTCTGTACAGCCGTCTGAGAGGTATCTGCTGCTCTTGCTGCTGATGTTGATGAAGCGAGGAGCCATAAGGTAGCTGTAGTCAGGAACGGGTACTGGCATCATGACACAGGCACTCATCTAGTCTCCTTAGTCTGAAATATAATCGATATGGTCAGCACAACACCATCAACAGCGACAAACGCTCTCTGGCAGCAGCACACCAACTAACTAAGCTGTAAAATTGGTGCCAAGACAGAGCGCAAATCCGTAACAACATGCTCAAATTGACAAAGCCCTGACAAAGGGGATTGTTCAGTTATTAATACTTATATATTACATCATGATACACATGCACATATATATGTATGTAGCTGTGGCTGTAACGTAGTGAAGGTCATATGATTGGAATTATAATCCAACGCTATTGAGAAAATTGAGTGAGCAGATCAAAATTCTACACAGATCAGGAGAACGATATCCGTATGAACACAGTGAAGGGTGGAAAGTTCAACAACATGAAACCACATGGAGTTTCATATCCATGTCTGTGCTGATCCTTGGATATCATATAGGCTAGATAGGAAGTTATTTAACTAGTAGCCTATCGATGTCCAGTTCTACCGAAATATGCAAGTAAAAAAGGAAAACATGAAATTTTATTGAAATCAGAAGAACTCCAGCTTCATAACAGATGACTTACCAGTAGAACAAAATGAAAAAGGTGTCGTGCTTGACGTTGTCTGTAGTCTACGATGTAAGTTGTCATGCAAGTGAACTCTGCTTTGTAAGGATCTCCATGTTGTACACACTACCGTCTTACATGAAGTCAAATTCTCAACTAACCTGGAATACATTATTTTTAGTAGCAACACACCCCAGCAGAACAGCATCACGCAAGCGGCATACACGCCGTTTAGCGAAACAGGATTTCAGCCAATCACAAGCCACAGCATGCGTGTGCTTTGAAACTTCGGTCATGCACAATAGACGTAGATAAACGTGGAAGGGTCGTTTCAGCGTTTTATTCTTCTAGTTGTCAATGAAAAATAAAATACAATAATCGGAACAAAAACAAGTATTTTCTAAAAATTATTTGTTCGTTCAATAATTGCATAGAAAATTCCGTATGACCGAATTATGGTGAGGAAATTGAGACTATAAACATCGATCGTGATTGCATAGCAACCACTAATATGGCCGACGAAGAGCGATATATACGATCACGGTGGAAGAAAACATAATTGAGACACTAGTAGTATCTTCAGGTTCAAATGTACCTGGAGCTGTATAAATCATCAGTTATTGGTTGATATGGCAAGTACATCATCAATGTCTTATCCGCACCAAAGCAAGAAAATGGGCAATTTAGCCCAGGACTGCTTCACAGAGGGAATGGTCGATCACGAAATGCATCTGAAGATGTCAAAGAAGATCGCTCAACTTACGAAGGTAAAACACCACAAATGTGTGAGCATGCGTCCTTTGCAACTAGGTTAAGGTGCTCAGATAAAACTTAGAAATACAGTTCATTGTCTTTCATGTCACGTCAATGCGCATGCATTGCGTTCACCTAGCCACAGCATTTTTCATCACTAGTATTTGACTATGACAGAGTAGAGAGGTGGTGGTATCTATGTATCCAAGTGCTTGGAACTACCTTGCATGACTCTTGCATTTCAACTCATGGAAGCTGAATCCATTCAAAGGTCATATATGCCCTCAATACAAAGAACGATGAACACGAACAAGTTGTGAAAATGATAAATCTACAGCACGACAAAGAGAAGAATCAGTTGCTGCTCGAAACAAAAGCAAAGCTTGAAGCTCTCAATGGAAAGCTATGTAAGAGTATTTGGCTATGACATCATACTCTGTGACTCATCATCATCTATACCTCCTAATGTGTTTTTCCATTATGATTGTCATACATAGCTGTAGAGGCAGACTTGAGAAAGAAAATAGAAGCTCTGGAGTCAAACATCGAGGAGCATGAAAAGCAGAAGAAGAAGTTGTTGTATGACTTTGATGAGTTCAAAGGCGAATGTGCCAACCATGAGGACATGCTCAGAATTGAACATCAGCAAAAGATGACTTTGCTCTCAAAGGAGCTGCAGAAGTGCCAAAAGGATTTTACTGAGAAGATGACTACATTCGAAGGATTGTTACAAGCATTTGAACAGGAAAAGACCTATGCAATTGATGATATTCGCAAAGCACACCAGATCGAAGTGGAGAACCTTTTAAGAACTCAGCGGTCACAATCAGACGCAGTCAGCGGTGAGTTGGACGCTGTCAAGGCTCAGCACAAGAAAGAGCTGGATAGCCTCAGAGAATCCTACGACAAAGTCAAACAAGAGTATGACGACAGCCAGCGGGACAACGATGAAAAGTTGACCAAGTTGAAGGCGTTCTACGAAAAGGAGCTCGAGTCTATGCAAAAGGACAAGAATCACTCATTTGCTGAGCAGAGTAGCAGTCTGCAGCAGCGCATAGACAAAATGAATAAAGACTTTCAGTTCCAGGAAGTGCAATATCGTCAGAGGATAGATGGTCTCGTCAGAGATTTGGCTGAAGCCGAGACTAGAATCTCCGACCTTGAATCACGGAACGTTTTCTTAACTGATCAAAGCAATTTGGCATCTGGTACTGTAAACAACCTCATGACTCAGGTAAGTGTATTCAGGTCAGCACACTAGTTCATTGTCAGTAACAATCAGTCAGCACTGAGTCAACACGCAGGCTAAATAGCATGGTGTTAGAGCAGTGAATTGGTAACGAATTTATAGAAATACAGCAGCTGTTTACACCTTAGCTGGTTAACACCACTGAGGGGGATATGCATGTATCCGAACTGAAATTTTAGTTGAAAGCGGCTCAAAAAGAGTTGGCCAAATCTCAGCTGGACTTCCAAGAGGCTAACAGAGAGCTGCAAGTCATATATGAAAGGTGCAACGACCAAGCGAATCAGCTTGTCGAAAAATCAGGTACATGCTAAAACCTGCACACTTGTACCCAAACTGCTACAATTGTGATATATGCAACAATAGTATCATGTGATCACGCATGATGAGATAAAGATCTCATAATAACGAACTCTTACCAGGAGTCATTGGAGAATTGACTGCAGCGAAAACGCAAGCACAGTCCAAAATTGTGCAGCTGGAGGACGATTTATCAGATGTGTCCAGGAAGCTCAAAATCCTGCAGGACGAGAAGAAGCTGCTACTATCCAAGTCTAGTGATGAGGCGCAGCAGAAGAGCCTAGAGGTTCAGGCACTAGAGCAGGTATTGTATTATGTAATTCTCAGAATTCAGACACTAAATGCTGATAGCAGCTGTCCGTGTATATGTCTATGAGCTATGAGTTGATGAGCTATGAGCGATTTGAGAGATCATTGTGAGTTTCTGATAAAAAGGCATTGGAAGATCTGAAGATAGAGAAGCAGGCTCAGAGGGACAAATATGAGGTGGACATCTCTGGTCTGGAGAGGATGCTGGCTGCCGAGAAAGAGAAGGCAGAGAGGCAGCTGCAGGAGAAGATAGTAGAGCTCAATGACCGTCACTCCAACGCCACCAAGACACTGCAGTCCCAACATGATGAGCAGAGAGTTGACATGGAAGCGGTGGGTGCTCTCATGATGTAGCCTCAGCTCTCATTGCATATCTATCAGTACAAGGGGTGGGAGGAACCACGCGTTGATAAGTCATAGGAAATACTTCATCCTGTAGAGGCATAAGGAACAACTGGATAATGCTCTTTCTGAAGCTGAGAGAGGTAAGGCAGAACTGCGAGACAGACTTGAAAAGGAAATATCCGAGTTGAAAGGTCAACTCAATTCTGCAGAATTCGAGGTAACAAATACAACTTCACCGCTTGTGATTCACATAGGACATGTATCGAGACCAAACAACCTTCACGCCCATGTTCCAGCTTATGAAGCTAAAACAGCAAGTGGGCAATACCTCTGAGAACCTGGGTGCAGCAACTAACGAACTGAATGATCTAAGGCTACAAGTATCTAATCTGGAGCAGCAATTGGACAAGTCACAGGCCCAACTACAGTCTTCCAACAACTACATCGAAACCCTCAAGGTATTATTGCGAATATTAAATCGTAACACCGAAAATATTGAAATCGAGAGACTCGACATCATACAGGATGTTGAATTTAAACGCAAATAAATTTAGACACAAGTCACAGAGCTATCTGAAGGTAGACAGAAGTTGATAGTAGAACACGAGGAGGAGCTGAAGCGGAAATTGGATGAGTTGAACAGAAGCCTGGAGGAAACATGGCTGAACAAACTCAGGTATGATTCTGTTGTAAGAAGTATGCCTGACCTGGCTGCTGCCGCTGCTGATTCTCCCGCTCTCAGAGGCTCAGATCTTCTCTTAAGTTCCGGCGTTAAACTCTTCCATCGCTGCAGAAGGTGCTTCTCAGCTTGAATCTGCTGTAGTGAGAGTGGGAGACTAATTCTGTTTCAACGCCAGTGCGTATTATCTGTCCTAGCTATCACGTGATATAGGGTGCAATGAGTGAGTGAGATCCTGTAGGTTTATAGTTCAGCTATCTGTATCAGTGCTTGTCAAGTACATGTAGCTGTAGCTTTCCATTTCAGGAAAGAGGTTGCTCAGCTGAAAGCTGAACTGGAGAAACAGTTTGCCAATGATCGCTCTTCCACTATCCAGCAGCTCTCACGAACAAAAGATGCAGAGATCGAGAGACTGTCAGCTGAGTCTGAGGCTAGGCTGAGAGCTCTGACCACTAAGGTAGGGATGATGCTAAAATATGACCATGATGAGGTAGAAGAACTGTTACAAATATTTATACTTCACTGTAATAGATAGAGCATTTGGAACGAGAGCTCGAGGGAGAAAGAAAGTCAAGTAGTACAAAGCTTGAGGACCTAAGGGAGAAATATGAAGCAATGATGCAGGTAAAGTAATATAAACTATGATGCAGATGAATGCATTGATCGGTGAAATCAAAGTTGGGTTACACCGCTGTTGCAGGAATTGAGAGACCAGTTGAAGGAGTTGACTGACAGCAATGAAGAGACGCTGGCCAACCTGAAAAACAATCTGGAGATGGAATGGCAGCATAAACTCAGCGAACAGTCTCAATGCTTCGAGGTAAAAATACGATAATAATGATGATGACAACAGCAGCTGCAATGGTAGTAGCTGATGTTTAGAACTGGTACAGCAATCCTAGGGGTATCTTCGCTATGTATACTTAGGCTAATAGATTAATGTAGAACATAATTTTTACACCTGGACAATATTTGCGAACGGCTTGATGGAAAAAATTCTCAATTTGCAAAATGATTCTGTTCTACAGTATGTATAGCTGGTTCAGGTGTTCTATAGCCATATATATTTGTGATATTTGAGAGCAGGTATCAGTTCAGCTCCATCAGCCATATAGATGTAATTCACGCCCTACCTGCAGACAAATGGCAGACAGGCAATTTAAATACTTGCTTAGACATCAATGCCTGATACAGAGAGATTGATTTAGATTTCAACATATTTTTTGATGAATTTGCAACCAGGATAAGCTAGCTGACGTGAAGAGTGATCACATGAAGGACATCAGCGCCCAGATGACAGCGCACAAGCTTGCCATGGATATGGCGATCAGAGAGGCGGACAGCGCTAGGGAGAGTCAACTGGCAGACTTGGAAAGAGAACACAGCAGCCAGATGGTAATTAGCCTCCACTCATGCATTGAAACTACTCGCCCCTGCACTTCTCCATACGGATAGCAGGCGGCGCAGGGTCGCCTAAGGTGGTTGTAAAGCACCTGTCGTGTCAACACAGCTAGGCTCATGATATTCTTGTGGCCGGCAACAACTCAATGCCTGATAGCATGAGTTGCTGGGCAGCAGAGAGTAGCCTGCCAGCATCCTCCACCATGACACCATCATATCAACTACTCTTCAACTCTGCTGGTAACGGGCAGAATCAATATTTTTAGAATCAGCTGATGAGCGACATGCAGATTAAGCATGAGAAAGAGCTGGAGGTAAACAACCAAAACAACGTGAAGCAGATCACAGCGTTGAGGATGGAACTGCAGAGAGCGGTGGAGCTCAGGAATCAGAAGGTACAGCAGCAACGTCTGCATCCCAAATTTTTTCATAAGAGACACTTGTGGGCACTATCAGCCATGATGTGGAACAAAGTAACATTAGGTAAACTATTGGTGTTTGAATAGGAGATGGAGCTGAAACAGAGGGAAGAGGAGTTGGGAGAAAAGATAAGTCACCGAGACAGGAACATACAGGCACTGGAGGTTGGTATGCGTAAACTCGAGGATACCATACAGCAGCTGAATAAAGAAATCGACAGGAAAGGAAAGGAAATACACAAAGCTAGATCGGAAGCATCAAGAGAATTAAGGTTGGTTTAAAAAGTTGTGTGAATGCAAGATAAATTGTAGGTATCATCCATAGACATGTAAACTCATAGACATGTGACCTCACTCTTTGTATAGAATTCGAGAAGAGGAGCTGACTGAACAGCACGCCGAAGATATTGAACAGCTAAACGCCAGACACTCAGCAGAAACACAGAGAATCCTGGGAGACTTTACGAGTGCACAGGATATCTTGAAAGAGAAGATATCAGAATTGTCACTGCTGTGAGTGTCTGCTATCACCGCACTGTCGTCATCGACTATGCGACAGTGATTTTGATGGGCTGGGCTGATGAACGCTTGTGTTTCAGTTTGGAGGAGGCCGAAGAGAGGTACCGCAATAGAGAGCCAAGGGAGGAGGATTTGCAGAGAATAGCTCAGCTGCAAGTGATGCTGCAGGAGCGAGAGCAACAAATGCAGCAGCTGCTGGTCTGTCGCCGTCACCTGACGCATACTTTTGTCCTTGAGTCCATTGTTTAAAACGGTTGTCATGGAAACATGATGGTCGGGTAGATTTACAAGCTGTTGCATCAGCCTACGTGAAGTGTTTATGATATTCTTATTGCAGGCCGACAAACAGTTCTATCAGATGGAGTTGGTGAACAGAGAGACCAACTTCACCAAAGTATTCGCGGGCAGCAAGTCCGGCCCTCAGCAACCGCAAGTTGGTTTCATCAACCCTCTGGCTAAGGTAAATCACCATACTGCGGTACTCGACTGGTGGCTTACATACGTTGATCACCTGCCTGTCATATGGCATGCTATACAGCTCTGCGTGATCAAAATGATCAGTTGATCTGAGTGGCCAATCAGCTGTGACCATTACTGGCCGTCTGATTTGAGTAGCCAATAATACCTCACCCAGCTACCTGTCTTCTGTTTGCAGAAGAAAAAAGGAGAGAAAGGGCCCACTAAATTCTCGGTGAATGTTGGGGCCTTTGATGGAATCACTAGCAGCGGAGGGTCAGCCAGCAGCACTAACAGCCAGCGGCTAAGGCCGATAAACGGATCGCCAATACATGACGACAAACTAAATCCAAACAGCGTGCTTCCTCCACCGCAGGCATTTACTAAGAAGTTTGTGCAGTAACGAATTCATAAAATCCATCACATCACGCTGAGGCTATAGCGTGTGCCAGCAAAGCTCTGTACATAGACTAGACGCTCTTACTACTTCAATCCTTCTGCCGCTGCAACAGCTACAAAGTTTCGTATTTTTAGTCAATTTTTCATTATTGGAGTTGCTTTTCTCCAGCCAGACTACATACTGCCCCGCCACGCAATTGCGATCTATTTATTATAAAAATGAAATGCTCCATTTTTTTACCATGGTGTAATAATAGTATAGGTGTAATAACAGCATGACCGTCAGTGCGTCATTACTCGGTATGACAGTAGCGTCACAAACAGCTGCGTATCGGTCAATGATCGGGAGTGTGGAACCTCAAGTTCATGGGTGAGAGGTGTGGTGCTGGAGTCGTCGGTCTGCGGTAGAAGAGCTCCTGCGTCAGGCTATCGTTGGCCTCCATAGGCAGTGGATTGGCGGACTCGCTGATCTCCTCCGGGATGCCTCGCGTCTGAGTTATCTGGTGCAGCAGAGCCTTCCCTTCTTCTCTCGTCTACAACACAGCCATAGAACACAGCCATAGAACGACATATAGACAGAGATCATCGGCACGTTACTGATGATCTCTGGTATAGATGACAGGGGGGAAGAGGTATAATAGGTGCAAATATCGTAACAACAAACAGGGCCACATTGAATAAGATTGATGCCCTGGTTTTGAGAAAACAGGAAACACAGTTTCGAAGTGGTGACAGTGGTGGTGATGTCGCAATCCTATACATGGGAACCTGGACAACCACAGGTTTCGGCTACCACATCAGAGATCCTCAACGATCCCTGACCACATCTTATGGTTGTGTTGCAGGATTTGAACTTGCCAAACTTTTGCTACTCACATATTTTGTTTTTGGTCCCAGGAGGTGACACTGTTATGTTGTACCACCTCGATTACATTATTCCCATCTGTGCCGGAGGCAAGCCATGATAAATAAGACAAGCTTACTGTAATCTGCAGTTTCAAAAGGTCTTGAAGATCTGCACTGTGAGATGCCAGGATGCTATGTTGTTACGAGAATCATCCCATATCAAAATTTCTCTGTGAACTGTATCATTGTATACATGATAGACTGCCAGACTTTGACACCAACGGCCCTCATCCCGAGCTGAAATAAGTTGACATGTCATAGAGACAGACCTCAGGGAAGTCGACACATTTCTGTGCGGCGATGTACGCCTCTTCGTAGTTCTCTATGCGCAGGTTATGGTTGGCCAGGAACTTGTAGGCATGAGCTAGCTCCCTTGGGTTGATGACCTATCGAATAGGAACTCATCTACTGATTGGGTAGGTACTATCAGGCCGGTGGTCAGCTGGCTATCACATGAAGCCATACAGTCAGTGATCCTGGATCAAGGATCCCTGATGCAGTCGGCAGCAGACGGACAGCCGCAGACGTTGGTATGATAGTGGGCCTGTCATTACCTCGGACTGAACTGCGTCGAGTACGAATTTGGTGAAGGCAGCTGCTGCGTTCTCATCTTCCTTCAGGCTCTCATGCAATCTATGAAGAAGAGCACACGTAATGCACATGAGCCGGTTGGCACGCGTAGCGATGGATTCTTGCTACGTGACAGAGACCACAAGATCGATATAGTAGAATATCACTAATGGGAAACAAGCATCAGTCTACGTGACCCACAGGCTCACACACGCGAGAGAGTGACTGTAAACAGCGACTGACCTAATTACTATTGGCCAATAGTGTACACTCTTTTATCAATACACTCTGGACAAAAGTAATAGGCATGGGCAAAAACAAACCTATTGCTGGACAATACACCCTGGGCGCATACAGACAGCTGCTGATTAGGTATTATCAGCCAAGGTCAGCCGCCTAGTCCTGTGGCACGACCTTGTCGCACAACCTTGTGACACGACCTTGTCACATGGAGATAAGACACACTCACTTAGCGAGATGTGTGAGCGCTATGCCCTCTGGGTCGCCGAGCATGTGCGCCTTCCAGAAGCAGATTTTTGCCTCCTGAGCCTTGTTGAGCAGCTTGAAGGCGCAGCCGACCGCCATGAGCATGCGGGAGTCGTTGGGCCGCAGTTTAAGCGCCCGCTGATAGTAGTAGAGTGAATAGTGGTTCATTTTGAGGATCTCATGGGTCTGGCCGAGACCGTACCAGGCGCGGAAATCCCTTCCATCTACGTCTGCAACGATGGCACAACACTACACTCCACCCGCCTCAGAGTAGCATGTGTGTAGTAGGTGTAGTAGGTGTAGTAGGTGTAGTAGGGGTGGGACGTGTAACATGTAGTATATAGTATGGACAATGGGCGACAGTACAAGCTGTTTGAGACATGAGATTGCCTGACAGTATTTTAAGGCTAGAGAAATGTCGTCGCAGTGGTTTGATGCTGGTAGGTTAGTGAATATATCCGCGACTACTGTACAGTCTGTCTAGTGGATGAAGTACTCTGGCGACTAGAGATAGACGCATTAGAGGGAATCACAGACATATGAATAGGATATGTACTATAGAACATAAGAGGAGTCATATATCAAATTAGCCTATACTAATTCTCTACATCAATGGTTAGCTTCCTATAGCTGTAGTAATTTGTGCACCAGCAGTGTGCAGCAAGGATGAGAGACAGACAGACAGACAGACAGACCGAGAGCTTTGCGGTAGGCCTGTATGGCGGCGCTCTGGTTGTTCAGTTCCATGTACTCGTGTCCCATCAGTGTCCAGGCGGATATGAAGTTGGGGTTGAGTTTTAGCGCTCTCTTGAAGTGCAACACGGCATGCTCGTGCTGCTCCCTGAGACTGTAGTAATTTCCTATAACCGAACATAGGGTAAGACAACTCCAAACATATAAGACTGTCACAGTGAGTACTGTCTAAACTACTTACCTATGACACAGCATGTTTCTGCTCTGTACTTGTCTAGCGATACACACTGAGCGGCAAGGTTCGCCAACTCAACTCTCATCTCCTAAAACCGGCGGACTAATGTTGGTGTGATGGTCTCAACAGTATCCAACAGGCCATGGCAACTGGACATGTCACTCCTACCTCAGTACCCGAGAGACCACCCACTCTGGACATCGCACTCCTACCTCAGTACCCGAGAGACCACCCACTCTGGACATGGCACTCCTACCTCGGTATCCGAGAGACCATCCACTCTGGACATGACACTCCTACCTCGGTACCCGAGAGATCACCCAGTCTCAGTCCCCATCGATTCTGACCACAATAATTCTGCGCAGTGTGAAATACATGTCATTTTTGATTAACTACATCAGCTGAGTTATCCAGACTATGCACTGTCACAATTGCACAGCTTATCATATGGGTCAACATCTATGGGGCGTAATTCCTACAGACGCACGTATAGATGTATGTACAGACGTACATACCTTGACATAGAGAGCGTTCGAGTACGTATCCATGTTCTCCAGTCTATAAGGATCCCCTACTCTCAGCTCTTCAAACTTCCTAATCGCCATGTCCACATCTACGGAACATCAGAACCAGTCAGCGAGGAGACAACTCCAATCATGAGTGATACGACAGTGAAACCAGGTGACAATAGTCTGCATACCTTTCATGTTGTCATAAGAGACAGCGAGCTGGGCGGTGGTGTAGGAACTCTTGTTGAAACCGTTGGCGATGAGCTGCGAGTAGATATCGGCAGCCATGTCGCTCATCTGTAGGGCGAGGTAAGTAAGGGCGAGGAAGAAATGTCGCATCCAGTGATCGGGTAACTGCAGCTGATCCAGCTAGACAGGTGGAGATAACACACACATATACGGTAGCAGCAGCGATAGTTGACAGAAATTGATAGACAGTGCACATGTATATGAGATTGCTCACTGCATTCATACAGCCCTAGTTTACTGTATACTGTAATTTTTTTGGGGTGAAAAGATTTGTGAAAAAAACAGAAAATTTCACTGAAAAATTTTTGTGAAAATTCATGACTTCCTCCACTATAATATAAACATCAACAATTTTTGCGATCGTGTTTTTGTGGTTGCAGACATTCGCAAACAAATTTACAATATTTTCAATTCACGGTCTACAGTACTTTGCAGACTACAGTGGGATTAGCTGTGAATCATAAAACAACCACTAAGATTCCAGCAGTTACAGTGGGGGTGTAACAACTTTCTCAGGTACGGAAGGCGCATGATCCATACCCAGAAAATGATCTGGTCAAAATAGATTTCCTTCAGGAGTTAACTTTGACTGTTGGAATCTAGTTTCTTCTAGTTATTACTAGTGCTGCATTTTAATTGAGTTATTCTAAGATTAACTAAGATTAATTACTCAGAAGATTAATTTTATGCCACAAGATTAATCTTGTGGCTAGTTAGAGAGTAAATCTCACTGAAAAACTAAGAACAATATGCTACAAAGATCTGTGAACAAGTATGATAGCATATTTATCTAAGCAAATTCAACACCAGCGCAGTTGAATACCACTAATGACCCACCAAAGACGTTACAGTGATGTCAACGTCAGCTGCTGCAGCTGGTAGCAATGATACTGCTGTGAATTCTATAGCTCAGAAACTGGTTTGTGGTGGCAAGATTAAAATAAAATTAATTCAAGATCCAAAATATTAATCTGAAGATTAATCGAGATTAATTATTTTGAAGAAATGCAGGACTAGTTATTACTAATAAACTGAGAACAGATCTACCACACACTTACCACACACTTACCACACACTTATCACACACTTATCATTACGAATTGCAATACTGTAAAACAGGAAACTTAAGCGAGCATAATTTATATATATTTTTACTGGCCACAAAAAAATTTGCAAAAGTGCATTTTTGTGTTTCTTGCAACCAGTGCGTAGACATCCAACCAGTGCATAGACATCCAATATAACAGCTAGTTCAATTTTTGCAATCGGCCAAAATTAGGTGAACCTAAACATCTCTTGTTTTACATCATAGATAACACTTGAACTACTCCTCTCGATCATTCTATCACTGCTACCCAACTAGTACTCATACTCTTTTTTGCCTAGGATTTGATGACAAGGTAAGGCAACACAACTCCAACAATACACGAGCTCCTATCACATTCCTCAATCATTTTGTGAGTTCATCAATGTGATAATTATGGTGACTGAGATCTATTGGTATCTGGTAGTAGAGCAATCAGTACCACTGTCTATGGGTCAAGGTCAAGAAGCTAAGCTACAGCACCATAATATTGATTGATTGGATTGAATAGAATGCGTGCTTTTCTAGACCAATGTTCCTTTTTCATTTGGCTATCATCAACAATGTTTCCTGTGATGTAAAACAAGGAAGGAAATATCCTGTACACTGGAATTCGTTTGTGCTGAAAAATATTTGCAAAAATGCCAGGAAACTTCACTGAAAAATTTTTGCAAAAAATCATTACTATTATATATCACTATATAACCATGGAAATTTTTCATGATCGTGAACATTCGCAAAAATTTGCAAAAATCGTTCGCAAAAATTTTCCGGTATCCAGTATAGAGTATATGGCACTATGATCTTACATCATTCCTCTCATTAATGAGGCCGGCTAGTTCATACCACGATCCCCAGAAGCATGGCTCCTCATTCACTGACTTCACAAACATACCCATCGCGTCCTCCGTGTACCCACATTTCTTCAGCACAACGCCGTACCTGTAACACATCGAGGGAGTAGATTCAGTGCATCAGACAGAGTGACAAACCATCAACTGTTAGACAACATACAGGTACATGAGATATGCATCCAACTTCTCATCCTTTGAAAGTTCACCAAGGTCATCACACAGGCCGGCGAGATAGTCGACGTCGTCCTCATTCTCTATGCCTGGCAAAGACATGGTATCATTACCTAGACACCGCAGACCTGAACCGTCTCCGTGTATTTGTTGTAGACTGGACTTATTTTGCATGGGAAAATATTTGCGAAAATGCCAGGAAACTTTGATGCCAAAATGTTTGCGATTGAAAAATGTTTGTGAAATTCATCACAACGATAATCACTATATAACTATTGAGATTTTTTTGAGATCGTCTTGTTTGCGATTTCAAAAATTCGCAAAAAATTCCTTTGCAAATAAATTCCAGTTTACAATATCTGTGTGAATAGCTTACCGGGCACTTCATGCTGATTCTTCTCATTCTCACACGCCAGATATTTACAATAATAATGGAGGAACTGGACAGGAGGAGAGCTACAGGACCGCGTGAGATGCTCTGCTCGTCTGTACTCTCGCAGCTGATGCCAAGTTATTGCCACAGAATGCTTTGTCTTGTCAGCAGCAGATATCTTGAGAAAAAATAACATATGGTGGACTCGCTAAAGCGCCAGTAGGCCGATATTTGAGTATGTAGTTCTCATCTATGGAAACAGTTTGGCGTACTAGAAAGGAGGAGTTTAGGGTGACAAGATTTCTCAAGCATGCAAAAGGGAGGAATGTTCAGTTACGTGTGCCAGGGAGAAAGGACGTTTGGAAAAATGTAAAGACCTTTAGTGGCAATCCTAATAAACACTGCTTTGATTTTCATCCGAAAATCATAAGAGACCTGCACATCTCCCGAGGACAAAGGTAGATCAGAAATCCCTCCTTCCCCATGCATATAACTCTCAACAAGAAGAGTAAGAAGCACAAGAAGAGAAATATAATTAGAATTAATTTCTACAAAAGAATGAATAGCATACCCACCTCGTTGTCAACTTGTGACAAAACCTGTTGGTTCAGCTCCAAGGAGTTTTCATCTTCAACAGCAAGTGCTAATTCGGCTAACCTGAAGTCAGTTGTAAACAATAACACAACCACAGAAAAGTGGGTTTAGTGATAGTGTAAGTACATGCAATGGATGTACATGTAGTGTACTACTGAGACGGCGCATATGGATTAGGAAGAAGCATCAACACAGTTCTCAAGAATTCATGATGTAGATCAAATAAAAACGAACCATTTACTAGATTGAACTAGTCCACGTGCTTCACAGCGTTTGAATGTCTTGAGAGAATCTATGTAAACATGTTTCAGTGCGCCATCACGAAAGTTTATGCTTGCCGCCATCACAAAACATTGGCAACGATCATCGATAAAGATACCGGCCTTTCGTATACAATATAGAAACCTTTACATAAGTCCCGCCCTTAATGAGAAACGGCACATATTGTTTGGGGATTGCCACTAGAAGACCGTGTCAAGGGGCGGGGATGCCATACCAATTATGGGCGGAGCTAGTTCAATAATTTCACGAAGTTAGCAACTCGTGTGCGGCACTTCTTGTTTCGTACTGCAACACGACAACTGATTTCCCTGAGACGGCAAACTGAAGAAAAAGAGGGTTTGTGTGACACTTGCATAAAATTGAGACTCCCTGAACGAGTAGAGAGTGAACGTGACTTACCCTTGGTCATCAGGAGCATACTGCAGAAATGCCAGTAAGTCGTTATGTGTTTCTGTCTCGTAATCAGTCCCAGTAAGCAACGATGTTGTGATGCACCTAACCATAATCGTGAGATGATTGCCTATCGTTCCTTCCTTTCAGCGATTTGCTTTACAACTGAAAGCTCAGATGGAAAATGTTACTGACCTTAGACCAGATGGAGATGACTTCCGATGGTACTTGAAGGTATACTTTCACAATCTTGTCTCAAATTCAAGATTACTATTCAGTATTCGCCTAGTTATGATACTGTATGTTGATAGGTCAAATGTGGCAGCTGTGGCGAGGTGACAGAGAATTTCCAATACTTGACTCTCCTGGTGAGTGAAGCTAAAGAGTGAGCTGATGATGCGAGATGAGCGAGTAACTTCTTATAACCCAGCAGGCCTATTTGTGTGGAGAATATAAGCTGTATGAAACCTAGCGCTTCAATACGTGTACAAGTCATTTGGCAATCTGAAGAGGCTCTGAGGTGATGCTTGGTCACATGTTCTTCTACTTGAAGGAGAGCCAGCCATTGAAAGGAGGCAGAGGACAAGCTAGCCTTGTGTTGAAGTGCAAACTTTGTTCTCGAGAAAATTCCATTGGTAATTAATCCGTGTGTTTCTGAAAGTTGACACTCATACATGATGTCATATGTGACATCATTTACATGTAATGTCATACGTTATATCCTTTACATTTAATGTCATGTGTGACGTTATGTACACGTAATGTATGTGACATTATGTACATG
>ERZ1740065.190-NODE-190-length-29790-cov-6.822431_pt1 | contig 29790 bp, 30 predicted proteins | sample MGYA00581738_ERZ1740065 | MGnify/ENA primary metagenome ERZ1740065 (study PRJEB43018, sample SAMN04849749) | marine metagenome | isolation source: floating plastic debris | place: Pacific Ocean | collected 2008-09-01 | study: EMG produced TPA metagenomics assembly...
CATGGCAGTTCTCCGTGACCCTTGGCCTGCTCGGATTTCTGCGCGAAAATCAGGCTCACAATGGCAGGCAGCACGAACAATGTGAGCGCTGTTGCTGTTATCAGTCCGCCGATCACAACGGTGGCGAGCGGGCGCTGCACCTCGGCCCCGGTTCCTGTCGCAAGCGCCATCGGAACGAAGCCGAGCGAGGCGACGAGCGCCGTCATCAGAACCGGGCGGAGGCGTGCAATTGCGCCTTCGACAATCGCTTCACCAAGCTCCAAACCTTTTTCGAGCCGCTGCTTGATCGCGGTGATCATGACGAGGCCGTTCAAGGTCGCAACGCCGGAAAGGGCAATGAAGCCTACCGCTGCCGAGATCGAGAACGGCATGCCTCTCAGGGCCAGGAAGAAGACCCCGCCAGCCAGCGCCATCGGAATCGCGCTGAACACCGCGAGCGCCGAGACCCATCCGCCAACGGCTATGTAGAGCAGCAGCAGGATGACCGCAAAGGCGAGCGGAACCACGATCAGCAGACGTTGCTGCGCTTGCTGCAAGTTCTGATACTGCCCGCCCCATTCGATAAACGACGCGGATGGCAGTTCGACGTTTGCGGCCACTTCGGACTGGGCCTGCTCGACAAATGAGCCAAGATCACGCTCCCGCACATTGGCGGATACGATGACCAGTCTTCGTCCCTGTTCGCGGCGGACCTCGGCCAGCCCATCGATGACCTCGAATTGGGCCACGGCTCTAAGCGGAATACTCCCGCCATTCGGGAGGACAATCGGCAAGGTGCCGAGCTGGTCGAAATCATTGCGATTGGCATCTGACAATCTGACGACGACATCGAACCGGCGATCGCCTTCGAATACGAGGCCGGCGTTGCGACCGCCAAGCGCGATGGCAACGGACTGGGTCACGTCCTCGAGGCTTAGCCCGTAGCGCGCGATCGTTGGCCGATCGAAGGCAATATCGAGTGTTGGGAAGCCAGAGACCTGCTGAACCTTCACGTCGGCCGCACCTTCGACGCCGCGCAGCACGGCGGCGACTTCGTTTGCGGCTGAAGTCATAGCGGTCAGATCATCGCCATAAAGCTTGACCGCCACATCGCCGCGGACACCGGCGATAAGCTCGTTGAAGCGCAGTTCGATGGGCTGGCTGAACTCATACAGATTGCCGACAAGACCTCCGAGCGCTTCTTCCATCTCGCTAACCAGCTCTTCCTTGGACAGCGAGGGATCGGGCCATTCCTCGCGTGGCTTGAGGATCACATAGGCATCCGAGATGTTCGGCGGCATGGGATCGGTTGCGACCTCGGCCGTGCCGGTGCGCGAAAACACCCGCTCGACCTGTGGGAATTGTGTGAGGCGCGCCTCGACCTGGCGCTGCATAGCGAGCGACTGCTCCAATGGGGTGGATGGGATGCGCAGCGACTGCACCGCCAGATCTCGCTCGTCGAGTTGCGGCGTGAATTCGCTGCCGATGAAACTGAACACCAGCGCTGCAAGTGCAAATACGCCGACACCGGTGCCGATGACCGGCCATGGACGGGCGAGGGCTTTGCGCAGCAGCGGACCATAACGTTCCTTTGCCACGCGAATTGGCTTCACTTCTTTCTCGTTGATTTTCTTGTTCAATAAGAGAGCGATCATCGCAGGGACAAATGTCAGTGACAGAATGAAAGCCGAAGCCAGGGCAAGCATGACGGTGATGGCCATAGGCGTGAAGGTTTTGCCTTCCACACCGGTGAAGGTGAGAAGAGGCGCAAAGACCAGAAAGATGATCGCCTGACCGTAAACGGTCGGCTTGATCATCTCATGCGTTGCTGCGCGGGTCTCCGCGAGGCGTTCACGCAGCGTCAGCAAGCGTCCTTCAAGCTCCTGCCTATGGGCGAGGCGGGCGATACTGTTCTCGACAATGATGACGGCGCCATCGACGATCAGGCCGAAATCGAGCGCGCCAAGGCTCATCAGATTGCCAGATACGCCGAGCCGGTTCATTCCGATGGCTGCCATCAGCATCGAAAGAGGAATGACCAACGCGGCAATGATTGCGGCGCGTATGTTTCCAAGTAGCAGGAACAACACGACGATGACAAGCAAGGCGCCCTCCACCAGATTGTTGCGAACCGTAGCGATGGTCGCATCGACCAAAGTGGACCGATTGTAGACAATCTCAGCCACCACTCCGGCAGGCAGCGATGCGCGAACTTCCTCAAGTCTTTCTGCAGCGCCGGCGGCAACGGTTCGGCTGTTCTCGCCCGCTCGCATCAGGACAGTTCCGACGACCGCTTCATCGCCGTTGAGCGAGGCAGCCCCTGTGCGAAGGTCACCGCCAATCTCGACTGTGGCAACATCGCCTACGCGGATCGGCACGCCTTCGCGGGTCGTCACCACCGCCTGCTCGATGTCTTCTACCGAATTCAGCCGGGAATCGACACGGGCCAAGAGCGCTTCGCCGGCACGTTCGACGAAGTTCGCGCCTTCCGCCTGGTTTGCCGCTTCGAGCGCAGTAATCAACTGGTCGAGTGAAACACCGTAGCCGCCCAGACGATCCGGGTCGGGCTGCACCAGATATTGCTTTTCAAAGCCGCCGATCGAGTCGACGCCTGCGACACCGTCGGCTGATCGCATCAGCGGCGCGACCACCCAGTCCTGCACCGTGCGCAGGTAGGCGGCTCTCGCCACCTCCGTGTCCAATCGCTCGCGCCTGTCAGTGACAAAGCTGCCGTCATTCTGCCAGCCAATGGCGCCGCCTTTTGGCGCATCGATTCCACCCGGATGCTCGAATTCGATGGTATACATCAACACCTCGCCGAGACCGGTCGCAATCGGACCCATCGACGGCTCCGCGCCTGCAGGAAGCGAAGAGGCGAGCGTGGCAAGCCGTTCCTCCACCTGCGAGCGCGCAAAATAGATATCCGTGCCTTCCTCGAAAATCGCTGAGACCTGGCTAAAGCCATTGCGCGAGATCGAGCGGGTCATTTCCAGTCCCTCGATCCCGGCGAGGCCCGTCTCGACAGGGAAGGTTACCTGCGTTTCGATCTGTGAGGGCGAGAGCGCCGGTGCTTCGGTGTTGATCTGTACTTGAACATTGGTGATATCCGGCACTGCATCGATCGGCAGTTTCGCAAGATTGAACGCACCCCAGATCGCCACGCCGAGTGCCAGAACCACGACAGCCCAGCGGTTGCGCACCGACCAATCAAGGACGCCGCCAATCAGGCCGCCATTGCTGTCGGCCTCTTTTTCGAAGCCGCTTTCAGAACGATCAATGTCCATGTTCGGCTTCCTCTTTCCCAAGTTCGGCTTTGAGCAGGAAGGCGTTTTCGGTCGCGATCCGCTGGCCATTCTGCAATCCGGACTCGATCACGATGCGCCCTCCAGAGCGCGATCCCGTCACGACAGGCGTCGCCCGAAAGCCGGTACGCGTGCGAACGAACACGACTTCACGGCCTTCGACCATCTGAACTGCGGATTCAGGCACCGATATCGAGGTCGCATCGGTTTCACCTGAGGGCCGGATGCGCGCCTGCAAGAATGCGCCTGGCTGTAATCCGGGCACTGCCCTCGCAAGGGAAATAATAGCGGTGGCGCTTCGGCTTTCCGGATCGAGCGCGGGGGTTATCGAACGCACACGTCCGCCGATCTCCCGCTCTTCTCCGAATTCCAGCGTTGCCTCGTCGCCGGGCCTAATTCTCGCAGCATCACTGGCGGGCAAGGCGACCTGCACCTGCAAGCCGCTCGCGTTCACGATCTGGAACATCTCTTCACCGGCTGAGACGTAGGAGCCGAGCACGATCGGCGCGCTGGTGATCTGCCCTGAAATCGGGCTCGTCACAGCGAGCGAACGTCCATCCCCGCTGACACCAGCAGCTGCGGATGCGGCTTGCGCGCGGGAAAGTTCGGACCTTGCCACCTGCAGATTGGCCTGCGCAGCTTCGAGATCCTGCCGAGCCGTCACATTGGCCTCGAACAGCCGCCTTTCCCGGTCGTAGAGCGCAGACAGTTCATTGACCCGCGCACGCGCGGCAGCGACCTGCGCAGCCAGTCCGGCAGCGTCAGCGCTTTCGATCCGGGCAATCGGCTCACCTCGCCTGACATAGTCGCCAAGCGTCTTGTTCACGCTTCTCACGACTCCGGAAGCGCGTGCATCGATCCGCGCACTGGCACTCGGCGCCGCGGCGACCGTTGCGGGGAATACGAGCTCAGTCGCAGCGCCGAATTGGACAGCTTCGATTTCTATCGACGAAGCTGTGATCTGTTCTTCTGTAATTGGCACGGTGCCTTCGGGAGTGTCGGTTTCTTCACCGTCTCCCTCCTCGCTATGCCCGTCCTCGGCATGTCCGTGTTCAGAGTGAGCATCTTGACCTTCTGGCCAGAAGGCCCAGGCCGAAACCGCCAGAAGAATGAGGATGCTGATCGCGGCGATGAGTTGTTTGCGTGTCATGGAAATTGGCCTCACTGTGCGGTGAGCCAGATGAGCCGCGCGGCGAGCAGGCCGCGGGACTCTTCTGCCTGAATCAGATTTTCACGAATGGCGTCGCGCGCTTCGGCAGCTGCTAGGACTTCGATCAGCGGAAACCGGCCATTGCGGTATCCGATCTCGACAAGTCGGAGTGCTTCCTCGGCCTGCGGCAGGGATGCGCTGGAAAGGGTCTCCACCCGCGTTTCGGCGGCCAGATACAGCGTTCGCGTCCGCTCGAACTCCACGCGGTAGTCCGCCTCGGCTATCGCCTCGCTCGCGCTTGCCGCGCGGTATTGCGCTTCAGCGGCCGCGATGTTGCCTTGGTTACGGTTGCGGAAGGGCAGCGGAATGGAAATCCCGACAATGAAGGCTTGATCGTTGCTTTCCTGAAATCGGCGCACGCCTGCCGACAGCGTGGGGTCGGGAATACCGAGCGAGCGTTCACGCGCAATTTCGGCCTCAGCAAAGCTGGTTCGCGCATCCGCAATGCGCAGCTGCAAGGGATCTTCGGAACCCAGCGGAGCGAGCGGCGGCGCTAAATCAGGAAAGACGTTCGATACAACCGGGTTGGGCCGGCCGGACACCCAAAGAGCCGCGAGCGCCTGTCGTGCTGCTAAATCGGCAGCCTGTGCAGCCTGGAGCTCAGCTTCCGCTTCTGCAAGCGCTGCACGGGCGCGCATGGCACGCAGCGGTGGCTCCCGCCCGACCTCGACAAGCACATTAGCGATCCGGGCCAGCTCACGGTTCCGCTCGACGATTTCCCGTGCGAGGACGAGGCGCTGGCCTGCGGCGACAGCTTCGACATATCGCTCACGAACGCCCAGCGCGAGTTGCGACAGGGCGAGGTCGCTCTGCAAGCCGGTGAAGTCGGCTGATGCCTGTGCGCTCGCGATGCGCGCCCTTCGTTTGCCGCCGAGTTCAAGCTGCTGGCCGATCGCCAGAGTATATTCGGAAGAGCGCAGGCCGGAAAATGCACCGGAACCTGCAATGTCTTCCACCTCGAACGACAGCGAAGGGTTAGGCCGAAGCCGCGCCTGGTCGATAGCCGCACGCGCGGCTTCTGCTTCCGCTTGAGGGCCGTAGACGCGCGGATTGCTGGTCGAACTTGACCCATCTTGACCGTCAACGCCCGCTCTGGCGAGCGCTTCATCGAGGGTAATTGTTTCCTGTGCCGATATCGGCAAACCCGTACACACGGCAATTAAGGCCGCGGCCAGTGCAATGCACCGCATTTCTTATCTCCTGACTGAAACCAATCGAGCGCGCTCGAAAGCGAGCTCGCAAATGATTGTCGGTCAGGCTTTGGGAGGCTGTATCAGGACTGGGGGAGCAAGGGAGGCGAGCGATGACGTGGCAAGCGGGCCCCTCAGGTTATCCGAACTCCAGAAAGGTGATCGCAGGAGCATGCTGGTGTCAGCGAGACTAAAACTGCAATTGTGGTGGTGCGTTGCCGAATGGTCCTGGCCATCATGGTCTGGCGTTGCATCGTTTGTATCAAAGTGGTCCGCGCCATGCGCATAGATATGATCGGCTACATGAGCGAAGCTTTCACCTTCCCCGGCATGCACGTCCGGGAGAGACAGCACGCTGCTGAAAAGGATCGCTAATACCGCGAGAAAAGGCAAAATCTTGCGTGTCACTTCACCGAGCATCTTAGAAACACGTGAAGATTTATACAAGTTTATATCAATCATGGGACTTGGATGGCTGAAAATGCTCATAGTTGATCGTTCTCCCATCCACGCGCCGCCAATAGCCCTAAGCCGCCAAGTAATATCTCGATGAGAGCTTCACGCAGCGGTTGGACGGCAAGCACCTCGGCGCTCTCCATGAAAACAGCGGTAACTCTGCTTAATCCCACGCAGATAAAAATTGCGGCAGCAATCAGACTAAGCTGACGCGAAGAGAGGTTGATGCGCCCCCCAAGGATCAGCACAACGCCGATACCTATCTCGCCGCCTCCGATCATGGCGCGCATAGCCACCCGGGCAGATGGCTGGTCGAGCCCAATCGCATAGTAGCTCATGATTTCCGGCTGAATGAGAGTTGCTATTCCGAGCGCGAGAAAAATGCATCCTGCAAAAGAAGGGTAAACGCTGCCCAAGATCCGACGAAGATTGCTGATCACAGGAACCGCCTTGTCTGGCGTTTATAGTCCAAATAGTCCTGACCGTATTGCTGCTCCAACCATGGTTCCTCGAAGATAGGAGCGAGCAAATACATGGCCGCCCAGAGCGTCAATAATATCCAGACAAGCAAGGTGTTGGCGAGCAGGCTCCAACCAATCATGCCAACCCATGTCGCAACGTAGACAGGGTTCCTGCTTATGCTGAACCAACCAGTGGTTTTCAGGCCGTGCTTTTCGCCAAAGGCATTGCGCCAGCCCATCTGGAACGTGATCCAGAATGCCAGAGCAAAGCCGACAACCAACAGCACTAGGCCCACAGTATATTGGAGCACAGCATCAGCGGGAGCCACAGGTTTAAAGTCGAGAAGGGAAAGCGCCAGCAATGGGTATAGGAACAGGCGAAACATCGCCATGAAGGTGCGGTGCTGCCAACTGTCCCCTGAAGGGGGCGGGAAGAACTGAAACTTTCCGCTCAAGACCGCGAAAATGGAAAGCCCGATTATCGCGCAAATCGAACTGGCCGCTAATCCGAACAAACTCCAAGAGACCCATGAAGGCAGGTCAATCATGTGCAGCACTCCTACAACCAGCGCCGCGTCTGTTTGCGGTAGGCTGTAAATGCGCTTCCGAAATTCTGCTCCAGAACTCGCTCTTCAGGGATTATCTGGAGGAGCGTGATAGAGAGGGCGTAAAGAATTGGCCCGCTGAATGCTGCGAGGTTTTGGAGGGCCAAGGCTCCACCCACAAGCACGAGCAGCATACCCAGATACATCGGGTTTCGGGTAAAGCGATAAAGGCCTGTTGTGACAAGCTGCTCGGCTTGCTCAGGCGTAATCGGATTTACCGTTGTGTTCGCTTTCCCAAACGATCGAACCGCCAAGAAAAGCACCAGCGCTCCAACCGCAATGACGGGAACCGATAGCCAAAAGAGAGGCACTGATCCGTAAGCAAGCGCGGGCAGGTTTGTCGCCAGAATATAGCCAGCAAGGCCATAGAACGCGAACTGCATCAGGGGCGGGAAATACAGCTTTTTCTGTTTCTTGGATCGCTCTGAAATCTGGGTTTGAGGCATTTTCCGACTCGCTTGATTATGATTCGAGTCAAGTGATACAGTCTACAGCGACTGTAGAGGCAAGCGGGAAAAGCACATTTATATGAAACCGATGACAATTGGCCGTCTTTCAAGTGCGGCAAAGGTCAAAGTGACCACCATTCGATATTACGAAAGTATCGGCTTGATGGGCACGCCAAACCGTAGCGCAAGCGGGCAACGGCTCTATGGCAGCGTCGATGTGGAACGCCTCTCATTTGTGAGGCATGCCCGCGAACTCGGCTTTTCGATGGACGCAATCAAAGACTTGATTGGATTGCAGACTGAACCAGACCAAGACTGCTCGGCAGTTGACACAATCGCTCAGAAGCAACTTGCCGAAGTTCAAAAGCGGCTGGCACAGCTAGAGGCTCTGGAACGCGAGCTGAAACGCATGATCGAAAATTGCAGGGGCGGTAAAGTCGGCGGATGCCAGGTTATGGCGGCGATCAATGACCACTCTGAATGCGAGACTGACAAGCACGAGCGCTTGAAGCCGCTTTGAAGTAAAGCCGTTCTCACATTTGTTAGAAGGCGCTCCCAGCGGTGACCTTGGGCTCTAAGCTAACGTCCGCAATTGGGTCAGGACTGGAATGACCGCGAGCTCGAGGCAAAGGCTAGTTGAGCTTACCTGCGATCCACTCGTCGAGGTCGTCCTCGGACCAAGCCACGGCATGCCCACCCAGTTGCACAGGCTTGGGGAACCTACCCTCACTCATCCAGCGATAGATCGTTGAACGGCCAAGCCCGACCCGGCTCATCACTTCTGGAAGACGAATGAGGCGTTTTACGCGGCGCGGCTCGTCCAGCCTTTTTCCTAAATGCTCACCCATGATGACTTCCTTCGGCCACTGCAAAGACCTCTCCGAGCAACACATCCTTTCGCTCAAGCTCATCAATATGATCAGACAGCAGCCGCGCAACACGGTGCGCAGTGCCTCTGGCCCAGCGGGGCCTTACATCTTGTAGTCGGCCCCCAAGCTCGCAAGCCAGGGCTATCGGCAGAGCGGTCAGGAAGTCTTCCAGAAACCGACCAATCTCGGTTCCCTGCCATTCTGCCGACTGATCGGCATCGGTGAGCAAGAACATCGACAGAGCTTGCTGCGGGCTAACGCCGCTGGCCTGGAGGATTCGAGCTGCTTCACCCAATGTTGCCGAACGTTTGCCGTTGAGAACGCGTCGCAAGGCATCTTTGTGGACCTGCGCATCGCGCGCGATGTCACAGCGAGTGCGCCCGCTTGCTTTGACCGCCCCGATCAGCAGCCGTGCCAGATCAATTCGGGTCTGTTCTTCGGAAAACTGCACCATGTCGGTCATTGCCGATTCCTTTCTTCCTTGGGCTTTGGCCTCAGGAACGGGCTATCGATGTAGGAAGGGTGTAGGAAATAGAAAAGAACATAGATAGAACATATAGGAAGAACTGAATCAGTCCGTGTTCCTGATTCGCGCGGATTTTGGTAACTTCAACGCACAATCCGGTACGCACTGCGCACTAACCGGCACAAGGCTCTCGATTTGACGGGCTGTCGGCTCAGTTTCTGGCCTTGATCCCTCCCATTGCTGAATTTTGCTTGGTGCAGGCCATCAATTCTCAGTTTCGCTTTTCCTACACCCTGCCACTCAATCGAGGAAAGAACATACAGCGAACACATCGCTGCTTCTTGTTCCCAATGGAGTTCCTCGATGACCAAGACCCTTACTCTCCCCCCAAAGGCCAAAAGCAACATTCGGACACGCGATTATATCGTCCCGGCAGCCGTTGCCCTGGCCTGCGCCGGCGCCGCCTATGCCGGCGCTGATACGACCTTCGATCCCGCGCTACAGAAGTTCACAGACTTTCTTGAAGGCTCCGGCGGTAAGATCATTACTGTCCTTAGCCTCGCCGGTGGCCTCATCGCGCTGGCCTCAGGCCGTTTCGCGCTTGGTCAGGTCGCTGTGCCTGTGGGCGTCGGCATCGGCGTTGGCACCGGTGTGCCGATCGTCACCTCTGTCGTGACCGCGACCATCTGATCGCTGGTTACGCTGAAAGGAGGGCGGCATGGCCGACACATACCTGGTGCCTCAGCGGCTCGATGATCCGGAGCTGATTGGTTTTTGGACAATCGATGAGTTTGCGGGGCTGCTGATCCCGTTCGCTTGGGGCATTCTAGCGCAGCACATCATCATTGGGACTGGCCTCGCGGCCGTGACCTGGTTCGCTCTTCGGAAAGCGAAAAGATCTGGTGCAAGCTCGAAACTGGTGCACGCTGCCTATTGGTATTTGCCGGGGAGTTTCCTCGGATTGAAAGCCACGCCGCCCTCCCATTGCCGCTTGCTTGCCGGCTGAGGGAGGATACCCATGAAATCTGAATTCGCCTATGAAGAAGCGCAGCGCCATCTGAAACAGCGCAACCGCTTTGCCGCGCTCGCTGGTATGCTGGGTCTAACCACCATCCTTGCAGTCGGGACCGCAGCGACAAGCGATGAAGCCATTGTCCTCGTGCCGATCACTTCGGAACGGGTCGAGCTCTCCAGTGGCGGGATCGAAGCGACATATCTTGAGCTTGTTTCCCGTGACACCGCTCTGATGTTGCTCAATCGCGCGCCCGAAAGCCTCGATTATTGGATGGAGAGCATCCTCAAGCTTGCTGATCCAGCAGCGCGCGGAAGTCTCAAGGCTGAACTGATCAAGATCGTTGATGAGCAGCGCGGCTCGGACATCAGCCAAGCTTTCGTGATTGCGCAAATCCATGTCGATCCGGACGCACTCACTTCAACTGTAAGCGGCACGCTCAAGACCTTTGTCGGCGCGCAAGTGATCGCCAGCCAGACCCGCAGCTTTGAGTTCATCTGGCAGCGTCGCGGCCTCAGCCTTGGGCTAACCGGTTTCCGCCAACTTCCTGCCCAAGAGGAGGAAAGCCAATGAGCTTCTCCACCCGATCCCTGCCGACAGCCCTTACAAGTGTGCTGCTCGCTTCAGCCTCGCTCATCCAGGCTTCCCCTGCGCGTGCCGATCAGTTTGTCGAAGCCGCTGATGGGGCAACGATTGATTGCGTCCTCGCGCGCGGTGCGCTCACCCGGATTGCGCTGATCAAAGACGGCTTTGCCAATGTCTCAAAGATGGCAAGCGGCTATCCCTATAATGATTTTGAAGTGACGCATGAGCCAGTGCGCGGCGACATCTATGTCTCCGTCCCGCAGCAATATGCGAGCGCACGGGTCAGCTTCTTTGCCACCAGCAGTAGGGGCCATGTCTACAAATTCACTTGCACAGTCGAAGGCGATGAAGCGAGCCAGCTCTTCGTCACCAATCCAGCGCTAGCCAAACCCGAAGATGGCGACGGCTTGAACTCCGGACCATCCGAAGACGAAGCCGCGATCCGTCTGATCGAAGCGATGGCGAGCGATGCCGTCTTGCCAGGTTTCCGAGCGCGGGCTGCGCTGTCACGCCCGCGCCGCACTGGCAGCCTCGAAGTCCAACAGGTTGCAGAATACGAGGGCGGGGAACTCACCGGCCAAGCCTTCACCCTGCGCAATCTCGGATCTGAGACAATCGATCTTGCAAATGAGCGCGATGGGCCCGCAGGCGCGCTGGCCTTTGCCTATGCCAGCGAAACGCTCGCACCCGGCGAGACGACGCGGGCCTTCCTTGTCTTTGCCAAGGGAGGTCTGAAGTGATGGCTGAGAGCAATGCCAAAGCGCCCGACAGCAAAAGAGCGGGTCTCAACAGCGCGATCGCCAAACGGCAAAAGCTGCTCCTCGCCGGGATCGGCTCGTTAGCCCTCATCGGCGGGTCGATGTTCATTTTCAGCGGCGATGAAGCGGAAAATGGCGCGGATGGCGGTGCGACCACGATCGATACGGGCGGTTTGGTGAACCGCAATCTCTCGCAACGCGAGTTTGTGGCGACCTATGGCAATCGGCTCGATGCGCAGGGCCGCGCGATCAAGGACCTGCAAGAAAGCCAGCTTCCCAAAAGCTCGATCGAACAGGAACTCGATACACTGCGCGGCGAAAACGCGCGCATGCTCAGCGATGGCCAGGCCGCAATCGATGCGATCTCAGCTGAAAATGCGGCCCTTCGTTCGGAGCTCGAAAGTGCAAGAGCCAATCCGCCCATTGCGCCGGTCACCTCAATTGCTCCGCCTCAGCCTGGCTCCAATCCAACGGCATTGGAGCCAGCACCGCTTGCCGAACCCAAGGCAAGCTTGCTCAGTTTTACAAGCGCGACCTCCGAACCTGCGCCGAGCACTGAAAGCAACGGATCACCCCCGCTGCTTTTGGAAGCGAGCAGAGATTACCTGCCGCCCAACAGCTACGCGCCAGCGACGGTCATCGTCGGGGTCGATGCGTCTACGGGCGTGACCAGTCAAAGCGATCCGCTCCCTGTGGTGCTGCGCATCACTGGCCCGGCGCGCTCTGTCCTCAAAGGCAATCGCCTCCTCACCACCGATTTGACCGGTTGCCTCGTCAATGGCGCGGCGCGCGGCGATCTCTCGGCTGAGAAAGTCTACGTCAAATTAGCGCGCATGACCTGCGCGCAGCCAGGCGGTCGTTATGCGGTAAGCGAGGTCAAAGGCTTCATCGCCTTTGCTGGCAAGTCCGGCGTTCGCGGTCGCGTCGTAAGCCGCGAAGGCAGTCTTGTAAGCCAAGCGCTGCTCGCTGGGATTGTCGGCGGGTTTGGCCGGGGCTTTTCCGCCAACGCCAATGGCATTTTCGCCGGCCGTGTCGGCGAGGATGGCCAGCGCGGCGCACTTTCCCCCACCGACATTCTTGCAGGCGGTTTTGGCCAAGGCGCTGGCGAAGCCGCCGACACCGTCAGCCAATACCTCATCGAACGCGCCGAACAATACCAACCCGTCGTCGAGATGCCGACCGGCATCGAAGTCGAAATCGTCTTTCTCGACGGCGTCCATGTCAGGAGCCCCTCTCAATGAACTTTCACGATTTTCGTCCCGGTCTGATGACACGGGCTATTCATTTCTCGATTGCAGCAGCGAGCGCCGCTGCCGTGCTCACCAGCGGTGTCGCTATGGTGACCGCCATCCCGGCCCATGCCGCGATTGCACGCGATGTCAGCCAGGCGCTCAAGCTCCGGCTGCCAAAAACGCCGATCGATGCGCTTGATTGCAAGAGTTTTGCGCCCTGGTGCGAAGTGGTTTCAGGCGACACGCTGTTCTATATCGACGAGGCGGCGCGTTATCTCTTCGTCGGACGGCTCTATGATCTTGAAAAACGCCGTGATGTAACAGCCACTCGGCTGATCGAGCTCAACCCCGATCTTCTGGCCGCAGGAGCCGCGCGCGCCGCTCGAGGCGCTGATAGCGCGGATCAAAGCCACACAGCGAAAGCTGCGAAATCCAAAGTCGATACAGCTGGCCTTCCGAAAGACGGCGCAGTGCACTGGGGCAATCCCAGGGCTGAGAAGCTAATCGTCTTTTCAGACTTTCAATGCGGCTATTGCCGCCAGCTCACCGGCGCCCTCAAAGACACAGGCCTTTTCATCGAAGAACGCCCGATCTCGATCTTTGGCGCATCAAGCCGCCGGATGGCTGAAGGCGTGCTCTGCGCGCGTGATCCCGCCAAAGCGATGCATCAGGCTTATGCCGGGCAGACACACCCAATACCCTCGAGCTGCGATGTAAGCGAGGCGCTAGATGCCAATGAGGCCTTTGCCAAAGCCAATGGCTTTTCCGGAACGCCCGTCATCGTTCGCGCGAAAGATGGTGCAGTGCTTCACGGCTACCGCGATGCGCAAACGCTGATCCGTTTTGCCAAAGGCGGAGCAGACCAATGAGCCGGCGCACCTACAAGCTTGCGATCTTTGCTGGGCTCGCTGTCACAATCAGTGGCTGCGCAACTTTGGGCAGCAATGTGAGCGGTGATTTCGCTTGCCGCGCGCCGGGTGGCAGCTGCGCGCCCACATCGGCGATTGATGATGCCGCGACCAAGGCGAGCCTGCCTCAACAACCTGTCACTCAGGTCACAGCGCCAAGCAGCGACCGCAAGCTGCGTATTGTAGTCGCTGCGCGGCGTGATGCCAGCGGACGTGAGCACGAAGCGCGCGTTGTCCATGTGCCTTTGCCCGAGCCGCCGCATTCGGAGTGGCGAGCACCTCTTTCAACGGGCCAGGTTCTTCGCGCGCTCGGCCGTGCCAGCCAAGGCACACAGCAAGAGCAACCCATTGCTCCACCTTCCAGTTTTACCCCGCAGCAGCTCCCGGACGTTCTGGTTATCCCCTCCCAGACTTCTCCGGAGCTGCCCGGCGCGAAAGCGCCGGCCGCAGGGGCACCCGGCCTTTCCCCCTCCCCAGGCCGGGTGCCCCAATCGCCAACAGATGATGGAGAGACGCTATGACCCTCTCACTAAGCTCTGCGCGCGATGCGCTTCTTTCAGGCCTGTTCGGCGATGCCAAAAAGGCCGACCAAACGGCGGCGCATTTTTCGCTTGAAATGCTGTCGGACTGGCTACCCTACCGCGTCTTCGATCAAGGCGCTGGGCTTTATCGCAACGCCCATTCGAAAGGTTTTGCGCTTGAAGTAACCCCGCTGATCGGTGCCGACGAACGCACGGGTGAAATCCTGGGCCAGTTCTTTTCTGAAAGTCTGCCGCGGGGCGCATGCCTGCAAGTGCTCAATTTCGCGAGCCCGCGCATCGGCTCGATTGTCGCGCCCTGGTTTGCTCCGCGTTACGAGCAAGGCGGCATCTATGAAGCGATAGCCAGAGCGCGCACCGACCGGCTTTACGATCTTGTCTGGCAATCTGGCTCAGAGCACGCGCCTTTCCATGCCCGCCATACAAGATTGATCATTTCGCTTGGCGTGCCAGTTCCAAGCAATGTGAGCGACGCAGAGCTTAGCGAATGCCGCAAGGGCCTGATGGGCATGCTCAATTCGCTGGGCCTTTCGTCAATCCCGCTTGAGCCCGCTGGGCTCTTGGCGCTGATCGATGAACTCACATCGCCCACCACGGCGCGCGAGCCTGAGACTACACATTGGAACCGCGAAGACACGCTCGATGCTCAAGCGATCCGACGCGATATCGAACTGGAAGTCGAAGATGATCGGTTGATCCTTCGGACCGAGCGCTTTCGCGAAACCGGGCGAAGCCGCGATGGCGTGCCGCAAATGGGCGAATGCTATCCCGACCGCTTTGACGTCCGCCATTATGGCGTGCGTTCGACACCTGAACGCTGGGCGCCGTGGGAATGTGCGCGCCTCATCGGTGATATGTTCACCGACAAACTGCGCTTCCCTTGCCCTGCAGCCACCATGCTGTGCCTGCACTATCCCGATCAGGAAGCAGCTAGCGCTCGTGCAGGCTATAAATTCATGCGTACGACCAGCCTTTCTGAAACGAAAAGCGCGCGCTTTCTTCCCAATCTCTCCCAGCAATCGGCCGAATGGAAACACGTTCAGGCCGAGCTCCAGGCGGGCAAGAAACTGGTCAAACTCTTCTACGGTGTCACCACCATCTCCCCGCTTGGCGAAGGCGATGCGCATGAGCGCACAATCAAGGCAATCTACAAAGCGGCCGGATGGGATTTGGCCGACGAACGCTTCCTGCAATTGCAAGGTCTGGTCGCTGCCTTCCCGCTGAGCCTTGCGGACGGCCTTGTCCAAGACATGGCGCGTCTCAAGCGCTTTCGGACGATGCTCTCGACGACAGCTGCCAATATCGCGCCGATGCAAGGCGAGTATCTCGGCGGAGAAATCCCGCATCTCTTGCTGCTTGGAAGGCGCGGCCAACCCTTTTTCTGGTCGCCCTTCGAGAACAATGCGGGCAATCACAACATCGCGATCTGCGGTAAATCCGGTTCGGGCAAGTCGGTGCTGCTGCAAGAACTTTGCACCGCTTTGCGCGGTGCCGGCGCGAAGGTTGTGGTGATTGATGACGGTCGCAGCTTTGAGCATTCAGTAAAGCTGCAAGGCGGTCGCTTTGTCGAGTTTACGCTCGCCTCTGGCTTTTCGCTCAACCCCTTCTCGATGGTCGATGATGCGCGCGCCGAGATCGACGAAGATTACCGGCTCGACTGCTTCGCTATGATCAAAGCGATCATTGGCCAGATGGCGCGGCCAAGCACGGCGCCATCGGACACCGAGCGTGGTCTGATTGATCAGGCTGTGACCCATGTATGGGATGCACTTGGGAGCGGCGGGGCCGTGGATGATGTCGCCCACGCGCTTCATTCAAGCGAGAACCAAGCGGGCAAAGAGCTTGCGACAGCGATTGCGCCCTTTTGCCAAGGTGGGAGCTATGCCGGGTTTTTCTCAGGCAAAGCCAGCTTTGCGCTCGAAGATGATTTCACCGTCTTTGAGATGAGCGATTTGGCGAGCCGCGAGGAACTGAGGAGCGTCGTTCTCTCGGCCATCATGTTCATGACCGGTCAGGCGATGACACGCAGCTCTAGGGCAACCAAGAAGCTGCTCCTCATCGACGAGGCCTGGGCCATGCTCAAAGGCGGGTCGATGGGCGAGTTTGTCGAGACTTACGCTCGAACAGCGCGCAAATATGGCGGCGCTCTTGCGACTGCCACCCAGTCTCTCAATGACTATTACAAATCGGATGGCGCGCGCGCCGCGCTTGAAAACAGCGACTGGATGCTTGTGCTCCAGCAAAAGCCCGAGACCATTGCCGATTTCCGGAAGGAAGCGCGGCTCGATATGGACGACCGGACCGAGACGCTGATCCGCAGCCTCAAGCGCTCGGGCACCGAATATAGCGAGATCTATGTGAAAGGTCCGGAAACAGAAGCGGTCGGAAGGCTGGTGCTCGACCCGCTCTCAGCGACGATCTTCTCCTCTGATCCGGATACCTATGCCGCCATCCAAGCGCATGTCGAAAACGGCATGCCGCTCGAGCGCGCGGTTGCGCTGGTCGCGGGCTTGGAAGGAGACAGCCAATGACGCTGGAAACCAACAGGCTTGTCGATCGCACACCAATGCCGATGAGAAAATGGGCACAGCGCACGCGGCGCTCCTTCAATTGGCTCGCGCTCTTTCAAGGCAGCTGCTTTGTGCTGGTCGAATGCGTCACCTTCGCAGCCAGCACCCTGTTGCTGGTGCTTGGCCTGCCGCTCTTCCTTTTTCTGCTGCTCGCAGGCTGGGATCTCACCACGCTGTTCGCGCAGCTTGGCAACTTGGCTGACCATTACCGGTCGGCAGAGCCGATAGCCCGGCACCTCTTTTCATCGGATTTGCAGATTGCCTTCCTCATCTGCGTCGGCACCCTCGCTCTCATCCGGATGCCATACTTCCTGCGCCGGCTTGAGCGCCGCCTCCATGAAGACGAGGTGTCCCATGGCTGAGGCAAACCACTCCCGCGCGCTGCTTTTCAAGCTCTTTGTCATGACGGCTTCCATCGCCGCTGTGCTTTGGGGCGCATGGATCACGCGAGAGATCACAAACGAACCACCCATCCAACGCATCGTCACAGTCCGGCTTGCCGAGACGATCGGGACATTTGTTGAAGAGGCTGCAAGGGCCGATGCCGATCCTGCCGCAGTCCAGGCGGCAAGCCTTGCCTATCTCAAAGCAGCGGAAAGCGCGGTTGACGATATGGGACGCGACGGGCGCGTCATTCTGGTTGCCGAAGCTGTGCTCGCAGGCGCGGCCGAGGACGCAACACCCGAGCTCGAAGCGCGCATCGCTGAAAAGCTCAAAGCGGGAGAGCGACAATGAATCTGCCTCTTCGCTTCAAGCGCCCGTTGCTGCTGACCGGCCTCATCCTCTTGCCATTCGCATGGGCACCGCTCGTTGCCTTTAGCAAGAGCCACGCCTTCCTCATCAATGCGAGCCCAAGCCTGCCCAATTGGGCGTTCTGGTTAGATAAGAAGACACCGATCACGCGCGGCAGCCTGATCTTCTTCGAGCCACCAAAAAGCGAGCTCGTCGAAACCCATTTTGGCCAAGAACCGCAGATGTTCGGCAAGCGCGTGCTTGGCATACCCGGCGATGTGGTTCGCCACAAAGGCGCGCAAGTCTTCATCAATGGGAAGCCCATCGCGACCCGGCTCAAGAAAACTCGCCTCGGCATTGCGCTCACCAAAGGGCCGGAAGGCGTGATCCCGGAAGGGTGCTTTTACGCCGGAACCAATCATCCGCGCGGGCTTGATAGCCGCTATGCCCAGATAGGTTTTGTCTGCGGCCAGCAGATTATGGGCAGCGGGAGGGCTATCCTGTGATGCGCGCCGTACTCCCTCTTATCGCATTTTCACTCGCCGTCCTGCCTACACAGGCACAAGCGCGTGACTATGGCCAGCGCGGCGCGCTCTTTCCGATTGTCGAGCGCGACCTGCTCGAACAGATTCACTCGCGGCTCGTTCAGTTGGAGAAGTCGGGCGAGACTGCGCGGCTCAATCAGGAATTGAAGCGGCGAACGATTGCGCGGGTCAATCGGCCCAATCCTGTACCCGGCCTCACCAGCGCGCAGGAAAGCCGCAATTGGATCTTCGATCCGACCATCACGCTCGCTAGTGATATTCGCGGAGCCCAGGGCGAGCTCATCCATGCTGCCGGAACGCGGGTCAATCCGCTCGACAGTGTGAAGCTGCGCGCTGACCTTCTGTTCCTCGATGGCGATGATCCAGCGCAGATCCGATGGGCGCTTGAGCAAGACTCAAAGGCGAAGCTGATCCTGGTCAAAGGCGCACCGCTCGAACTTATGAAAACCCGTCAGCGCCGCTTCTATTTCGATCAAGGCGGCAAACTCACGGCCAAATTCAACATCAAAGCCGTGCCAGCACGAGTGCGTCAGCAAGGGCGCATACTTGAGGTAAGCGAGATCGCTTTGCCAACGCGGAAGGTTCGGCCATGAGCAGTTTCCGCGCTTTCCTGGCTCTCGTGATCGCCTCGTTGTCGTTGGCCTTCGCTTCGCCCGCTTCCGCTGATGCCGGGCCGGGCAAATGCACCGGGCAATTCGTCAATCCGATCACCGATATTTGTTGGTCGTGCCTGTTCCCGATCTCGGTGGGCGGGCTAGAAATCTGGCCTAGCAGTCGGCCCGATCCCGACAATCCCGACCTGCCCGTTTGCCTGTGCGGTATCCGGCCCGGCATCGCGATGGGGTTCTGGGAGCCTGTCCGGCTTGCTGATGTCAGCATGAAGCCATGGTGCTTCGTCAATCTGGGCGGGATGAAGCTCGATCCCGGCTTCGATATCGGCTTTCGCTCGATTTCCGGGCCGTCTGCAATCGGCGGGGCAAGCCAGTATTATTCAAGCTGGCACGTCCACTGGTACGCCTATCCTCTTATCTATTGGATGGAGATCGTTGCTGATTTCCTGTGCCTCGAACCCGGCTCAATCGACATTCTCTACATCTCCGAGATTGATCCGCTGTGGCAGGACAGCGAGCTTACCGCGATCATCAACCCTGAAGCGGTGCTCTTCGCCAATCCGCTCGCGCTAGCCGCCTGCGCTGCCGACTGCGCGGCTTCGACCGCCAATCTTCCGCTTGATGAAATGTTCTGGTGCGCGGGCTGCCAGGGCTCGATGTATCCGATGAATGGCAATGTCTCGGCTTCGATCGGGCATGTCCAAGCTTCGCGGCTTGTTCTCTCGCGCTTTGCCTACAAGCTGCATCGCCAGCTCGTTTCATGGGGGACGATGGGCTCCAAGGGGCTTTGCGGCAAATACCTCATGCCGGTGATGAGAAAACAGCAATATCGGTTTCAAGCCACCAACCCCAATCCGGCGACCAAAGGCCGCTACGCCTGCCCGCCCATCGGGGCCTCAACCACCTTTCAATCCCCCGGACAGATGATTCCCGCCATTGGTGAAGACATGGGATATCTCGTCTGGCGCAAAAGGAATTGCTGCGCGCTATGAAACATGGCTTCCCGCTTTTCGCCATCACCAGTCTTGCGATCGCTGCAACTGTAGCTGTCGCATCAGCTCAGGATGCTTCACCCGAACTCGATCTTGCTGAAATCCGAGCGCGCGCAAGCGAACACACGAACGACGCCGAAGCGCTCGCCACTGCAGTACGGTCCAAAGCCGATGCTCTGGCGCAAGAAGCCAAACAAACCCAGCAAGAGGCAAATGACAATCGCGCTGGCTACGCCGCAACTGCGCAGGCGGCGTTGGATGAAGTTCCGCTTGATCTTGATGGGATGATCCGCGCGCAAGCCGATGCAGAAGCCGCGAGCCTCATTGAGACACCCAAATTCATCGCCTTCGCTTCGCTCAGCATGCCGGAAGCTTCGCTGAAAGCGCTGGTGCGAGACATGACCCAAGCGGGCGGTATCACTGTCATTCGAGGTTTCCCTCAAGGCGACAGCACAGCCTTCAAGCAGCGTCTCGCAGCAATCTGGAGTGATGGTGATGATGCCGGCGCGCTCGGCATTGATCCGCGTCTCTTTCGGGCTTTCCAGATCGAAGCGGCACCGAGCTTCGTCATGATCGCGAGCGATTTTTCTCCATGCGATGGATTCGACTGCACCGATGCCGTGCCACCCCACGACCGTGTCGCTGGCAATATCAGCGTGGAAGAAGTGCTCGAGACCTTTGCAGGCGGCGGCGGCCCCGGTGCTCGCCTTGCCCGCCTTCATCTTCGCCGCATGCAAGGAGAGCACATGTGATCCGGTCCCAAGACATCCAAGCGCTATTGTTTGCTCTGTCTTTGCTCGCGGTTCCGGCCTCGGCTCAGCAGCAGGAGGCCAGAAGCGATGGCAAAGCCTTTGGCGAGAGCCTGCGCGGTGAAGCGCAAGCTGCGAGCAAAGCTGAGCCGAACGCATCCGAGCTTCCCAATTTCGACCGCAACGCCGTGCGAAATCTCGAGCGGCTTGCTGACAATCCTGACCAGATCGAGGGAACAGCCACAGCTGCGTCGCGCAATCATCAAGGCCATCGCCTGGTGCGCGACAGCATGGCCAATCGCGCGCGCTTCGAAAGCGATGATATTGAATCGGTGATCGCCCGCAGTCTGGCAATCAATAAGGCACCGCTCGACTACACCAGCGGTATGTCGATCTCGGGTAGCCAAGGCGAATGCGTGCCCTTGCCGCCTGGCTCCGGGTCCGCTGGCACTTACACAGCAACATGCAACACAGGCACACGGGTCGAGCAAGCCCAGGGGCAATGCTCTGTCCCGCTAGTCGCAAGCGTGACCCAGCGCCAGCAATGGCACTATCTCTGCAACGATACTGGCATCCAACAAGGTCTCCCATGGTGCTCTACATTTAACAGCGGCTTGTGCCGCATCACCGGCTATCGACCAGGCCCATGTCTGCAGTGGTGGGATAACGGCTTTAACCGTTACTGCTCTGAACCGGGCGATCCTATCGCTGAGATTTCCTGCGACGCGCCTGACTCGCGCTACACGCCCTATGCGATCACCACGCAAGGCACGGTCGACGCCGCTCCAGATGAAACCCAGTGCCAGCCTTTTGCGGAGGATGGAGATTGCACACTCGATGCGGAAATCTGCACCGATGAGAGCCCGCGAACCCGAATTGTTGATGGAGTGGCTGTCACCCAGAGCTGCTGGGAATGGGAGCGAAGCTACACTTGCACATCACGCGAAGCGGCAAGCGATTGCTCGGATATCGAAGCGCTCGGCACCTGCCGCTTTGTGCGCGAAGAATGTATCACAGAGGAGCTTCCCTGTGAGACCTGGGAGCGCATCTACGAATGCCCACTTCCAGAAACCGAGAACTCACCCCAGTTCGTCTGCGATGGCGATGTCTATTGCATCGATGGAAGCTGCGAGACCATTGAGCGCACGCCCAATGATGAGTTCAAAGATGCGGTCACCGCGCTCAATGCAATGGATGAGGCGCGTGGGCAGTTCGATCCCAATACGCTGACGCTATTCCGTGGGACCCGAAACACCTGCTCTTCCAAAGTCTTTGGCGTGCTCAATTGCTGCAAAGGCAAAGGCTTTCCGCTGATCCCCGGCATCAGCTTGCTGGTCGCGCTTGGCTGCGACCGCGAGGAAGTGCTGCTCCATGAACGCGATGCGCAGGGGCTTTGTGCCTATGTCGGGACCTATTGTTCGAAGAAATTCCTCGGTGTCTGCCTGACCAAGAAGAAAGCCTATTGCTGCTTTGAAAGTAAGCTCTCGCGCATCTTGCAGGAACAGGGTCGCAAACAGCTCCCCAAACCATGGGACAAGCCCAAGCACGAGCAGTGCGAAGGATTTACCCTCGACGAGTTTGCGCAGCTTGATTTGAGCCTCATGGATTTCAGCGAAGTCTATGCCGAATTCACCGAAGCGGCGCGCCTCCCCGATGAGCTCGAAACGAGCATCCTCATCCAGCAAAAGATCGACGACTATTACGCAAGGGGCGGTCAATGATGAGCGTAGCATCACGGCTTGCGCTAATCCTCATCTCGGCAGTCTTGAGCGCAGTGCCAGCAAGCGCACAGCGAGTTGAGAGCACCGAGAGAAGCACTGCAGCAGACACGCTCTACTGCCAGGAGCGCAAGCTCGGCTATTGGTTCTATTGCGCCAAGCCGATCCCCAAAAACGAGGCACAGCAAGAGGTAGAACCGGAGCAGAAGGCGATACCAGCCACCCAAGAATTGGAAGCAATTACCAGCGAGCTGCGCGAGTTGAAAGCGCGCGCGATCCTCTATCCGACGAGAGGCAATGTCGCAGCGTACATCCGCTTCCAGCGCGCGCAGCTCGATCGTGCTTCGCTCTTCTCCGACGTCTGGCAGCGGGCCATCTGGCAGGATCCCGAACTCGATTACACGCTGCAGCGTCCTGTCGGAGCGGTCGCTAAAAAACAGTGGCAGGATGTGCGCGCGGCCGAGCGTGACAGCGTGATGACGCGGCTCTCGCAGCGCTATGGCATATTTTATTTCTTCAGCGCGACGTGCGGCCCGTGCGAAGTGATGAGCCCGATCGTTAAAGGCGTCGCCAGCCGCTGGGGGATCACCGTACGCGCGATCTCTACCGATGGCGGACCGTCAAGGCATTTCCCCGACTACAGGGTCGAGACCAATCAAAGAGAGCGGATGGGCCTTGAGACCAAAGCAACGCCCGCTTTGGTCTTGTGGGACAGCGAGGCCAAACGGCCGATCCCGATCGGATACGGCGTGCTGTCCGCTGATGAGCTGCAAGACCGTATCTATCTCCTCACCTCAAAGGAAGCCGGACATGATTACTAGCATCAGAAACGCTGCGCTCGGCCTTGCTGCTGCCAGCATGATAGCCTCGCCTCTTGCGGCAAATGTCGGCGACAGCATGGACCGCTTCATGGATGATATGGGCGCGGCGGCCAACGTCACTGGTCCAACCGCCTTCGAAGGCCAGTCCGCAGGCTACTATAGTCTGGGCAATGTGTGGACGCGATTTCCGCAAAAGACGACCAATATCGCCAATCTGCAATTGCCAAGAGCGCGTGCGGGGTGCGGCGGGATCGATATCTTTGCGGGCTCCTTTTCCTTTATCAACGCAAGCGAGATGGTCGCGCTGATGAAGGCAGTGGCCAACAATGCAGTCGGCTTCGCCTTCAGCTTGGCGATCGATACCGTCTGCCCTGAATGCAATAAGATCATGCAGGAGTTTAGCCAAAAGGCTCAGCTCATGAACAATCTCTCGATCAATTCCTGCGAGATGGCGCAGGGACTGGTGGGAGGCCTGTGGCCCAAAGGTGATTTGGCCGACAAAGCGATCTGCGAAGCGATCGGGAATTCTGAAGGCATCTTCACCGACTATGCCGCTGCCAAGCATGGCTGCGGCACGCGAGGCCAGCGCGCTTCCACCAATGAAAGCGCCAGTACTGACTATGCCGACGTCAATCCCGGTGTAGCGCGCAACTACACCTGGCACGTCCTTAAAGAGAGCGCCTTCTTCAACCCCAGCGGCACTTTCGACCGCGAGCTCGCCGAATACGCCATGACGCTGATCGGCACGGTTATCTACGTCCCGCCCAAGGATGACGAGCCGGGCAAGTTTGTGCCCTTCGCGGGCGATGCGTCTTCGACGCTGGTGAGCGCGCTGCTTGATGGAACCGAAGGCCAAAGCGTGCGCGTGTTTCGCTGCGATGAAACCGATCTCTGCCTCAATCCCACCTTCCAGCAGATGAGCCTGTCAAACGCCAAGGCGATCCGACCACGGGTGGCGCAGCTCATTGGCAATATGGTCGATGCGATCCGGACGGACACGGCCATCGGGAATGCCGAAAAGGAGCTGCTTCAGGTCGCCTCGATCCCGCTCTACAAGATACTAACTGTCCAAGCCGCCTATGGGCGCGGCATGCCGACCGATGACCGCGACACGCTGGCTGAGATTGCAAGCGTCGACCTGCTCTATGCAATCCTTGACCGGATCGTCTCGGAAGCTGGCCGTTCGATGGCGAGCTTTATTGCCGCTGACGAAGCCAAGTTGGCGATCTGGCGCGGACAAGTGACCGAAGTGCGTAGCAGTCTCATCCAGCGGCAAGCGACAGGCCAAGCCAAAGTCTCTGCGATCATGCAGATCATCGAGAAGACAGCGATGATCGAAAACGCGCTCGCCGCGTCGATGTCACCGTCCATGTCGGCTGCGCTCGACTGGTCGCGCGGCCTGCAATCGCGCTCGATAGTGCCCTGAGGCAAAGACAATGGTTGAGATCTTCACCACGGGCGGCGGCGAATACATCGTCAATGTCCTGAACGCCGTAGCCGCTTGGACGGGTGCCGGAGGCTATAAGAGCCTGATTCAGGTGGCGCTCGTTATGGCTATGACGCTGGCGGTTATAGTCGTTGCATTCAATCAGAATTGGCGCGCTTGGCTCAACTGGTTCCTGGGAGCGACACTCATCTATATGTGCCTGATGGTGCCGCGCATGGATGTGCAAGTGACAGACCGCGTCAATCCCAGCCTGGCTCCTGCGACTGTCGCCAATGTTCCGCTCGGCCTTGCACTTATGGCGAGCTTCACCAGCCAGATTGGCGATTATCTAACGCGTTCGGCTGAGACCGTGTTCGGGCTGCCCGATGACCTCAATTATTCGAAGAACGGTATGATCTATGGCGCGCGCTTGCTTGAGGCCACGCGATCCTTACGCATCGCTGATCCTGAATTTGCAACCAATTTCGATGAGCATGTGCGCCAGTGCGTGTTCTATGATCTGCTGCTTGGCCGCTATTCGATGAAAGAGCTCTCAGAAAGCGATGACATCTGGGCAACGATAGCGCCGGGCAGCCCGGCGCGTGCGCAGAAGTTCCTGACCCGCCAAGGCGATGACAGCGTCACAGCCAATATCGTCACCTGCCGTGAGGCCTACACAAGCCTATCTGGCCAATGGGCGAGCATGATCGATGAGATGACGCTTGTGGCCGGCCGCCAGCTCTATCCGAGGCAAACCGAAGCGCTCGCTAAAGCCAAGCTCATCGCGGACTTGCCCGTTGCTTACCAATATCTGACAGGCATTTCGAAGGATGCGAGCAGCATCTTTCGCCAGGTGCTGACGATCAACGCGATGAATCAGGCCATGCATGGCTTTGCCGGATCAAGCGGCGCTTCAAGTGTTGATGCGTTTGCCCAGACCCGAGCCGATATCCAGACCGAACGCACCTATTCCTCAATCGCCCATAATGCGATGAAATGGGTGCCGATCCTCAACGTCGTGCTGACGGTCGTCTTCTACGCGCTCTTCCCCGTGCTTTTTCCGCTGTTCCTCATGCCAATGACCGGGCCGATCGAGCTGAGAGGCTATGTCACGGGATTCTTCTACCTCGCCGCCTGGGGACCGCGCTTCGTCATCCTCCACATGATCCTGATGCTCAATGGTGCAGGCGATGTTGCGGCCGCTGGCGGCGCGAGCGGGCTCACGCTCGCGACCTTCTCGGGAATGACCGACGTCAACAACGATATCGGTATTCTCGCCGGTTATCTCGTCGCCTCGATCCCGTTCCTTGCCGGCGGCGTTGCGCGCGGCGCCATGTCGATCTCGGGCCAGGCTACAAGCTATCTCAATCCGAGCCAGAATGCGGCCGAAGAAGCGGCGCGTGAGGCAAGCACGGGCAATGTCTCGCTGGGCAACACCAATCTCGACAATTCGAGCGTGTTCTCCCGGCAGTTTGCGCAAGGCAGCCTCGCGCCCAACATTGCCTATGGGGCTGCGCAAGCCCGTGTTCTTGGTGAAAGCGGCACGCAGACCACCAGCTTCCCGCAGGCCGAGTTCGCAAATGTCCCGACTTCGAGCTATCCGTTTACGCCAACGCTGGGTCAGGATTTCTCCAGTAGGCTATCGACAATGGCGAGCGAGAGCCGCAGCCAAAGCGAGACCTTCTCCAATCTTGCTCAACAATCGACAAGCTCGGCGGTCACTCGCTTCAGCGAGCTGCGTGATGCCTATACACGATCCAGATCGAATGAGACCGTCAGCGGAACATCAACCAATGACAGCATTGGCCGGACTTTCAGCGAACTCGACAACGCGTCCAACACACTCCAGCAGCAATTTGGCCTATCACGCCGGGCATCGGACGACATAACGGTCTCATGGTTCCTGAATGGCGATGGCGGTTTAGGCGGCAAAGGCGAGCGCGGGTCGGTCGCAGGTAGCTTGGGCCTCAAAGGCGGACGTAATCAAACTTGGACTGACAGCGATATCGGTATCGCCTCTGAAGATCGTTCGCGCATCGAAAGCGCATTGAGCCAAATTTCAGAAAGCCAGAATTGGTCAAGCTCAAGAGAAGGCTTCTTGCGCGAGACGAGCTCAAGCTCAGAAGCGCTTGTCTCGAGCAGTGCAGCGGGCGTTTCAACTTCGCTGACAGAAGCGCAAAGCTATACGGTCGAAGCGCGGCGCGCTGAGGAGATAGCCAATCGGCTTGAGAACCAGGCGAGCTGGTATGAAAGCGCCAATGCAGCCGGGACCTTGAATCTAAGCCAGGCCTACCGCGAATGGGGCATGGCTGAGATCGATGCCAATCGGGATTATTACGGCCAAGCGCGCTTTGATGACATCGATTTCCAGATGAGCGCGCAGGGGCACCAACTGCAATCCCGCTTTGTGGAAAGCTACGCTGACGGTCTCAATGATGAGATCACGGGCGAACTTGTTCTACCTGATGGAGCGCCGGTGACTCGGCCCAATGTCGGAAGCGCAAGCGGGGTGCGCGGCTCGGTTCGGCTTGGCGGCGTGCTAAGCTCGTTGGAAGAACCTTCAAATGCCAGAGATGAGATCGCAGGGGACGTTAGTCAGAGGCAAAGCGAAGGCTCTCGAAGCATCGAACAAAGAAGAGGGAAGCTTGATCGAACCACAGGAGACGCACGTGGTGCGTCTGCCGAAGCGGCCGACGATGTGAAGGAATGGTAGGTCAGATCAAACCATCATAGATGATGACAAAAATGACGAAGGCAGCGAACAAGAGGCCGAAAAGGACCAATCCTGCCTTTCCCCATGGATCAGCCCAAGTCTTCTTCCAGGTGTAGGATGTCAGGCGATCCTCAGCGATAGCGCGGTCGATTTCGCGAAAGCCCTCCCAATCGCCTTTACTCTCCGGCGGAGTTTTGTCGGAATTGCTCATAAGTCAGCGTCCTTTCGCCAGAAACCAAAGCCCCCTCTGCTTTCGAGCCAAAAGTGTAAGCCAACTTGTACGAAGCTCAAAATCTTGCCGATAATCAACTGGACTCAGGGTCTGTTGGTCAAACCATTCGGGCCTTTGGCGCAATGCTGCTGGGAGATTGAGGGACGCCTGCTCTCAGGCGTATTCAGATAGGCATTGAGTCGCTCAATGGTTCTTCGGCGTGGTCTGCGACCCATCCTCAAATCGAGCACAAATCGGGGATCGCCCACGGCGCGTCTTCCAAAACGCGTTGCCGAAATGTGATTTTCTTTCAGATGCCTTTCGATCCGTTCCAGCAGCGTCATACCTTTCTCACTCCGACTCGCAAATCCCTTGTGTTCTTGGTATGTTCTTACTAGGATGATTTCCGCGAGTCTAGGAAGAAATCCTACGATCAATCCTGAAGGACCACACAAATGGAACATGTTAGAGAGGAACTTGAGCGGCTGATCACCCAAGGCGGATACGGCTACGCGGCGGTTTCAAGGCTGCTTGGACGTAATCCAAGCTATATCCAGCAATTCATAAAGCGCGGATCGCCTCGTATCCTTGACCCCGAGGATCGCAAGACACTTGCAAGCTTCTTTGGGGTCGATGAACAAAGGCTCGGTGGTCCTGCTCAAACACCAATGGATGGAATGATCGAAGTTCCCGTTCTAGACGTGGATGCCTCAGCCGGCTTCGGCGCTATTGCATCGAATGAGACCAGTTACACGCGCTTTGGGTTTGACGAGAAATGGCTCAGGAAATTGACCGGCGCTAAGGGCGCAAGCCTTTCAATCGTAAGCGTTCTGGGAGATTCGATGGAGCCCACACTTAGCGATGGCGATGAGGTTCTGGTCGATGCCTCCGATCATGGCGCAAGGCTGCGGGATGGGATCTATGTGCTGCGCTCCGACGATACGCTGGTTGTAAAGCGCATCGCCATCAAGCCCGGCGCGAAGCAGATAACAATTTCCAGTGACAATCCCGCCTATCCTTCATGGGATGATGTGGATCGTGAAGGAGTCGAGGTGATCGGCCGGGTCATTTGGTTTGGAAGGGCTCTATGATCTTGCTCGCTTGCGTCGTGATATGAGGTTATCCCTGGCAGCGAGGCAGGTTACCTAGCTAACTATGGGAACTTCCACATCGCGTTAATCCGAGGAGAAGCGACATTTTGTGGTGGCATCAGCTCCCTGGGATATGACTTGTCCGAAATATGTATACAAACTTCGGACAAAACCAGTCTGGTCTTTAGCTGGAAAGTGCGGGGCGCGTGAGAAAAGTGGGCCGTAAGCGGTCGTTCCGGTGTTGGGGGTGAGGCGCCAAATGCGGTCGTTAGCTCAATTGAACTTGACGGCTCTATTCTGTTCTGTGGCAGCATTCAGACTCGCGGTCTTATGCCATTTGGGACAGGCGGAAGGAACGGAGATTTGTGTGGCTGACTTAAGATCGTGGCCGCACCCTAGCAGCAGTTCGGATGTCAACGGCATTAGCGGCGCTTGCCTGCAGGCTTTGACGCATTTCCTGGAAGATCGGCCTGACAGCTTCCGTGTCCTTGAGGGTAAGTATGACGGCAAATGGCACACCCTCAGTCGGGAAATTGCTTTCAGCTCGAACCAAACTTGAGACCTCTAGACGCCATTCGCTGCTGGTGCCTTTCGAATTGAAATTGGATTCGTATTGCTTGCTGGGCCACCACTTAAGACCGTGGTTGATCAAGGCTCTTTCTGGGATACCGAGATCTTTCGCATTTGGGAGATACTTCGGACTAATACGATCAAGATAACTAGGCTGGCCGTCTTTTCTCGATCCATCAGACCGCTGCCGGAGTGCCGCGTCCAAATTGACTCTCACAAACTCGGCTCCGAACGCCGGGTCGAGAGGAGGACTATAGACCAAAGTCAGTTTGGCTGAACCGCTACAGGCACCCGTAGCGCTATCAACGAGCGATGCAGGCCAGCTGAATGGGAACCTCAAGATTGCTGGCCTACGTTCACCAACTGTAAGTCTGCTCTGAAAGACCAAAGTGATCTCGTGGTCGCCAGTTTCCAGCATCAAGCCCGAATTGGTGGGACGTCCAAAGCCTGCAAATTGACGGTCGAGACGACCTTTGATTCCCCGGCGAGTGAGCGGATACGGGGTTTCGGCTGTGTGTAGAAGCATGGCCTTCAAAGCTTCAGTCGAAAGGCTTCCTCGAGTTGCAGTATCGATACCTGCCAAAGTCCGTGCAACAAGGGGCGCCGCGTAGCTTGTTCCGGTCAGATTGACGAGATTCCCATCAGCATCGACTGATTTAAGGCCGGAGTTTTCTCCAACACCAACGCCAGCGCCACCGTACATCGCAATGTCGGGCTTCACCCCGACTTGAAGACCAGGTCCGCGTCGTGTGTAGGTTGTAGGAGCATCGACCAAGTGTGTAGTGCCAGGCGGATTGAGCGCTCCATCAGAAATGCTTCTCACACTTTCCGCTGGCTTCATTATGGTGTCGGGCTGAGTACGGTTGGCGAAGTATTTCACAACTTCTCCCGGCTTTTCATGCCAAGGTGCACGTGCCTCCTGCTGTGAAAGATTCCCCGCTGAATTCACAAAAATGACCCCATGCCGATCAGCGATCTCGTCAAGGCGAGCTGCATAGATGCTGTATCGATGCGGCTCGA
>ERZ1740065.191-NODE-191-length-29632-cov-12.017784_pt1 | contig 29632 bp, 17 predicted proteins | sample MGYA00581738_ERZ1740065 | MGnify/ENA primary metagenome ERZ1740065 (study PRJEB43018, sample SAMN04849749) | marine metagenome | isolation source: floating plastic debris | place: Pacific Ocean | collected 2008-09-01 | study: EMG produced TPA metagenomics...
TAACATCGGCGTTTACAAAACCAGCGCGCCGACCGATAGAAGAGTAAAAAATGCCGTTTACTTTTCCCAAGGATTCTCTAAATTTTTCCAACGTTTCACCTCATTATTTTTTGACAGTTTCCTCACGTTTGTGCCAGATTTTTAAACGTTTGAGGCTATAGGCATTTGACCAACCATATTATGCTCAGGAGAAAATTTCATTATGTATCCCGAATAGCTGACACAAGGCCATGCATAGACTAATAATTCTCTACACAGAGACAGTGTAGTAAATTTGATCTATCCACCTATCTACAGATAATATTGCAGCTTGGCAATTGCAAGTTTCACACAAAACTGGCTGTTCCTCTTCCTTACGGCATTAAAGCTTTGAAGTGAGCCACAGCTTGTAGCCCATCTAGTGATTGTGAAAAATCAGCGCAAAAGGTAGTGAACGACATTTTCAGGATACCGATATGCTTTGTTCTATCCTGGTGACGGCTCCACATTCAATTTTCCTTTCTAACAGCTATTCCTAAGATCAAAGGTTGGACTTGCTTAAGAAGAAACAACCACAACAACGACCAAAATTATCCTGTGGCGGATATGGAAATAGCTTTTCAATCCTCGGGTTTCCTAATGTTTTGCTTGAGCTGGTTTAGAGACTGAGAGCTTCGTTGAGCCATGCAAGCAGCAATATTAGAACGTTGATACATCACATTCTTAAACCATATCGTCTGAACAGCTTGGATTGACACCTGCAGGACAGCACATCTCTAGCTCTTGATAGATCAAGGAAGTCAGGTATACAGTGGCCTAGGCATTTTGATAAGAAACCCTTTGTTTTCCCCTTGACATCTAATGATTAAATAATGAATAATTTGAGGCAACCAGGAGGTGGACGTTGATCACTCACCGATGTATAGCTTTCCTAGCAATATCACAATACTAGGCATTTGGGAACGATATGTTTGTTCGCTGTATGCCTTGTGTTCTCACAATAGACATTACATGACTGTCAACCACAGCCTTTTGCAATCCCTAACAAATTAGAGCCATAACGCAAAGTGTTTTCTTACAAGAACAGGTACCATTGGTTGCAGTGTTCTCCCCGAGATTTTCAATTTTAGGGTGCACTTAGATAGCTGCCTAAAGGGCAGCTTGTGGAACACCTGGACAGAGCAAATTGTTCCAGGGTAATAGTGAGAGGGGTCTCTCCTCCTGTGGGGGGGAGGAGGTCCGGGGCCTCCTCAGGAAAGTGTTTACTCTGGAGATGCTCTGAGAGCCTATCAATACCTATTTCAACTTCAAGAGAATCACTATCAAGTGTACAGCTATGCGAGTCTCCATTCCCATAGGGTGAAAAGCTCTAATGTCCATTATTTTTGTTCTTACGTCTAATAATCATGTGGGTAAAATGCGGGAGCCGCTTCAGAATGGTCGCTCGTTCTTGGGCTATTCTCGCGCTACTTCTCGTAAGAATATCTCCATTCACAATACGCCCATCGATCTGTTACCACCCGCTGTACACTGAGTGGCTGAAACTTCAGCTGGTATCTAGGCTACTGGCAACAACTCATACACACAACACTCGCCGCATATACCTCCATTAGCAAGAGGCTGTGTTGAAAATAGAACTTTGACCGACATCCGTACACAGTGCAGAGATCCCTTTAAGTATCACCTCCTCATTTTGTAACAATTTATTTCAGAACAAGAAGTTTATTGCTACTGCATTGTACAATTGTCGTTAAAAATTTGAAAGTCAAACCCTCTCTCAAGACCCACATTTCACTGTCGCAAACTCATGATTGAAGCATTGTCGGTATCCCTGTGACCAGCATCACTGTTGAGTATCAGTCACTGAAATTAATCTTCTCCAGTCTCCAGCCATCGCCGTTTCAAGTTTGATCCTCAGAGCAGTTGAAGTTATTCAGTGATAAGCTGATTATTAAGAAGTCATTAGAACCAGTCAGTTAGCTTACGGCAGCAACCTCTCCATGGCATAGTGTACTAATCGCTCTTTAATCGTCAGCTTATGACGGTGGCACTTGTTTCAGGTAACCTCTAACTGTAACTGTACAATGAAGTGACCGAGTCTATATGATTATGTCTGGAAATAGTACCTAGAAAAACTTGACTGTGAATAGCGTTTATCTTTGGAGGAGACAGTAGCTTACATATAGCTTGGATAAGTTGGAGCCAACGGCTGTCTTTTATCTGCAGGCACACCAAACATCAAAGGACTTCACCAAACTTCCCTTACCGTTTGTCAAACATTCTATGTTTTTTTTAGTTTAGCATGATCTGATGTCAGAAAAACATGAAGCGAAGGTTCATGGAGTCACCAACTATTACACTCTGGAATGAAGCTTGAAGGCCAGGAATGGGTTGATACGCAGATAGTGGTAGGTCAGTAGAGTGGCAGGAGTAGAGGAAAGTTGGAGCTGAAAGGAGAGACAGATGTGAGGGAGTGAGTGGCAGAGGTGAATAATAATCACTTTGCTCTCGCATATCATATAAAGGTTAGTGTGGCATAGAGCTGTTGTACTAAGGTTTTGAAACTATGCCTGCTATACAATGTATGTAGAGGAAAACTCATATGATAGCTATGACCATAGCCACGCTACTAAGCTGTCAGCTGCACATTGCCAGGCACTATGCCAGCAGTCACTGCATCAGTGGATTAAAGGAGTGATAGTCAGAGTATACTAACGGGAATTTATAGAGAGTATGATCACTGACAGGACCGGTGTTCATTCATGAACCAAAAAGTCTGAACCTCTGGGTAAGATAAGTTCACTGAGAGATGACATGGGATACATGAATTCTCAACGGAGACAAGTCGTGGGGTACTGCCGATACTTGGATGTAAGAGGAAGTTTGATAGCGGTGTTCATTTCTTCTGTATCTCTTTTTGAACTTTTCCACACTCTAATACCATTTAACTTCATACCTACTGAGTTAGGAGGAATACTCGTAACGTAATTTAATAGTAGTTGACCATTTTCATACCACTGCTCTCTCTGGCACGGACGCTAGGGCACTCCGTCTGGTTGTCAAACTAATCTACCCCATTAGCTTGTTCTTAGCAAATTTTTGCCTGGTTTCTCAGCTAAGTGTCAGTATTTGTTATTCCCTGATCTGTATACAACCCTTTCCGTGCCGATTCAGGTTGCTAAGAAACTGCGTCACTAATATGTATCAGCCCTTCAGTGGTACTGATAATGTTTGCTATTAGTGTGCTTCCCATAAGATATCCAGCACTTCAGTTATGAACACTCTAGACAAGCATGATGTGGGATAATTTTCACGAGGGCTGCATCTGGATCTCATGGTAGGTCAAATATTGAAATATCAAGAAACCCAATACTGCAGATGTAATTTTGCATAAGCATGTGTTATTCTTCTTACAGAGCTAGGAACTCAAGTTGGATAACTTAACTCCAGTTGCACTCAAGTTGCTAACTTCACCCCTTTGTAGTCACCTTAGACTCGGTGACACCATGAATTGAATTGAATTAAATCAAAATTTTCCCTCAAAACTCCGAAACTTGGCTTTGCACTTGACTTCCATGGAGGAAATACCATCACTGAGTCAACCATAATCAGCAGTAGTTTTGAGATCATTGGATACGGAATACACATCGATATTTGATCGCAATAGTAGATGCATATCTGAAGTAGGGAGACTGAGGTAGATAGTCTGGTTGGGAAGCATGGCAGGCAAGGTGACGCTTGATAATCAACGACAAGGACGACAGGTTCAGAGGTCGCTACAACTAAGGCTAAAATTCGTTTGTTCAGTGTAAGCAGTCTAGAAGTCCGGAGAGTTGTATGTGTCGCTGCTCTATCTATCTATCCACAGGGAGACTTTCGATGATTGTTATATTTCAAGAACTACCACCAAGCAAACTATGGGAGGTAATACTAAGACAAAGTTCTGGTGTAAACACTGCAGTACTAGAGGCAGAGACGCATGTAAAACCACCAACTACACACAGGACCTCATGCTCTTCCCATTCCTGATATTCAATTATGATAGTATTCAAGTCAAATATGTATATTTCTTGTTCATTAAAGTCTTCTCTCGCCTCAACGATTTCTCAAGTAGGAGAAGCTGATGCGCACTCGTTGTAGCTAATGAACAGGTAGGGCCCAACAAACATCAGTGACCAATGCTGCCTTTACTTAGCGGATACTTCAGGTGCATGACAAGAGTTTCGTGTACTGCAGCTTGCAATTCTAACTCAAAGTCCTAGTCGACTAGCTGCACTAGACAAGCCTATTAAATAGGCTTATCTAGTGGTCTTTGTCTTGTCTGACCTCCTCTGTTGCTCCATGAATACCTACTGACTGACTATACATGATCCGGTAGACAAACAACATGCATATATAACTACGGGTCTGATCAAAAAGTTTCTGGACTGGTCACTGCATTTTGATAAATATGAGTATAAATATATTTTTTTCATGGATCACATGATACATTAACCTATAGGGACCATATAACCAGAAATACAAGAAACTCGCAGTAGCTAATCTTTGAAAAATGTGCGATACAGCAGACAGCATTCAACGAATAGTCATTTTTATTTCTATATGATCTGGCATCATCTGACGAGCAAAGAGTGCCGATAAATTCAATAAAACTGCACCTGAAACACTAGATCTTCTGCATACAGCATTTGGATGCAATACATTGCGCCCAAAACCTGTCTATGAAGGTCACAGGCGCTTTAAACAGGGTCGAGAATCCATTAAAGATGACGATCGCTCCTGCTGACTATCAACTTCTCGAAGGGAGGAAGGAATAAAAATAATTTTTGGCTCATGCGGTGAAGAGAGGCGAATAACCGTCAGACAAATAAGTTCATGAGTCGTCTGTCATATGCTTCATGCCAAACAATAATTACACAGGATTTAGGGATGAGAAGAGTTTCAGGAAAAATCATCCCAAAACTGCTAATGAACAATCCAAAAAATAACCGTCAAAAACGGGACTGTTCGGAATTAAAACAAATGCTATTTGATGATCCAGAGTTCTTGTCTAAGGTATTGACTGGTGATGGAACCTGGGTTTATGGATATACTCTTGAGAGAAAATCCCTATCATCTCAGATTAAAAGTGTTTCCTCTGACCGGAAAAGGCAAGAATATCAATTTCTCACGTCAAAGCGATGTTAGCAATCTTATTCGATCATCCACCCCAAATTCATTCCGCAGGTTCAGACTGTAAACCAACATGTCTATAAATAGGTTCTTTTAAGGATGAGGTATAGTATTTGCAGAAAAGAGCGTATCATGTGGGATTCTGGCGACTGGTTTCTCCATCACGATGATGAACCTGCTCACACAGCGATAACCTTCGGTCAGTATTCAGCAAAAAGGAGAAAAAACCTCAATGGTACATCTGCTGATACATGAGCAACAAGAGTTGTTCATAGAAATTGTCAAGATTTTCAACTTATTTCGTCAGTTGTTGCTTTCTTAGTCAGTGCTGAACTACATATGCATCAATTTCTGAGCTGAACATATCGCTTGTACCAGAAGTTGGAAAAACCAGGAAGGAGGCCTGTTACCTGCACTTGAAATTGTATTACACATGCAATATGATTGCGATCAGGATATCAAATTGTGGTGCGATAGCTTGTCAGGAATCGTATTAATGTGTGATTCATTTTTTCTATCCTCCCTCACCCCGGCACTCATCTTCGATCTTTGTTTCATGAACACAACAAACTCAAATCTGTAAAAATAATTTCCCAGACCAGGATGAACAGAACAACTGAAAGGAAACCTGCGTTAGTTGACTTATCAATACATTCTGACATTTGAACACCCTGACATTCAAGTGTCATATTTGTGAGGAACTGTTACCACTGTTACCTTAAGCCCTTGCTTCTGCTGGCATCCACCACAAGAAATATTCGACAACTGATCGATGGCACTTAGTGATGATGAACTCCCTACGTATATGACTAAGACAAAGGTATAACCCGACAGAGCAACTGGCCACAATGGGAAGAACAGAAGTGAGGCAATAGCTTACTTGGTAGAAAAAAGTTCTACAAGGCTATAAGATGCCACGCAGGTACATCTGGCAAGATTACGTGCATTATGCTATAATCTGGATTAGATGGGATTGCCAATTAAGGGTCCTAACAGATGATCGTGAAATCTCAACGCCAGGCCCTGCGAAGAAGCAAGTTTGACGCAAATCAGGGCCCAGCGTCAGCAGTCATTGGTGCGGTAGATACACTGTGAATTCACGGGGCGGTGATCTCTTATTCAACATAAATGATAGCTGCAACGCCCCATTGGCTGATTTATCATATCATGATGAGCGTAGAATAAATTGTGTTGCAGAACATACGATGACTCGTGGTGTTTTTTTGCCTCTCATATGTTCCAAACTAATTCAGTGACACCACAGTGTACTTGTGTGCTTGGGCCATAGCATATCAGCTAGTAACCTTCACCCCTTTAAGTCAGGTGCGTCGAGAATACTTTTTTCGTGGCAGCAGTACCACCATTTTGATGCTGTAGCCCGAAGTCACAGGTCTGATACCATTTGATATTTGATGGTCTCATTTTTACTTCTGCAATAATAACAACCGATGTGTCTACAATGGATAAGTCCTTTCTTGCCTGATCAACGTGGTAAGTAATCAGAAGACATTCTTCATTTAGGATAATATATTTTTTTCTACTAAGGGAATAATGTTTGAAGCTGGAGCTTTGACTGGAGTACCTATGGAAGCTTATAGACTTATCAAAGGTATCTGAGTCAACCCTTACAACGTCCAGCGTTGTTTGCTAACTCTCCTTATTGGTTGAGCTATCGCTAGAAATGTGGTTTGCCTGTTATTGTCATTTCTGGTTCCATGATGAAAAGTAATCCGTACATCATTACATCTGAACAAAGAGAAATCAGACGGCAACACAAAGGGGAGTGGATCATCTTACACTAGTCGCTCTTCTATCCCTTAGGTGGCATCGCGTGGCACAGGAGAGTACGAGTTTAGACCAATGACTGGGACGGTAGCAGTGTTCCATATAAAAGAGCATGAATGCGTGAAGTTAGTCAGTGTCTGGCTGTAACAGACTTAGGTAAGCTGACACAGTATAGCTCAGACATCTAATGCTGTCTTATACCATCTAACATGTACCACTTATTTTTCTTCTGGCAGATCTTGATTATCCGCTGGCAATAAACAACATGAACACAGTTTATTGCACAGCCACCCTGGTGGTCTGCCTCATCGCTCTCGTCTCTTCTGCACCGGTAGCTGACAGACAGACACTAAATGGAGATCACAACGGAAACGACAACCATGATGGTGCGGCATCCAATTCTTCACATTCAATAGTTTACAGTGCATGCAAGCTAGCAAGCTCTAGAGCCTAGATGGAAGTTGTTCGACTGTCTGAGAGTCTTAGCTCCGTTTCCATTGCAGGCAATTTGAACGGAATCGGAAACGGCAATTTCAACAAAGGGTCGCTGGATGGCAACTTCAACGGCAACGGGTTAGTAGATCGTCTCTTCAAAAACAGAGTGTTTAATCTTAACATCCTTCAGCTGAAAGTTCTGTATTCTTCCTTTCAGTAACAATGGAGACGAGAATGGTAGAAGGAATGGCAACTTCAATGAAGGAAATAACATGGAAAATGGAAATGGCAATGCGTCTGTACCTTCTTTCCATTTACGAACAATCACACGTGCAAAGGCGAAACTGAAAATATTCAAGCATCAGCTGGTACGCCTACAGTAGCTAAATGTTGATAGCCAACCTCAGCCCAGAACAGATTCCATGTATAACAATACAGCAACTAACCCTGAACCGGTTAGTGTTAAATGACGAAATTGATGTAGTCGTGGAGAGAAAACCACCCACGCACTTCCTGCGGTAACTTTGATACTTGCTAGACATCAAATTGGAGCTGTTTATCATGAGAAATATCTCAATTAAAGGAATCGTGGTAATGAGAATGGAGGTGGTAACGGCAACGGAAACGTTGGAGCTGATAATGGTAACACCAACGGAAATCTCAACATCGGAGGCTGGAATGGAAACCACAACGGAAACGCTAACGAGGGGGTCCACAACGGAAATGAGAATGGCAATGGAAACACAGGAGACGACAATGGCAACGTCAATGGAAATGGTATTCATTAGTAGCTTCCAGTATATTTTCCTTTAAAAGCCTGTCATCAAGACAGACGATGTGGTAACACTTGTAGAGAACAAAGGAAACCTCAACGGCAACAACAGCGGAAATAGAAATAATGGAAATGATAACGGAAGCACCAACGGCAATGAAAACACTGGTAGGTGAACATCTTTGTTAGCAACCAAATCGGATAATGTAATGAGCTGATGTTAATATCTTTGATTAACATGTAGGTAATGGCAATGGAAATCTTAACGGTTTGGACAACAATGGCAATGGCAATGGAAACTTGAACGGAAACAGTAAGTGATGTCGATGTCTTCTTGACTGCACAACTTCAGGCTCTCAGGTTGAACCCCAATCTCACACTGCTGGTCTTTAGGCAACACCGGCAACGGAAATGGAAACGTAAACGGAATCTCAAATACTGGAGACAAGAATGGCAACTACAACGGTAATGAAAATACCGGCAACAGAAACGGTAGCTTGAATGGATTCTCCAATGTCGGTGATCAGAACGGAAGCAAGAATGGAAACGGTTGGTTCCTAAAAGATTTTCGACACTAGATTTATTTTTATGAAATTTTCCTATCATCCATATCCCCCCTTCAATCAGGCAACGACGGCAAGGGCAATGGCAATGGAAATGTTGGAGACAGCAATGGCAGCAGAAATGGCCGTGAGAATAATGGAAATGCTAACGGCAATCATAATGACAGGAGACGGGAACGGAAATAAGAACGGTGAGGCAGACGATAACACTGCTCCTAACGCAAACTGAAAATGTGATTCAATCACCCATCTTGTATCTAGCATCATAGTTAACTGATTGGCAGGCAACGGTAACTCAGGAAATTTCAATGGTGGCGGTAATGGCGTCCTTAACAATGGAAACCAGAACGGAAACAATAACGGTAAGGGAAATAACCTCATTACTCACAACACGGCATAAATGTATCATTCAGCCATTTGATCATATCAAATATAACATGGAATTGATCGACAGGCAGCGGTAACACAGGCAATGACAACGGTGGCGATAGCGGAGTAGCTAACACCGGAGATAACAATGGAAACAAGAATGGTAAGGGTGGCAAGCTCTCTACACCAGATAATATTCGAGCGAATCACATCATGACCCACATCTAATATCACACAACATTGATCTGTAGGCAATGGCAACAGCGGAAATGGCAATGGCAGTATAAATGGGCTTATCAATGTTGGAGACAACAACGGAAATGAAAATGGTAAGAGGCTATGATCTTCCCTGTGTGTAACGATGGGATCACAGAGTCATCGTATTATGGCCTGTCAATCAAAACTATGCAAGTCGGAGGCTTAAAGTCAAGCTTGACCTAACTGTAAGCCATTGTAATTCATTACGTAGCATTTCATCAGTCGAGGTAATCAGAACTCCTGCGCCAGCCAATCGTAACCAAACTCGTAATTGTGCCCTATGACCTCCAATCACAATCCAATCCCGTCGGCTCCCCGAGATTACAATCTCAATCCAGATTTGAGTACCCCTTGAGTGCATTTCACCACCCAGCCCCGGACCGAATGTCCTCTCATCTCTGCTCAGCTTGTTCCAACTCATAACCTGCAGCAGAACATTAGATAACCAATAACTGGGTGCTGGTTGAACCTAAATACAGGAGACCCAACAAACAACATACAGAGCTCCTGTCTAGCAATGAGCGGAGGCAGTGTATTGCTTGTCAGGTTTTGTCTATGCTACGAACGCTTGTCTACTTGGAGCAGTCAGCACCATTCCGGCCAATCATCACAACGGCAGAGCACATAAACAGCAAAAAGCTGGTACTTGCCAACCCATACCTAACACTGTACCTAACAAAACATGAAATTGATCGGCAGGCAACGATAACACAGGCAACGAGAACGGTAACATCAACGCTCTAGCCAACACCGGAGATAACAGTGGAAACAAGAATGGTAAGGCAACAAACTCTCTGCTGAGAGACTATTTGAACATGTCACTCAATCATTCACCAGTATCTAGTATCACGTAACTTTGATCCATAGGCAATGGCAACACTGAAAATTGCAACGGCGGTGAAAACGGAACTCAAAACGTCAGAGACCACAACGGAAACAAAAATGGTAAGAGACCGTGATCTCCCCTTCCTTGATATATATACCAGATCGCTGAGCTATCGCATTAAAGTCTGTCAATATCAACACCGGATGTGAAATGGTGGCTATAATTGTGTGTCACACAATGGAGATCACGATGGAAAGACAAACGTTTAGAAATTTCAGCATTGATGTTGTAGCTACTATGTAGGAGGATCATTCACAGACTCACTTTGCATAATTCCCTCCATCGGAGATGTAACCCTAAAGCTAGAGATGTGACCTTACAAATAGACTGTTCTTGTTTTTTTCAGGTAGAGGAAATAGAGGTGATAGGAACGGTGTCAATAACGGAAATGACAATAAGGGAAGCAACAACGGCAATGGCAATGGAAATAACAACATTGGAAGCAACAACGGAAATGGCAATGGCCGAAACAATAAGGGGGACAATAACGGTTCTGGTGAGTACATGACGAAAAAATTTTGGTGCTATCGATATTATGCACAAATAAAACTCTTTCATTTCCTCTCATAGGAAACGGAAACAACAACAATGGAGCTGACGCTGGAGCGAGAGGAATTGGTGGATTTGACTTCAGGTCAAAAGTCAAGAAGCCGTATCATTAAACTGGTTTTTATGTCTCGAGTCTAACCATGATAAATCTGACCATTAAACTAACATACTGTTAGTTTTAACTTTTCTGTTGAAAAAAATTAAGAATAATGAAATTCGTCAAGCTTAAGTTCCCTTACTTGTCTGCGTAATAATAAAGGATTAGATGATGGCGAACATGTTCTTCTGACCATCTTTCTTCTCAATTGTATCGATTACATGTCACTTCCTCTTCTCTTGATTCCAGGTTTCCATACTACCTCTTTTGCAATATACATATCTTCCCCTTGACCTACCTCTCGCCGGTCTTCCTGTTTGCATTTTTTTCCTTATCATTTCCTATATGATCCGTGTTTCTCTTCAAGGCTTGCAATGGCTGTCTGACCTCATTTCCATTCACTTCGATCTCAGCCCACTGATCTTTGTACAATCACTGATACTTCTACTTCTTCCTGTTGCTCTTTACTGGTTGCCACAGCGAGTGCGGGTCTTCCAGCCAGGTACCCCACTACCCAGCAAAGTCAAATACTTCACGAACACACGTGCAGTTACAGCTTTTGTGATTTTCCCGTTGATGCGGGCACATGCAGCCATATGCACAGACATTTGCAGGTATATGGCTGCATGTGCACTTAAAAAGACAGGAGAATCGCAAAAGCTGCAGTAGCTAACTGAGAGACAGCTACAGCACCCATAAAACTTGTTTTGAGTCTTCAACTACTCCGTCTACCTGGTGAGTCAATATGTAGCATAATTCCTTCAACTTACTTCCACTTGTAATCAATCTTCCTCCTCTCGTCATATTGTGCTGACATCTCACATGTGCCCCATATGAACCCATTTCTGATTTTTCCTACGTTTGTATCTCCCATTGCCACCCTCGGCACCCTGTACCGTAATGGATAATACTATCATACTGGTTGTGATTTGGGAGAAAATTACGTGTACCAGGAAAATATTCTGCTCTTCGATCATGTTGTTGTAAAACACAACACTTCATAAGTATTCAGACCCCCACAATAACTATGCAACAGATACTGTGACAGACAAATCTTCATTGCGGTATCTCTCATCAATCAAAGGCTTATAATATTTTACTTTTGATGCAATTCTAAGTTGGATATTCAATTTCCCTACTCAAGCAGAAAATTGAGCTTAAAGCGAATACTGGCTGTAGGAAAGAGAAGACAACTCTTACAAAAGTATCATCCGTTGTAATCTATAGTGATTTATTCAGGGACACGTATGTCTGAAACTCAGCAGTGCTTCTTTTCATAAACTTGAAGTCCATGAGCATTCCAAGAGTTTACAGCAATAAAACTTAATTCCAACTATTGTAGTTTAATTTTGTTAAATTATTTTAAATTTTAATTTGCTAATTATTTACCAATCAAATTTGATTACTAATTCAATAAAATCACTATCGGTTCTGGGAGCATCTTTGAGTGATGCTAGTTCGTTGTTGATGTGTAAAAGATAGACTGAATAATATGCGTTATAAGCCTTTTGTTGTCATCTAGGTTTCAGATGTGCAGAGCATATGGTGAGAAATACACCATTTTATGGTTCTCTAACACTCATCATGTTGTCATTTTGAGTGCCACATCAATGTCAGAATAATGAATGAAGCACAAAGGAGCTTGTGTGACATGAAAAACTTTTGGAGGTGATATTTGTGAACGGAATGAAAATAGTGAAGACTGTGAGAAGTTTCAATTCCATGTAGGAAAGAAGAGCGTGGTAGGGAACAATATAGATAAACCACGGGTCGAATAGAGAACGACACAAACATTGATGAACAATAAAAATTGTACACGATATACAGTAGTAAACAAAACACATGCATGTTCCCTGTCTATTAGACGCATATCTAATGCACGAGGAATCCGTGTGCGCAAATTTTCCCCAGGGGTAGACCAAGCTATGGATAGTTGTATATTGATGCATGGGTATTGGTGTGAATAGTTTTAGTGGTGAATAAAGACACACACGGCATGTCATCTAATAGCACAGACTTTGAAGTGTTTGTTCATGATCCCTGTGGAATGCACTTTGTGGAGATCATGACGAGGAGATGAACAAAATGAAATGAAACGCAATATCTTGGTGAAAAGAACTACAATACGGTCTCCAGTGTTATTTGCATGCCATTTAGCTTGTTATCCATCTTTTTCATGCCTTTATTTGATGCTGCTTAATGCACATCTGCTATATGTTTTTGTGCTTTGAATTTATCACGCTGCATGTAGTCACTTTTTTGTTTCTCAATAAAGCAGAGATGGCAATAAGTTTAGGTTTTAAAACATTGAGGATTTAAAGCCGATATGCTCAGTTATCTCCTCGTATGAATATCGCACATGATAGTATCAAAAATTTCATTGATTAATATGTCCAATCATCCTTTCTGTGAGACTGTAGACCTCGATTCATGTGCTTGATATTTGATTTATCCAACATTTCCTGACAGTAAGGACTAAGTTTGTTGCTGTAATTCCTATTGAGGCTTTCATGATGCAGTCAACCTCAGAAAAAAGAACTTGATTGTTGATATATCAAATTGCACTCACTTCTACCCAATTTCATAGCTACTATTTCATGAATAAGATAAATTACTTGTAGATATAGCAAAGCAGCAGTAGCTTCAACGCCCTATATATTCTCAACTTCAGGCTTAGACACTGAGTCTGCTTTACCCAGAGTAAGATAGACAATAGATGGATGCGAATCAAGATGCCATGTAACAAACATGAAGCGCATTCGGCTTTGATCATTCTCCCGTCAATATTCATGCATCAGCACATGTGAGAGTGTTTGCGAGTGAGTGAAAGTGCGCAGGAGTGAGTGTTGATAGTGATGGGAGTGAACGGGGATACGCGAGGGAGTGAGCCCAGATAGGAGCAGGAGTGGGAGTGAACATCGTCAGGAGAATGGCAAAAACCATGCATTCGGCTTCAAGCCCACACTCCCCAGTCTCTGCTGTAATTACTTTCAGAGCAATAGTTGCAATGGCAAAATAAGCAATAATAGCAAAGCAATCAAATCATCTCTGACTTTGACAAACAAACTCTTCAAATGCTTGTTGATGAACGATTACCATCCAAGTCTGTTTTACTGTCATCGAAATAGTCTTTTTTCCTCTCAAAACACAAATAAGTTTTTGTTGAAATGGTCTACTGTTGCTCAAAAATTGATACTCATAGTGTTCAATTTTATCCACTGTCACTGCACAAACTAGGAATGTCCCCACAGATAGATTAATAAAGGTAAATCGGCATTTTAGTTCTAAGGATCCTAACAACTGGTGTCAGCCTCCATGCTTCAACTTCCATAGACAGATATTATCTGAAGGAGCATTGGATAAACCACATTGTATATGTCTCAAGCAACCAAGATGGTGCGCTATTGGGACATGTCCATCACTGAGTTTGTGAAATCTGAATGCATAACTATGGAATACCAACCATATGAACAGCGTTCTCATTGCAGTCATGCGTGTATCATAACCAAAACAGAAACAGTTTTATCTGGGTTGAGTTGCCGAGTATGGTTCCTAGATGCAAGAATCTTGGTCCAAATGACATGGTACTTAGAAAGAGCACCTGCTTGACATTCTACTGACTTTTTGATCATGATGCTCAGAAGAGACACTGATAATACCACTGCATTTTAGTAGCATGTGAGGGAACCAAGCTTCCTACAGGTGAGGCAGATAATCAAACTTCGATGTTTTGATGTCCTCAAAAGGACTCATCCTACAATTATTTTGCAAACATATTCAAGTTCTACAGCATCAAACTACTGAGTATCTCATAGCGAGATATTTGGATATTTCACTGTTTTTTAATGGTTTCCTTTGAGCTGGCAAAAAGAGTCATAGTTACCTTGTAAAACAGCTCTATGTAGAATATGTTCACTACATACTCAAGATATGATGTGCAATGACTCACTGTATGACACTTGGAATTATATAGGAAAAACCAAGCAGATACCTGATCCAACACATAGAATGGTTGTAAAAAGGTAGACCTCTAACTCGAAGACCTTGCGACTGCTTCTCTGTCAGCTCAGAAGCTATTGTAGGTAAGCAAAGAGAAACGATCTGTAGGAGTGAAGGAAGTGCAGTTGGGAGGGAATGGGATATTGAGGAGTTGCATGTTGGTATGATTCATAGAGTCACATGACAGGGTAGGAGCACAGGTCAGCAAGGCATTGTCACTTATTGCATAGTCATTATGATAGCTGATGCGCTAATAAAACAATGATATATTTAAAGAATTTCCTGAATTCCATAGATGTTATTGCCGAACGCTTTCGAGGAATGTAGTATAATATGCAAGCCTTATGGTGCTAGTATGAGAACTAACATACAATAGCTGTTCTATAATAAATGTTCTCTCGTTGGCTTTGTGCATCATACTTCTGGTGTCTGTATTGAAGTTCACCTCACGGCTAATTGACGTGCCTAGATGTTTATACACCTCAACTCCTTCGATAGCTGCGTCATTAATCCTGATAGATGGTGGGACAGGATCGTCACGCTGTTTACAGGAAAGAAGCTTTTTGATTTTCTTAGTCTTAATAATTAGTCTGTTTAGTGTACACCATGTTGAGATGCTGGGGATTTCACGTAGCAGCGGGGATAGCAATTTTTGTGAGATTAATTATAATTTCGCAGTATTCTATCATGATTCAACGCGCATAGAAAAATACCGCAACCAAAACTGGAGACCTGTAGGCCTGTCCACTGTAACACATAGCAAGCTTAAGCACGCAAGAACTCCTCGATGATATCAAAGACTTCTGCGATGATGTCGTTCTCAAATTACATGAATTACATATATCTCAGGACTTAGATGTCTGTTTTGGACTCGGCGAGCAATCTAGCATGAAATGCTAGGGCGGACTCAGGCTAACGCAACTCATGCTCGAGAGTCAGCCAAAAATTCTGCCTCAACTATTTTTCGTTAGCTAGCAGTAACCAGATAAAATAAACCATCACTGCACTCATTGCACAGCCACACAAACCTCAGTTGGCATCGCTAAACAATGGGTCAACAGATTCAACTTGTCCTTTGGACAGTTACTAGTTGATGACTTGAGTCTCGATCGAAAATATTCCTAGATCTGGCCCTGACTTAGTATTACCTGGGGCTGAGCCTAATGAAGAGGCTTACTCTCAAGCTCTTTCACTCATTATTGATTGCCATTGTCGATGGGTAATTATTCTAGGGAATCCGAGCTCATCGGCCAACAAGTTGTGATGGGACACGTAATTGTATCTCCTGGCCACCAATCACGATTCGGTCCTTACCAGTTCCCTAAGATAGCATTCCGTAAACAGACTTGAACACCAAACTCATTGGATAACATCACTGCCATCCCCTCACTGAATATCCTTTGATCTAAGTTAAGCTTGCTCAAGCTGATAAGCCACAGCAGAACATTCAGGAAGTCAATAAATGGATTCTGGTTGGACAGCAGGCCTGAAAAAGAGGTCATACAGTCACCGTCTACAGAAAAGTACATTGAAACCTTAGATAGGAAGAGGCCCTGGAAATAGTATTTCTACTGTTTAATGGTTCGTGTATGGATTTTTAACAGGTATTTTACGCTTTAAAAATTGAATACTGATTTTCCACCGAGATTTGTGCAAACACAGCTAGTGTGGACTGCCTTTTATTACAGACATTCAAGCTGCTAAACTCATCCAGCCATCCTAGCCGTCAAGGTCAAGTGTGGGTCAACTTGAAAATTGAGGCTGAGTGCGTGCTTCAGAGGGCTTTACGCCGGCGTTAGACAATATCTAAAACCGGCTTAAGAGAGGAAAACTCCCCGAGTAAATCAGGACCGCCGACAGGACCATTACCGGTGCAAGAGAGGGCAAATCGCAGCCCATTACCGGCGTGCTGAGCAACCTAAGAAAACATGATGCCTTCATTCCCAAAATTGCCTAATTTATCAGAAATTTTTGTCTGTTCACCAGCTCTAAAACTTGTATTATATTTCCCCTGTGTATAAGGCAAGCGCCTTAGGTGCGAGAGAAAGGTAACTCCAAAAAAAACGCAGAGCCTCATATTAATTATGTTGAAAGTTACACAATTGACTTTGAATGTCGCTTATATTGAAGCAGATCACCTCAAGTTTTTGAGATGTGATAATAAATATGATCATTAGGCAAGCTTATTAATTCCACCAATGCATCATTAGTAGCACAGCTAGTCGTAAGTTCTAGAGGCAGATGTGTTTTAGTGGAAGCACCCATTCCTTCGTACTTAATCACCGTTACATGACATGCTGAAGTAGGTGGGATTAGAATAAGCCTTACCTGTGCAAAGTTTGTTTGTTCCTTGAATGGAATTGTCATACTTACAGATTCCAAGCTGGATAATTGAGAATGAATTGATTTCATCTCCCTTACTGGTGTATTTGGACAAAGAACCACAAATGTTTCAAAATACGAGGTTGTAGAAAATCGGAAGTAGTAACAGTAGAAAGTAGGTAATTCTATTAAATGATATGGCATGTTGCAGAGAAGACAACTCCAGGGTTGACATACATTTGTAAGGATGACCAATTACTGCTCCTCAACTTGCAGCGCACAGTGCGGGTCACGCCTCACAGCTTAGTGGTGCACAAATGCATATGGGTCAGTGTTATCACAGCCTCGGCTCTCATGGCTGCAGTAGCCTCCGGATTATTTGCGTTTATCCGATTATTTTGCAGTTTAGCTCCTGTATAGCGATGTTTGCCACCCTTATGTCTCATGACACCTGGCTTTCACGCATCATTGCCAGTTTCCACTTCCTATAGCTTGATAGTCAGTTGCTTTTTTCTCAAGACTAGATCTGTGGAGATTGTCTATTAGATAGGTATAAATAGTAAAGCTAACTTACTGGAAGCCATTCAGCAGTGACCTACTGAGCAGTAAAGTAATTGTAAGTGTTCTTTGTCACCTACGCTCTTCTCCTTTTGTTGTACAGCCTGACCATCAATCGGGAAAATGAACAGATTCATCATCTTTTTCGTGACTCTTGTCTGCTGCATCTCCTTGGGACACACAATTAACAGGAGGAAGATGAAATTTGGGTCCAATAATGGCAATTCTAATGGAATAGGTAAGTCATCCCTTACTTTAGATGAACTTCAGTACTTTTCAAATGTCACAAACTCATTACATGTTAGAATCTAACAACAGGCAACTTTGGCAATGATAATGGAAACTTTAATGGCAATGGAAACATCGGATTCTTTAGTGGAAACGGAAATGGTAACGGTGAGTAATCATTCTGAAATCACAATTAGATTGAACGTATGATTTACTATGTTCGTGGCAACTTTGTTTCTTTCCCAGGAAACCGGGGCAATAGAAATGGCAATGGAAATGGTATACAAAATATTGGGTTCTTCAATGGCAATGGAAATGGCAATGGTATGTTCACTTCTGCGACTAGATTGCGATGAAAGTTTTGTCGTAATGCTTGAGTGAGGATTAAGCATTTTCAAATTAACAGGGAATGGAGGCAATAAGAATGGAAATTTTAACAGCTTTGGAAATATTGGCAACATCAATGGCAATGGCAATGGCAATGGTGAGCTTTCAATCATTAGTGGTGTCTCATTGCTATTCTCGTATCATGGCATTGTTTGAAGATGTTTAACCTTCACAGGAAACACATCTAACAAGAATGGGAACAGAAATGGCAACAACAACTTTGGCTCAATGAACGGCAATGGAAACGGGAATGGAAATGGTTCGTCAAATTCTCTTAACAATATGTGCAGCTCATACAGCTGTTAGACATTTCCGGGTATTTTAATTTCTCTTTACAGGACCAAAACACGGCCGCAAGTAAAATGATGGAGGCAGCACCGGCATTGGTGAGGCAACGTCTTGGATTTCTGGCCAGTACCACTCTTGGTTTTTGTTATTCTCCTGTCAATTTTCACGCTCACTCCTGCGTCTCTCTGCGCTCACTACCGCTCACTCCCACGCCTATTCGCGCTCACTCCAGCACCTATCCGGGCTCACTCCTGCGCCTATCTGCGCTCCCTCCCGCTCAGGCCCACTCACTCCCGCACATGCTAATGGACGAATATCTACAGGAGAATGACAAAAACCCTATTCTTAAATCCATTGTAATGATGCCCACATATGCTTCTGGACTTGCAGATAGAACTGAACTATACATTTTTAGCTCATGGAGGAGTCAATGATGAAATTCGTAAGACGCAACCCTCTGGAAGGGCATAGCTGCAGTCGTTCTACAACATGCTGTAGTATTGCAATGCTTCAATAAAGGTGTTTCAATATTATAAGACAGTGCTCTGTTTCCGTACCTCTTCCTGTGAAGCATCTCAATGCAACTTTCATTTCCTTCGATCACTAGTTCAGCCATATCCACAGGAGCTAAGCCTGGCATCATGAGATGCACTGCTGCTGCAGGTTTTAAGTATGAGGCTCGCTGCCTCTTATCTGAGTTGAGTGCAGTTAATCGATGATAAGATAGCAGACTCAACTTCCATCAATTAGGAGGAACTAGAGATCAATATAAGGTTTAGATCTACTAACTAAGTTGGAGAGTCAACTTTAAGCATTTCCTCAAAGCTTCATGGTGCTGTGGCTTAAACGGCCACCCGTTCTAGGATGAAATCAAGCAAGGTAATTATTACGCAGCGTAGACAGTCTAATCTTCTAGAGCTCTGTGGAAATCTCATAGCCCCAAATGCCTTGCTGGGGCAGAGCCCTGATGTTGTGTTGACAGCGAGCAGGAGTTACTGCAGTGCTATAGAGGCAGAAGACTAAGTAGTTTGATACCCACTAACTAATGGTCGACTTCCAGGGGAGGTAAATTAATGCCCAATTGATGTCAATTGAGGGAGTACTTGAGAGGTCCTGCAGCCTTCATTTTAGCTTTTATAGAATTGATCATTATTTATCTAGTTACCGCCACTGTTTACTTGATCACATCCCAGAAATTTGGAGATTTTAAGAGTGATGACCAACATGCCATCAGCGATAAGAGATTCTAATCTGCACTACTTAGGGTGTCACTGGTCTCAATTCAATTTGTCTTTATCATCCATTCTCATTACTATCCGCTTCCATCTTGTACTTAATTAGCTAAAAATGTAGCTCGCTAAAAGTCAATCATGAGAGAAGAAACTTATGCTGGAGCTCTAATATCATGAGCCTAAGACAAAACAACTGTGAGCTTCACCAAGCTTAACATGATTTAACTGTTTACCATGCCGTGATGGAATGATAGTTCAACAAGCGATGGCGATAAGTGTTCATTGAACGAAAATTGTAGTTAGCTTACTGGAGCTAGGAAAGTCTCAATCTGAACACTCAGGACTTACTACCATATTGTAGTGGGCAGCTACAAGCTTTCGTTTGTGAACTCGGCTGTTAACACTGACTTATCTTATTGCCAAAAAAGTCTATATTTTGCATGTTGCACTGATCTATCCGTTGACCATTGGCAGCTTTTCTTGTCATTGCCACTTGCTACACTATTTCAGCCACATAGCCACCTTGCAACGTGTTCGAGTTAGCAAATTGAGTTGATTAGGATACTAGCTAGAGGGCTGTGAGCTAGTATGCTGGTCCTGGCAAACTAGATACCTACCTACTGCGGATTGAAGTAGCTGCCATCAAGGGCTGCTTCAAAGATCTACTGTGTGTATCTCTGGTATACCTGCGCAATAGCTGTGTTGCTCGAGGAATCCAGTTGCGTTGGCATCTTGTCGCATGTTCTCTATATGATCTATCAGAGGTGACTAGAACTTATTTGGATCCCGATCCCTGTGTGTTGTAATACACAGTCGCTTGCAGGCACTAGCTACCCTGTCACCTTGACCGGCTGAAGCTGGTTCCTGATAGACCTCTGCCATTACAGTATTGGAGGTCAGACGCTGAAGCATATCCACACGAGTGCAGCAGCTGCTTCTAACATTGGTTCAGTGGGCTGAAGAGGTGACTCATCGATTGCGATATACCAACTTCATGTTTACACGATTCATAATTGGCTCAACTTTATGTCTATCAAACAAAACAGCAGCAATTCGTTTTGCAGCTTCGGACTAAATCATCGCATTCTTCTCTACTTTTATGTCTTTTTAATTATGGTGTTGGCTCCATTCCTCCCCTCGACCAGGCAAGCAAAGCCGCGCAAAAAAGGTTCACTTTAATTGAGGAACTACTCTCTCAATCACCACACACGCTTCAGCTCAGTCATACTGGTTGCCACCCATGTCTAATGTGACACTTACCCTCTTTGTCTATCAAGGAACTGAGAACAATTACCATTATTACCTTTCCATGCATCATATGTTCTCACCAGCTATAAAAATATTGAGGCACCAAACTCATCCTGCATATTGGATACGCTTTCAGACCAAGAAACAAGGTACGGGCAGGACATAGATGCCATAGTGCATCACACGAGAATGTGCCGGCAATACATATGCGTCAAAGGCACTGATGATCTTATGATGATACTTCGACACACTGCCCACTAATCATATCAGGTACTGCCACAATTATTTCCTCTTCCTCATTAGGTATCAGGGGTATGCTATGACTCAGAACATTATAGCGTCTTCATCGGTGTGACGTTAAAGACGGGGCCAATAATTGCAGGTTTGTAGATTTTATGGGAATCTTAAACAATGGGAAGTATACGATTATCCTTCATGTCTCTATAGACCTTTGAACAAGCGGAAATGCTAGCTAATCATCAGCTGGCTGGTGCGATCTATCAGACCCATTTCCACTCCTTTCAGCTTTTGGTCGCTCGATGAGTTAAAACGCAATCTTTTTCGCTAACTCAGGGAATTATCATGAGTCGGCAACAGTTCTAAAGTATACAGTTGAAGTAGGATGATGTAGACTTCGATGGAGTCTAGAAGGATGAGGAGCCTAAGTTCAAGAGCAGGTCAGGTTCTGTATTTGTAAAGATACCAGCTTACCTAAAAGCTGATTATTCCTGTTCACCAAATTTTGGAAGGTTTCAATACACCAGAATGTGTTCCACGCATAAGTATTAGCTCATAATTTACTCCACTGGACCTTTACGGCTCATATGAAACTCATAAATTGAAACGTAACGGGCTGGTTATCAGCAAATATGTGATAAAAATAGCTAGTCATCTTCAGACATCCAGAACATAGTGATTGCAGGTGTTCTCCTGATTTCGAAATATGAGGGCGGTATTGTCTGATTCTCTGACAGACATTTGAAGCGTTGATGACGCTACCTACATGCATAATATTATCTGATATGAATTTTCTTCATCTCACGCCTTTTTAACTGAGTGGCACAATCACTCAGTGAGTACAATATTTTGATTGGCACTTATGAAACCATGGGAAATTAAGCTGTCATTGCAAAAATCTTGCTTAGAGTACAAGAGACACTATGTAATGAAACACAAGGGATTCAGAGGGCGCATGAGTCAAATATGGATCAGCTTCTTTGATGTAAAGTGATAGGAAAGGGATTGTGCAATTTCTCCAGCAAGTGGATAATCGTCTGGTCTCATCCCCACAATTCGAATTGATGGTTCATTTATAACCCTGGCCGGTATATAGCACTGATAGCACTGGTAGGAACACTGCCACGACTGCAGTTGTTAGTTGACATCAGCGTACTGAAGAGTGACTCCTTCAGCGGTTTTTAATCCTAGCAGGAGAAAGGTGGAGTCGGAGATAGTGAGGGCGTCAGAGAGAGAGGGCGTCAGAGAGAGGGTGAGGGGAAGGGGTGGGGGCATAGGAGAGAGGGATGACGGGTATTTGGAGACAGGAGGGTGAGACAGAGAAAAAAGTGAGGAGTAGGATGGAGGGATGGAGGAATGGAGTGAGGGGTGGAGGGACTGAGCAAGGGATGGAAGGATGGAGTGAGGGATGGAGGGATGGAGTGAGGAAGGGAGTAATTGAGTGAGGAAGGGAGGGATGGAAAGAGTGAGGAAGGGATGAAGAGGTAGGGGAAGAGAGTGAGGAAGGGAGGGATGGAAAGGGAGGGAGAGTTGAGAGAGTGAGGGAGAGTTGGTTGACAGGTGGAGTGGAAGAGAAGGAGAAAGGGATCTGTTGCATAATGCATCTCCCTGAGCTCATCCTCTATGCCTTTATTGAAAAGTGATTGATAAGGTTGGTGTTGACATGCTTTCATGTATCAGCCTACTTGTACAAGCTTTCTGCGTAGCCAGCACAGGCTTCACTGGAGGTTCACCGTAGTTAGAGAACTAGATAGAGTCTGAAGACATAGAGCAACTAGTCCGAACTACCTGAGGTAGAGAGCCGTAGGCTTAATTGTGACCTTGACAACTGTTACCGTATTGAAATCCTCTTGCACTACGGCAAAAAAGCACTACAGTTAAAATACTGCTGAGCAATCAATACAATGGTTTCCATGTCCTTAGCAAAAAACCTCATATTGCTCATCAAAGACTTATTTCCTCCTGTGGAGTGGGTCTTACGAGGCCACCACATCAATAGCCGTCGCAGCTCCTGGGGAATACATACTATGCAGTCACATGCATGAGGAGATAACTGTAAGTTTCATCCTGAAGCGCTTCAAACATTGAGACACTGTCATCATTACTAAGGAAAGTTTGGACTGTGTCATCAGTGCTTATGAATTAATTTGATGAACAATATATGACTAGCTTCCAGCTCAGTGGACCTGTACAGAGTTGTAGATTTAAGTCCATGCTATTTTAGATATACAAAATTTCTAATCAGGAAGCTGTTGACACCTACCGTATAAAAGATCGCATCCAAAATTTTCTGAAACAGATTTCAGAAAAACTCAGTTGCAGTCTTAAATCAACATTATAGCTGGTCCGTTATTTCCTCAGCGAGAATATGGTACCTCAATCTAAGGCTCCAACAAGATAATCTCAACTCCAGTCGGACAGTTTACTGTCGAACACATGTAAGCAGTATCAAATGAATCGGGACTGTGGAAGTCTGATCGAGTGCTTGCTCACACCATATGCAGTTCATTCCATCGTTAGTTGTTCCTATTTCTCATAAATGTCTACATCTCATATATCCATCTACTGTGGAATTTTGAATGGCAGTTGATGGCTGCAGAGGAATAAGTACGATTTTTCTTGCTCCGCAGCTTCCATGGTAGTAAGTGACCTAAAGCTGTTCTAATTGCAGAGATGGCATGTCATTCTTAGGAAGTATTATCTCTGCCTCGAACGATCTGTCAGCTTAGCATGATGAATCGTTCACTGCTTCCGAGCTACAAGGCTCTTTACATCTGGTGATTGTCATTACTAAGCACTTTGTTATGTTCATATAAAGGACAGTGTAGTTGGCAGACCAGAATCAGTTGCCAGTAAGTGCAAAGGTGGGATACCTCCAGTCCTTCGTCACGTTGTGCATTCCCACATGGCGTTTGTGTATCAATACTTTCTTCTATTGTAAGGTATACTTTTAATACATTCCGCAACATATGAACTAAGCCATGAGGGTATTAGCACTGGTGGTTGCTGTCCTCATCTGCCATGTTGCCTTTACATCTGCCAGACCAGCCAGAAAGAGAAAGGGAAAAAATGGCAATAATGGCGAAGATAACGGAAATAACAACATCGGTAAGTGGATAACACGTACGCTATATGCTCAGCTCTTAAGAAATCTTTGAGGCATCTGAACATTTCTTGAATAACACCTTAAGATTTCTTCACAAATTCTTGAAGAAGTCTTCAAGAACTTTCATTGCGGGCAATAGACCATTACCCTTTAATCAAGTAGGTCAAAAACAACCAGGTTGGCATAGTGTTGTGGTTGTGCAACTAGCGCTTTCCTAATAAATGACTTCAATGAGCTCAGAAATGTTTTTCATTCGTAGGCAATATCAATGGAAACGCTAATGGAAGTTTTAACCTCGGTCGTTTCAATGGAAACTTTAACGGAGTAAGGAACAAAGGAAATGTGAACGGCAATGACAACGGAAACAAGTACGTGAATCTTTTTGGGAACTTGTGCGTTTCTGACTAGAGCATCTCCTTTTGTCGATAAGAAGTTGAGGCATTGACACACTTTTTGCTCTTATTTTGATGCGTGTCCCGTGAGTGACAGCGGTTTAATACGCTAGCATCACACCATCGTAGCACAGTTGGAAGGGGAGGACATATCAATGAACATTGTCATGAGAGTAAAGATGCCAAATGCTTTTTAAGGAACAAAGGCTCACGTAATGGCAACCGAAATGGAATTCTCAACAGAGGTAATGGCAATGGGAACTCCAATGGCAACAAAAACTTTGGATCTTTTAATGGCAACGAGAACGGAAACGGTCAGTTAGTTCTTCCATCCATAGCAGCCGTTATCTGCGGAAAGTGCTTTAGCAGCCCATTCGTTTTACAAAATTTTTAGTGAACCGTGGCAACAAAAACGGAAATAACAATGGTAACCGTGGTAGAGGAAGCTTCAGAGGCAACGGCAATGGAAACTGTAAGCGGTTTGTCACCAAGCAAACATCCGAGCAATGAGATCCTGCTTACTTCCATTGTATTACTTTCCATGTGATCATAGCGAACTTTGGTAACAACAATGGTAACGGCAATGGTAATGGAGGCAAGGGAAACTTCAAAGGCAACGGCAATGGTAACGGTAAGTTAATTGTTTCAAGCACTCAAATTGTTTCATAGAGCCAATAATGGTTGTAACACTGTCTTATCACCCTGCATATTGTAGGGAACTTTGGAAGTGACAATGGAAACAACAACCTAGGCAGCGGCAATGGAAATGGTAAGTGATCCTCATACCAATGAGAAACTCAAGTAAGGCAAACTATCATGGCATTCTTATTAGAGGGTTTTTAACCAAGTCCAATCCCATAGCCAACATATCTCATGTCGAGAGCACAATGTAACGATTTTGGAGCTCATTTTTGCACACAAACTGTGCAGAGAGGGATGAAAGAAAGACTTACAGTTCTCATATGGAGTAGTGGAGAAATCAATAGCTCACAGAATTGTATCTCGAAGGCTTCCTCTAAGTAATGGAAATATTGCTGGTAGGATCACTGCCCAGCCCTCCTCTGATTTTTACTCTTCTGCCAGTCTATTGCGGGAGTGTCATATGCTGGTGTGACATGGCCAGTAAGCCGGCTTTAGTCCGCTATTAGTACACGTACCAGGGCGCCATATGTGTAGTATTGACATAACACCTGTGCATATGACACTTAGGCCCCTGTTTGCTGAAGGGTAACACATATCTATCCTTGCTGTAGAAGCGATAGGTTAGGGGCGGCAGTGACATCAATCTCGTGGCTTCACGCATTTTTAAATGTGTTGAGTGCATTGCTTGGTCATTAAGTACTGATTGGTTTGCTTGACTAGAGGTATGATCGGGTATTTGAGTAGCATCGTGCATGCGCAGTGGTGTGATCAGCTGCTTACAAACACCTACACAACGGGGCGGTATCTATCGTTTGTGCAGTTGACCAAAGCTTATGTGCGCATGCAGCTTAGTAGCTAGGAATTTGATATGGACACTGGATTAACTTTCAGTGCAATGGACTACAACCCGCTGTAATCAAGAGTTCCTGCACATAACTTTTGAGCAGAGCTGTAGGTATATGGGTAGCTTTCTAACGATGATTCATCGGGGTGATTTTAAATCTATCTTAGATTGCCTACCTAAAACCAGTTGGTTAATGTCAACAAATTTGAGGTCTAGAGACAAACTAAAATGGTAAAGCCGTGTGTAGAAATCACACAGCGAGCGTTACGTTGCTGTTCACAATGTACATTCATAATACTCTTACAGGAAACTTCTCCAGTGGCAATGGAAATGGTAACAAAGGCAATGGCCAAGGAAATGGTATGGTGAAATTCTTCTTCAATTTCGATACCGCTAATCCAGCAACTGTCTCACATTCAGACCGTATTTCAGGAAACTTTGGATACAATTTCAAATTTGGCCACAAGTAAAGCAAAGAAGACTTCACAGCTGACGTGAGCTCAAGTGTGAATTTACACAGCATTTCGAGTTGAGGATATCCGTCTGTTAGTTGGCTCTGTTTTACAGATCTATCCACGGACATCATTGACGACGCTGATGCTATTTCCCTTTAAACTTCGTGGCCGATCAATGAGACGAAGATGAAGCAGTCTTGCTGCTGTCAGGAGCGGATCTGGTCATTTTATCTCTCACACTGCGGGATATATTCATCGGCGTTAATAAAAGTGCTTTAAGCTGAAGCCTACATGGGTACATACCCTCCTATATACCACAGTGCCTGAGTTATTTCATTGCAGACACGATTCAGCAACTGTAAACCTGTGCGCCCACAAATGACAGCTTTCTCATGCCCGTGGATATTATGTGCAGAGCCTGCTGCCATGATAACGATTCAAAGGTCTTCAAGCATCTACTAGTGACATCACAATACACAATTTTGAAATGATACATCAATACTTAATGTACCTAAATCTACAGTATGTTACATTTCAATACGAGATATGCGTGTAAATATACTAGTATCTAGTAAGTCACATGTGACAATGTGTGAAATATCTCAAAGTTCTTGGATGAAAGATATAGCAGTTTGAGATGAAACAAAATTAGATCTTGTGCAGAAACATAATCCTGTTAGTGATATCCAGAGACGAACTGTTCGATGGAGGCAATGACAGCATAAGTACATTTCTGTGTCACAGGAGTGAAGGTAGGCTGCAGTCTTGAGATTCTAAACAAAGTGCGATTTTATTTAATTTTCACTATTAATTGTTCTCTCTTGTGTGATATGACTCAGGCACGTTATGAAGATGGTACTGTATGCAGTGCGGTATACGGTTACCTTCAGTGTGCGCTCGTATCCCAGTAGAGTGCCGGATACAGTCACAACCAGCGCGGCTACCTGCGCGGCTACCAGCGCGGCTACCAGCGCGGCTACCAGTGCGGGATACGAGCTAGCACTGGGCAGTTCACAGACATGTAATATCTGGTTACCAATATATGAGATGATGAGTATGTAATGGTGCCATAAAACAAGATGATTTTTAGAGTGCTTGTCTCAGTATTATGAAGAATCTAAATTTTACACACAATATACAGTTGACTATTTGAAATTAGAATTGTGATTTCAGCTTCGATTGGTGGTATGCATATTCTATCCTTCCCTTCTCTCTCTCTATCTCTATCTCTATCTCTCCTCTCCCGCTTTCTCCCTCCACCCCGCTCTCTCACTTTCTGTCCCCTCTCCTTCCATCACATTTTTTCTTCACTTGCCCCCTCTTTGTGTTGCCTTCCCTTTTCATTTCCCTCTCCGTTTATTGCCACATTTGCTCCCCAGTCTTCATAAGTTTACGTGTACGATGAACGCAGTAGCTGTGGTCACACCGCCAGCTCCCTCAGGTCTGAATAGCCAGGGTCGATGATAGAAATAATCTCAAGCTGCTGCCAAATGCTACTAACAGTAAATGACAGCCAAGTTCAGTGAGCAGCCTTCAAGTAGTGGCACTGTTGTTATGAGCAGAGAGAAGGGGTACAATGCAGGAAACTTTCAAGTCACAACCATCGGCCACCAAACCTGGTTGGCAACTCTGATTACAAACGCCCACTGCCTCGTGAATATACCTACAGTCAGAAGGACTTAAGGAATAGACTTTGAGAGAAATCAGGATATATGGTCGTGAATGCAAATCACTGTTGTCTGAAACAATGTTTTGGTAATTTATGCATCGGTTCTGGAGCTATGCTTGTTGACTCTGACTCTCCGATGGACAACTGCAGTGATGCGGAGGGGAACGATCAATGATCTGGGTAACAGTTCATCCTCCATATCCTACTACCCAGGCTGTGGAGCTCTGAAAAAGCCTCTCAGGGTTCACTTCATGCCATAAGAGCCTTCTCCTAGATCCATTGTACAAAGTCAACTCAAACTTCCTACTTGTTTATGCACGCCGGCGTGTGTGTGAGAGAGTTGGGAGTGACTTGTTTAGACATGAAGTATCTGAGGTGCGGGCAGTACTAGGTTACTATTTCAACAATAAAGTAAGAGTTCTATAATGTGATGCATCACTAAGTTGCTAGTAATCACTACCTCATCATCCTCCACTCACCCAACTATACTGCATCTCACTCACTGATGCGTAATTGGACGACTCTAATATAGATGAAGGAATAGACTTAGACAGAAATCAGGATGTAGAGTCCTGTGGATGACACTTATAAAGATGTGTAGATGTGGTATTAATTATGTAACGGATACACGTGGAACTAAAAATATGGAAAACATCTATGAGTATGCTACTAGGTAAAAACCCATTCCATTAACAAAGCTTGCGCCAAATGACAAAGGCATCAGAGGATCAACCAGGTAGACGATAATGATAGCCATTACCCGATACTGAGATGATGATAAGATGCACCGCCATCATGTACGTCAAAACAACAGATTCAATCTCCAGGGGCCAAACTCTGGTACTTCGCCATAGCGAGATGATTGTACACAAAAGAAAACGTTTAGTTAGCAACGTGAAACTTCTGTTTTGTCGAATGATCTATTGGAAATAGATTACGTCCACAATTTTTTTGCTGCTCCACAACCACTGTTGGCTGTGGGTGACACTATGCTGGCACACAGTGAATTTTTGTACGAAAGAACCCTATTGGACTCCGATGCTTTAACCAAATGCCGGTGGTTTACTCCACCATTAATATTTACCGGCAAAACATTTAATCGCCGTCACCACTCCCAACCAGCCACACACCCAAACACACCCAAACAACAACCCAAACAC
>ERZ1740065.192-NODE-192-length-29520-cov-6.372204_pt1 | contig 29520 bp, 30 predicted proteins | sample MGYA00581738_ERZ1740065 | MGnify/ENA primary metagenome ERZ1740065 (study PRJEB43018, sample SAMN04849749) | marine metagenome | isolation source: floating plastic debris | place: Pacific Ocean | collected 2008-09-01 | study: EMG produced TPA metagenomics assembly...
TCGATCAGGCCGGTGTGGCGGATGACCTGGTCGGCGAAGACGCCTCCGGTTTGCTCCAATTCCCAAGGGCCTGGCGTAGCTGAGACGCAGAAGGTTTGCGGGCGCATTGCGTCCCATTCGTTGAAGCGCAGCGGGCGGTTGTCGATACAGCTGGGCAAGCGAAAGCCGTATTCGGCGAGAGTGATCTTGCGCCGGTGGTCACCGCGCGCCATCGCGCCGATTTGGGGCACCGTCTGGTGGCTTTCATCGACAAAGAGCAGCGCGTTTTCGGGCAGGTATTCGAAGAGAGTTGGGGGCGGCTCTCCCGGTAGACGGCCTGTCAGGAACCGGCTGTAATTCTCGATCCCGTTGCAGCTGCCCGTCGCAGCGATCATCTCAAGGTCAAAATGGGTGCGCTGTTCAAGGCGCTGATGCTCAAGCAGCTTACCCTCTTCCTCAAGCTCTTTGAGGCGCTCTTGAAGCTCGAATTTGATCGCTTCGGAAGCCTGCTTCATCGTCGGGCCGGGGGTCACATAGTGCGAATTGGCGTAGACGCGCACCTTATCGAGCTTGGCACCTGTTTTGCCCGTTAGCGGGTCAAATTCGGCGATCTCCTCGATCTCGTCGCCGAAGAAGCTGATGCGCCAGGCCATGTCTTCATAGTGGCTGGGGAAGATCTCCAGATTGTCCCCGCGCACTCGGAAGCACCCTCGAGTGAAGGCGGCGTCGTTGCGCTTGTATTGAAGCGAGACCAATTTTCGGATCAGTTCGCGCTGGTCGACCACCTCGTCCTTCTTGATGTCGAAGATCATCGCCGAATAGGTTTCGACCGAGCCGATCCCGTAGAGGCACGACACCGAAGCGACGATCACCACATCATCGCGTTCGAGCAGCGCTCGGGTCGCTGAGTGACGCATCCGGTCGATCGCCTCGTTCACGGAGGACTCTTTCTCAATATACGTGTCGGACCGCGGCACATAGGCTTCGGGCTGGTAATAGTCGTAGTAAGAGACGAAGTACTCGACCGCGTTGTTCGGGAAGAAGCTCTTCATCTCGCCGTACAATTGCGCCGCCAGGATCTTGTTGGGCGCCAAGATCAGCGCCGGGCGCTGCAAGGTCTCGATCACCTTGGCCATGGTGAAGGTCTTGCCCGAGCCGGTGACGCCCAGCAGCGTCTGGGTCTTCTCATCCTCGCGCGCGCCTTGGACCAGTTCGGCGATTGCCGTGGGCTGGTCGCCCGCCGGCTCGTAATCCGACACGATCTCGAAGGGCTTGCCCGGCATCGACTTTTCGGGCCGAGCGGGGCGGTGCGGGGTGAAGTCTTCGCCGGTTTCGGGCTCATCCAGCCCGCGTCGGATTACTAGTTCTGCCATTGGCCCGCTTTGTCCCTTAGAAGAGGTATCCGTAAAAAAGTACGGAATAAATCATGAACAGATAGATGGGCACAATGCGGACAAAGTCCAACACCAATTCTGAGAGTTCAATGCGTTCTCGTTTCTTTTCATTGTTATAGAGGAATTGCATGTAATCCCGTTCCGCCTCGTCGGCGATCTTCTCAAGGTTGTGCACCTCTGCGTAAAGTCGCTCTTCGCGATCCCTTAGCTCAAACGCTCTGGCCTCGGGGAACTTGCCGTCTGGATATTGCTGCTTGAGCTTTTTGAGCTCCTGCTCTGCGATGGAGAGCCTTTCGCGTGCTTCATTCATGTTTGATCGGAGCCCATCCAGCCTTGCACCATAGATGAGATTGGACCTGCCCGAGATGCTCTCTGAATATGTCGTTGTGATTTGAAGGATCAGCAAAGTTGATTGCAGCAGGAAGTAAATCCCGGCCACGGTAATAATTCTAATGAATTCCGGCTTTGGAAGGCCGGTGATCCTGAGCAGGCTGGCGAGGCTCTCATAATCCAGCCAGTCATTGTGCAAAAGCAGAAGAACGAATGAGACAAACGCAAACCACTTGCGCATCTTGAAGAACCGCTTGATCGGGTGTCCTTCAAAGATGTCAGTGTCATCATCCAGGAAATTCACCGACACTTAGAGCTCCATCTGTATTGCACTGAAAGCATTGGCCTTTCAGAAGAACAGCCTTGTGGTTGTTTCATCCAGCCCGCGTCGGATTACCAGTTCTGCCATGGCAGCCGATATGAGCGCGAGCGGGGCGGTTGTGAAGTGGCGTGTTGTGAAGTGAGAGAGCGGTCTCTAGCGTGGCGCTACAAAACGAGGGCCGCACTCGAATCGTATCAGGCAATCTTGGGGAGTATGGGTGATGAAGATTGGAATGAAGGGCGCGCTCGGTTGTGTGGGCGCTTCTGTGAGCATCGCTGCCGGCGCTCAGGCTATTGATGAAAGCATGAAGCCGCAGCCCGGGAAGTACAACTCGGACCTGACGCTGATCGATGCCGACATTCCCGGCCTGCCCAAGCAAATGCTGGGCATGATCAAGAAGCGCATGTCACGCTCGACCGAGATCTGTCTGACGGCCGAAGAGGTCGAAGAAGGCTATAAGCAGGCGCTCGCCCGCACGCAGGATGGCGATTGCACCTATGAACGCTTCAGCGCCAGCGGCGGTGTGATTGATGCGGTCATGATCTGCGATGGTCCCACCGGGCCGATGACCATGACAATGAACGGCACGGGCACCACCACACAATCCGACGTCACGATGAATGTGGAAGGCGATATGGGTGGTGGTCAGGGATCGATGACCATGCGCGTTGTCCAAAAGCGCCTGGGCGATTGCTGAGATGCGTGGACCGGCTGGCCATGGTCGGCTTTAAAGCGCTCGGATCCCGGGCGCGTTTGTTCTTTCAAGATGCGCGCTCTCATCTTTGATCGCAGCGCCCTGAAAACCGGCCTTTTCGAGCCTTTTCTTTTGCTAAAGCGCTGTTAGTGTCTTCGCATATGCAGCAAGCGCAGCAGGGATCGGGCGCGGGCCCCGAAAACGAGAGCCAAGCCGCCGGTGGCGCCGGAGCGTCCGTCAACTTTGATGAGATGACGGATGTCGGCGGATCGGTGCGCCCCGCTTACGCGGATTACGATGGCTGGCTGGGGGAGCAGGACGCCGCCGCTCTCAAACGCAAGAGCGCAGAAGCCGATGATAGCTTTCGTCGCACCGGCATCACATTCAACGTCTATGGCGAGGATGAGGCGGAAGAACGCCTGATCCCGTTCGACATGGTGCCGCGCATCATCACGGCGGCCGAATGGCGCAGGCTGACGCGCGGGATTGAACAGCGCGTGAGAGCGCTCAACTCTTTCCTCTACGATCTTTATCATCGGCAAGAGATCATCCGGGCGGGCCGCGTGCCCGAGCGGCTGTTCCGCCAGAACGAAGCGTGGTTGCCGCACATGGTGGGCTTTACCCCTCCCGGCGGCATCTACACGCATATTGTTGGCATTGATCTGGTGCGCACCGGCCCTGATGAGTGGTTCGTGCTCGAAGACAACGCGCGAACGCCTTCGGGTGTCTCCTACATGCTGGAGAACCGCGAAACGATGATGGCGATGTTCCCCGACCTGTTCAGCCGGGTGCCGGTGGAGCAGGTTTCGAACTATCCGCGCCGCCTGGCGCGCAGCCTTGCGGCCTGCGCCCCGCCCGCCTGTTCGGGCAAGCCGACCGTCGCGGTGCTGACGCCGGGCATCTACAACGCAGCCTATTTCGAGCACGCCTTCCTCGCGGACCAGATGGGCGCCGAACTGGTCGAAGGCAGCGACCTGCGCGTCGTCAACGGCCGGGTCCAGATGCGCACGACGCGCGGCTACAAGCCGATCGATGTGATTTATCGCCGGGTGGACGATGAGTTTCTTGATCCGCTGACCTTCCATCCGGACAGTGTTCTGGGCGTGCCGGGCATCATGGATGTCTACCGCGCCGGCGGCGTCACGATCGCGAACGCGCCGGGCACCGGGATTTGCGACGACAAGGCGATCTATTCCTTCATGCCCGAGATCGTCGAATTCTACACCGGCGAAAAACCGCTTCTGCCCAACGTTCAGACCTGGCGCTGCGCCGATGCGGACAGTCTGGCTTACGTTCTCGACAATCTCGCCGAACTGGTCGTCAAGGAAGTGCACGGCTCGGGCGGGTACGGCATGCTGATCGGACCGACCGCGACCAAAAAGGAAATCCGCGAGTTTCGCGCCAAGCTCGAAGCGCATCCTGAAAACTACATCGCGCAGCCCACTTTGTCGCTGTCGACCTGTCCGATCTACACCAAGAAGGGCCTCGCCCCGCGCCATGTCGACCTGCGGCCCTTCGTGTTGGTCTCGCCGACGGGCATCGATATCACGCCGGGCGGGCTGACCCGTGTCGCGCTCAAGAAAGGCTCGCTCGTGGTCAATTCGAGCCAGGGCGGCGGCACCAAAGACACCTGGGTGTTGAAGGACTAGATGGCGCGATGCTCGGACGCACAGCCAACAGCCTGTTCTGGATGTTCCGCTATCTTGAGCGTTCTGAGAACACCGCGCGCTTGCTCGAAGCGGCTTTGCGCATGGCGCTTACCCGCGATGTGACAACGGCGCAGGAAGAATGGCGCTCGGTGGTCTCAACGCTCGGCATCCGCCAGCTTTATCAAGAGCACCACGAAGACTTTGACGGTCAGGCTGCCTGGAACTTCGTGCTGCGCGATAAGGCCAACCCCGCCAGTGTACGCGAGATGTTTGCCGCCGTGCGCAGCAACGCGCGCGTGGCCCGAACCAACATCTCTTCAGAAGTGTGGACCTCGGTCAACGAAAGCTATCTCAAGCTTGACCCGATGCTCGTGCGGCCCATCAGCCAGAGCGCGGTGGGCGAAGTTGTCTCCACCATTCGTCGGTCCGGCACGCGGGTGCACGGGGCGCTCGACGGATCGATGCTGCGCAACGAAGGGTTCCACTTCGCCCGCGCGGGCACGTTTATTGAGCGCGCCGAGAGCACCGCGCGCATTCTGGATATGAAGTACTTTCTGCTGCTCCCCTCGCTCTCTTACGTGGGATCAAGCCTTGATAGCGGGCAATGGGACCAGGTGTTGCGATCCGTCGCAGGGGCGAGCGCCTACAGCTGGCTCAATGCAGGCCAGATCGAAGCGCGCGGGATTGTCGAATTTCTCATCCTCGATGATCGCTTTCCGCGCAGCCTTGCCTTTTGCCGCAACGCGCTGCGCGAAAACCTCGCGGCTTTGGCGCGGATGCATGGCGACCGCGGCAGCTGCCACGAACTGATGAGCGACGCGGACGCGCATATCAGCAGCCTGTCGGTGGATGAAATCCTGGAGCGGGGCCTGCACGAATTTCTGATCGACTTCATGTCGCGCAACGCGGCTATCGCCGACGCGATTGCCGACGATTACCGGTTCTTGGCGTAAAGGTGGCTGGCTGATGCGCCTCTCGATTCGACACACCACGCGTTACGCCTTCTCCGAGCCGGTAATCCACGCGCTCCAGCGTTTGCGGCTGACACCCAAGGCCACGCAGGGGCAAAGCGTCATCCACTGGGACATGCAGTATGAGAACGCCCATCCCGAGCTTGAATATGACGACCAGCACTTCAACACCGTCACGCTGATCGCGGTTGAACCTGGGGCTGACGAAGTGATCGTCACCAGCAATGGAACGGTCGAAACGCTCGATAACGCAGGCGTGATCGGACAGCATTCCGGGCATCTGCCCTTGTGGAGCTTTCTGGGGCAAACCGCCTTGACGAAGCCGGGTGCCAGGCTGCGCGCGCTGATGCGCGAAGTGCCACGACCCGATGAAGACGGTCGGCTTGATTACCTCCATGCCCTTTCGGCGCGCATTCGCGACGTGGTTGAGTACGAGAAGGGGTGCAGCGGCGTTAACACGACTGCGGAGGAGGCTCTCGTGAACGGCCGCGGTGTCTGCCAGGATCAAGCGCATATCTTCCTTGGCGCGGCGCGCGCGGCCGATATTCCTGCGCGCTATATCAGCGGCTATCTGATGATGAATGACAGGATTGAACAGGAAGCCACCCACGCTTGGGCTGAAGCGCATATCGATGGACTGGGCTGGGTGGGGTTCGACATCGCCAATGGGATTTCGCCCGATCCGCGTTACGTCCGCGTGGCGACGGGACGCGACTACCGCGACGCGGCGCCCGTGACCGGGATCAGCTTTGGCCAGGCCGAGCAAATGCTGACCGTCAATGTTGAGGTGGAAGAGCAGAGCGACAACGGCCAGAGCCAGCACCAGCAATAGGCGCTTTGCCAACGCATCCACTTGGTCTAGGCCACGCGGCGAACTCGGGGAGAGACCTTAGATGACCTATTGCGTTGGCATGGTGCTCGACAAGGGCCTTGTCCTGATGAGCGACACCCGCACCAATTCCGGCGTCGACAACATTTCGACCTTTCGCAAGATGTTTTCCTGGCAGGTTCCGGGCGAACGCATGATCGCGATCATGACGGCTGGCAATCTGGCGACGACTCAGGCCGTCGTCAGCCAATTGGAAGAGCGCACCAAGAGTCCCGACGAACGCGGGAACGCGCTGCTCAAGGGGCCGACCATGTTCGGCGTGGCAACCGAGGTTGGGCGGCTTTTGCGCACCGTGATCTCGGAGCGTCAGCAGGCGAACAGCGGCGGGACGGGGCGGTTCACCGCGACGATTATTCTGGCGGGCCAGATCGCCGGGATGGAGCCGCGCCTGTTCATGATCTATCCCGAAGGCAACTTTATCGAGGCAAGCTGGGACACGCCGTTCTTCCAGATCGGTGAGACCAAGTACGGACGCCCGATCTTGATCCGCGGCTACGATCGCGATTTGAGCTTCGAGGACGCGGTCAAATTGTTGATGGTGTCATTCGATTCCACACTCAAGGCGAACCTGTCCGTTGGTCTCCCGCTTGATCTGATGGTGATCGCCAAAGACGACTTTGCGCCAACCCATGAACGCCGCGTCACCGGGGATGATGCCTATTTCGGCGAGATCTCATCGAGCTGGGGCGACGCGCTTAAGTCTGCGTTTCACTCTTTGCCCGATTACTCCTTCGAGTCGCCCTAAGGTGTTGCCCTTAGTAAGGAATGCGTGAGGGACAACACGGACTAACGCCGTCGATTTAAGGTTCATTTTGGAGGGTGGTAAGGCGTTGCTTTACAAGCCAAAAGGTTGGGTTTGCCTCCGCATTCATCCGGATTGGAAGGGGTCTCGCGTGAATTAACGGTGCGGCTGGCGCAACACACTGGCCATGTCACGCAAAGCCTCCCTCCACTTCATCGACTCATCCAGCCGGCACCGTGCCGAACTGGCTCGGATCGGGTTTTCCCTAGGGCATCACTCAGAGGTTTACGGTGACCTCTCAGAGCTTTCGATCCACCCTCCTCGCGAAGGCATCATCGTGGCTCGAGACACCGTCGAAGAAGGCGGAGTGTCCGTCATCCTCGAACGGCTTAGTCGATTGGGCATATGGTTGCCGCTGATCGCTTTTGATGCGCAGCCGCGACCGGGGCGAATAGTTGATGCGATCAAAGCGGGCGCGCTCGATTATCTCTCGCTTCCGTTGGACCCTGAAAGGTTCGCCCGCTGCCTTGCCCGGATCGAAAAGGAGGCCGAACTCTTCGGCCAGGCCCGTCGCCGGATGATCGAAGCGCGCGACCGGATATCCAGCCTCTCCACCCGCGAACGCGAAGTGCTCGATTGGCTTGCCGAAGGCAGCAGCAACAAGGTCATCGCCCGCGAGCTGGATATCAGTCCGCGCACGGTCGAAATCCACCGCGCCAATATGATGAGCAAGCTTGGCGCGCGCCACGCCGCTGAAGCGGTGCGCCTCAAGCTTGAGGCCAAGCTCGAACCCCAATTGCGCGCCTGATAGGATCCTTGTGGCTACGAATGATTGATTGACGTCCCCCTAGCGCCCTTGCTCCGATTGCCCAACGCCGCCTCGCTTTGAGACGGTCTTAGGGTTACCCTAGGCCCCGCATCGCAAAGCTCCTTCCCCCGCTTTGCTTTTGCGGGGCCGACTTTTGTGGAGCCGGGTTAGCGGCAGAACGTGGCGCCGGTGCCTTCCAGGTGGAAGTGATCGCGGTGCGCAGCGTTGTATTCCGGCCCCAGGACCGTACCAAAACGCTTGCAGGCGCTTTTGTGCACGATCCGCAGGAACTCGCGTTCCGCAGCGCTGCCGCCGTCCCAATCCGACTTGAGATCGATCCGTCGGCCATCGGCGAGGACAAAGCCAGACACATCGATCGCGTTGCCGGTCGCGTGCGCCGAGCGCCGCGTTGAGCCAGCAATGTTGCGACACGCATAGCTGCCCATGGTTTCGATCCGGGCGAGTGGACTGCCGAGGATCTGGCGAGCGGCGCGATCGACTCCGTAGCGCGCCCAGGCGCTGAAGGCTTTGGCGGTGCCGCATTTGACCGGGCCCAGATTGCTGATCCCGAATTGTGAGCTGTCGCCGGACAGCGCCGACAATTGCACCGTACCAAGCTTGTTGCAGCCGGGCGCCGAATAGGTGTCAGGGATCGGACTGAAACGCGCCCCGGTTGCATCAAGATCCGCGAGGCAGGATCGATCGCTGGGATGCTGAGTGTAGCGCATCGGCGCCGAAGCAAGACCCGTGTTCTGTCGGCTTGAGGAGGGGGCGCTTGCGCTTCCGGGACGATACGCGGCCGGGTAGTCGCGCCCCGTTCCGATCTGCACATTCTCGCTGGGCATTGTGGAGGCGGGGGGAGGAGCTTTGCTCGCTGGGATGATCCCGCCGCACGCCGAAAGCGTCAGCGCGGCGGCGCCAAGCGCAGCCATTCGGTTTGCAGACCAAGGGTTCAACACGCGGTTCATACCTAAGGACCTTTGCCCAGGTTAGGTTGACGAAGCGGCAAGGATCAGCCTTAACCAATCCTTACCAGCCTTCTACGTGTTAACCCTTGCCGATGTGTTAACGGACTGCAGCAAGACTATAAGACGCTTTGCAAGCCCTTGAATTTACGTCACTCTGGCAAGTCTTCCGCGACCTGCTCCCACAGCTCGATCTTCACGCCGTTCGGGTCGAGCAGCCAGGCAAATTTACCAAAGCCCTCGTCCGCGGTGTCGAGGACAGTGACGCCCTTCGCGCGCAAGCCTGCCACAAACCCATCAAGATCGTAGACCCTGAGATTGATCATAAACCCACCTTCGCCCGGTTTTATGTACTCGTCATCGGTGAAATGGCTGATCAGCGAATAGGGGTTGGCCTTGGGCTCGTCAGCCCACGCCATCTGCGGGCCGTACGTCCCGTCAATTCCCAGTGTCTCGCGATACCAGGCCCGGGTCGCCTCGGGGTCTTTCACCACGTAGAAAACGCCGCCCAAACCGGTCACGCGCGGGGTGTTGTCTGCGCTCATCGTCTTGCCTCCCATATTTCCGCGATCCCGCCGCTTATTGTGAACCCTGGCTGGCGGCTAGGAAAGCGGTTTGTGAGACGGCCGGGCCCTAGAACGCGGTCGTGAAGGCGATCAGCTCTTGCGGCAACGCGTCGAGCACCGCGATCTCGACCACCTTGTCCAACCCGGTGAGCACCATCAGACCAACCGCCAGCAAGGTCGCTCCAAAGACAGGCTTGGCGTATTGGGCGAAGGCACGCAGTGTTCGGCCACGCTCGCCCAGCGCGCGGCGCGAGCCGTAGGCGAAGGCAAGGATTGAGGTCGCAACTCCCAGCCCAAAGGTGAGGAAGATAAGGAAAGCGCTGGCAAGATCCTCGCCTCGGCTCGCGGCCGCGATTGCGACGCCAAGGGTGGGGCCAACGCAAGGCGCCCAGACAAGGCCCAGCAACAGGCCAACAGCGTATTGCCCCGCGACACCATCGGCGTTGATCCGCTCCAGCCCCTGATGGCCTGCGCTCGTCAACGGCGCGGCTGCGGCGCTCAACGCCGCTTGCGCCTGGGGCACGATCAACACCAAGCCCGCCACCGCCAGCAGCGCGCCCGCCAGGAGCCGCACCAATTGCTCGTCAACGCCCAGCGAATAGCCGAACGCGATCACAGTGAAGCCGAACAGCGTAAAGCTCGTCACCAGCCCGGCCGCCAGCGCGAGCGGGCCACCGCGCGCTTTGCCCAGCGCCGAGCCGATCAGGATCGGCACCAGCGGCAACACGCACGGATTGAGGATCGTCACCAGCCCGGCGACGAAGGCAAGAGCAACGCTGGTCAACATGGAGGCTGGTGGCGGGCCAGCGTCCTACAGCGCGCCCAGCACCGCGCCGCGCAGCGCGGTGCGGTTGGTCTGCGCGATGGTGCGGGCCGCCTCGTCCATACCCTTGAACACCAGCACGGTGGACTGGCGCGGAATGCGGTGCGCGCGCAGGAAGGCTTTCTCCTTATCGAAGTTGACCTTCACAAACAGCACGTTGCCCGATTGCTTCTCGGTGCGCAGCTCTTCAAGGATCGGAGCCTGCGCGCGGCATGTGGGGCACCAGTCGGCGTAGACGTCGACGACGATCGTCTTGCCCTTTTTCTGCGCCATCATGAACTCGGCTTCGTCATAGGTGGTCCAGCCGGCGGTGTCGGCGGCGGCGGAGAGTTGCATCGCGCCTACGAACAGGGCTCCGATGGCGGCGATGAGAGCGAACAGGCGATACATAGCGGGCACCTCCAACAGGTCGAGCCAGCGGAATGCCGGCGGTTTCCTGAGGAGGTTCGGGGCAAAGGCGCGTTTGGTTACAGGGGCTTCCTGATCCAGAGGGCCGCGCCCCTGCTCCGCGACGCCGGGCCGGCTTCCGCTCCCGACCCATAAGTGGTCCGAGCATTCCAGCGCAGCGGATCTTTTGACCGCCTTGGCAAAAGTCAGAGGTTGTCTGGCTAGGATGCACAAGCGATGAAGTGGCGTAAGCGAGCCACAAATGAAGCAGACGATTAGTAAAAACTGGGACGAAACTGATATCCCGGATCAGACCGGAAAAACGGTTCTGGTCACCGGAGCCAATATCGGTCTCGGATACGAGACAGCGCGCATGCTGGCAGGCAAAGGCGCGCACGTAATCATGGCATGTCGCAACGAGTCGCGCGGGAGCGAAGCCCTTAACGCCATTCGAGAGAAACATAGCCAAGCAAGGCTCAATCTGTTTTCGCTGGATTTGGGCGATTTGGAGAGCGTTGCGAAGATCCCTGGCGCATTGCGCGAAGCTGGCATTTCAAGGTTAGACGTGCTCGTCAACAATGCAGGCATCATGATGCCGCCTAAACGCCAGACCACCAAACAAGGCTTCGAAGCGCAATTCGGTATCAACCATCTGGGTCACTTTGCTCTGACCCGCTCGCTTTTTGAAATGTTCTCATCAGATGCAAGGATCGTGAATGTTGCATCCGGAGCAGACCGCGTCTTCGGTATCAACTTCGACGATCTGCAATGGGAAGCCAACTACAATCCCCAAAAGGCCTACGGTCAATCCAAAACGGCGAACCTCTTATTCACGTATGAGCTGACACAGCGTCTGGCGACTGCTGGCAGCCAAATAAGGGCAGTCGCAGCGCATCCTGGCATGGCTGACACCAATCTCTCGGTTGGGAGCACGTTTAGCAAGTGGGTATGGCTTTTGAAATTTATGAAAATGATACGCGTCGGACCACAACTTCAAACTCCTGGAATGGGCGCGCTACCGCAGACTTATGCAGCCACCGACGAGATTGAAGCAGGCGCTTATTATGGTCCAGAGAAAGAATACCATGGCCACCCAATTCGGGCTGATCATCATAGAGCGGAGCATTCAACGCACCCGGAAAATGCGGTCCGTCTTTGGGAAGTCAGCGAAGAACTGACCGAAGGGAGGTTTTCTATTTGAGCGGTCGGGCACCGCCTCGAAAAACTGGTCCGAACTCGGAGCGAGACACAGCTCTGCTAGTGAGCTGAGCCGTCCCGCCTCGTCCCCTTTCACTCCCAAAGGCGGGCCCGAGACTCACCCCTCCTTCTTGCGCTTCGCTCTCTTGCGCTCATGCGGGTCCAGCAGCGCCTTGCGCAGGCGGATCGTTTGCGGGGTGACTTCGACCATTTCGTCGTCGTCAATATACGCGATCGCCTGTTCGAGCGTCATCCGGCGCGGCGGCGTCAAGCGGATGCTTTCATCCTTGCCTGAGCTGCGGATATTGGTCAGCTGCTTGGCCTTCATCGGGTTGACCTCAAGGTCATCGGGCTTGGCGTTCTCGCCGATGATCATGCCCGAATAGAGCTTCATCTGGGGGGCAATGAACAGCTCGCCGCGATCCTCCAGCGCGTTGAGCGCGTAGGCCACCGCCTCGCCATCGCTGTTGGAGAGGAGCACGCCGTTGATGCGGCCTTCGATCGCGCCTTTATAGGCGTCGTATTTCTCGAACAGGCGGTTCATGATGCCGGTGCCGCGCGTGTCGGAGAGGAACTCGCCGTGATAGCCGATGAGCCCGCGCGACGGGGCGGAGAAGGTGATGCGGGTTTTGCCCTGGCCCGACGGGCGCATTTCGGTGAGGTCGGCCTTGCGGCGCTGCATCTTCTCAACAACCGTGCCCGAATGTTCATCGTCCACGTCGATGACGACGGTTTCGTAGGGCTCCTGGCGCTCTTTTCCATTGGGGCCGTCTTCCTCGCGCAGCAGCACTTTGGGGCGGCTGATGCCAAGCTCAAAGCCTTCGCGGCGCATGGTCTCAATCAGGACGCCCAGTTGGAGCTCGCCGCGCCCCGCAACTTCAAAGCTGTCCTTGTCATCGCTTTCGGTGATGCGGATGGCGACGTTGGTCTCCGCCTCGCGCAGCAGACGGTCGCGGATCATGCGGCTGGTGACTTTGTCGCCTTCGCGGCCCGCCAGCGGGCTGTCATTGACGGCAAAGCGCATAGCGAGCGTGGGCGGATCAATCGGTTGCGCTTCGATAGGGGTCGTGACAGCCGGGTCGCAGATCGTGTTGGCGACGGTGGCCTTTTCGAGACCCGCCAGCGCGATGATGTCGCCCGCTTTGGCGCTGTCGACGGGCACGCGCTCAAGCCCCCTAAAGGAAAGCAGCTTGGTCGCGCGGCCCGCTTCCACGACCTTGCCGTCGGCGTCGATAGCGTGGATCGGATCGTTGACGGTGAGCGTGCCCGACTGGACCCGTCCGGTGAGCACGCGGCCCATGAAATTGTCGCGATCGAGCAGGGTGGCGAGGAAGCTGAAAGGCGCCTCGGTCTCAAGGCCGGGCTCGGGCACGTGGTTGACGATCAGCTCGAACAGCGGATTGAGCGTGCCGTCGCGCGCGGTCTCATCATCGCTCGCATAGCCATCGCGCCCGCTCGCCCACAGTGAGGGGAAGTCCAATTGCTCGTCGGTTGCATCAAGCGAAGCGAACAGGTCAAACACCTCGTCGAGCACTTCTTGCGGGCGGCCATCGGGGCGGTCGATCTTGTTGACGACGACGATCGGGCGCAGACCCAGCGCCAGCGCCTTGCCGGTCACAAACTTGGTCTGCGGCATCGCGCCTTCGGCGCTGTCGACCAGCAGGATGACGCCATCGACCATGGAGAGAATGCGCTCCACCTCGGCGCCAAAGTCGGCGTGACCGGGCGTATCGACGATGTTGATGCGCGTGGTCTCGCCGTTCGCACCCTCGTATTCGACGCTGGTGCATTTCGCCAGAATGGTAATCCCGCGCTCCTTCTCAAGGTCGCCGGAATCCATCGCGCGTTCCTCGACGCGCTGGTTGTCGCGGAACGTGCCCGACTGGCGGAAGAGCTGGTCGACCAGCGTGGTCTTGCCGTGATCAACGTGCGCGATGATCGCCACGTTACGCAAGGATGTGGGGGCCTGAGGCATGGAGAAGAGGCTTTCGACGTCAGAAATTGAGGCGTTGGCGACCGGGGTTTCGTTCGGTTGCCGTTCAAGATGGTCGGCGCATTAGGGGCCCCGCTCGCCAAGAGCAAACGAATAGAAGCGCCTCTTGCGCAAAGGCAATTTGCGCACGATGCTTTAAGGGCAAAGCGTGTGGGGCGCGGCACCATACAAGCGGGGCGATAAACGCCGTTTGTGGTCAACCATTTGGTGATACCGATTAGGGGGTAAGCGATGAGCAAAAGGGGCAAAACCAAAGCGACTTCGCCGATCGCCAATTGGCCCTGGTGGCAACGCGGGCTGGTGTCGTTTGTCGTCATCGTCGGCGTGGGGGGTGCCTTCAAATATTTTGAAGCCTCTCAGCAACGGGCGGTTGACGCCAAGGTGGACCAGATTGTCGCCGAAAAAGAAGCGCGCGAAACGCTCTCGGAGGCCAAGAGTCAGGGCGATGCTCTGCAAGACCGGCTTGCAGCGGATCGCGCGACCGGAGCCGAAGCCAACATTGGCGAGGGTGCCAAGGCAGCGATCCTTAGTCTCACCAGCGACGATCTTATCGGCACGTGGGCTGAGGACCCGCAAAGCGAGCTTTTCCCCGATGGCGTCATGCGCTTCAGCGATGGCACCACGGTCTATTCGCGAGGCGGTCGGTCCAGCGGGAGGTTCCTGCTTACGATCGACACCGATCAACCGCTCGACCTGGAAGGCAGCTATCGCGTTCGTTCGCAAGGCGGTTACGAGGTGAGGGGCGGGCGCATTTACTACTCGACCGGCACAAAAAATGTCACACCCGTCATCCCGGCCAACGCGTCTTCGGCCAAAGCGCGCGCTATGCGGGACTTTGCGCAAACGCTGGCTCAGCCGGATGAGCCCTCGGATATCGAGATTATCCGCTTTTCCGGCGGCGTTATGGTGGTTCGCGACGAGCTCGAAGATGGACGGTCTCTCGAAGTGATCTCGCGGCGCAAATAGGGAAGCTTACTTTACTAAACGCATCCAAACCCCGCCCAAGACCGGCTGGATCGGCCAAAAATGTGACTCGGCTGCAACAATTCGTGCAATTACCGCTCGAATAACTGCGCCTAACTCGCCTTTCTCGCTTGTCGGATTCCAGACACTCGCCTATCACAATAGGCAATCGGGAAGGGGAGCGTGGGCATATTGGGGTGCCCTACGGGATCACAAAAAGAGCTAAAGCCGCAGCTTGATCCTAAGTCTCTCTTTCTTTCGATGGATTGAGGAGAGGATTTCCATGCGTTCAAAAATCACCGGCTCGGCCGGCAAGTATCGATTCACCCTGCTCGCAGGCGCTACCGCGTTTGCCATCGCCACGCCTGGCGTTGTTGCGGCTCAGGACACTGAATCGGATGATGATTTCGGCCTCGAAGCGCCGGAAAACAGCAACCGCATCATCGTCACCGCTTCGAAGCGTGAACAGACGCTTCAGGAGACGCCGATTGCGGTTTCCGTGACCAGCGGTGAAGTGATTGAGCAGGCGCAGATCCGCGACGTGCTCGATCTGCAAACCGTGACGCCTTCGCTCCGGGTCAGCCAGCTTCAGACCTCGTCGGCGTCCACATTCATCATCCGCGGCTTTGGTAACGGCGACAACAACTTCGGCGTTGAGCCTTCGGTTGGCGTGTTCATCGACGGCGTCTTCCGTTCGCGTTCCGCCGGGGCTTTGTCCGACCTTCCCAATGTTCAGCGCATCGAAGTTCTGAACGGCCCGCAATCCACGCTGTTTGGTAAGAACGCGTCGGCTGGCGTTATCTCGATCATTACACGGGAACCGCAGTTCGACTTCGGCGGCAGCCTCGAGGCGTCCTACGGCAACTTCAACAACCTCTTCCTGAAGGGTGACATCACCGGTCCGATCACCGAGAACATCGCCTTCTCGATCGATGGTTCGTATCAGAACCGCGATGGCACGGCCGAGATTGAGAACCTTGGCGTCGACCAGAACGACCGCAACCGCTGGTCGGCTCGTGGTCAGCTGCTGATCGAGCCGACGCCGGACTTCCGCATCCGCGCGATTGTTGACTATTCGAACATTGACGAAGTGTGCTGCCAGGTCGGCACCGTTGTGCGCGGCCCGACTGCGGACGCGCTCGATCTGCTGGGCGGTCAGACCCAAGACTTCAGCACGTTCTTTGATCGCACAACCAACCTCAACATCGTGCCGGAAAACACGGTCGACAATTATGGCGGCTCGATCCAGATGGATTACGAGACCGATTTCGGGCTCTCGTTCACCTCGATTACCGCGTATCGTGAGCTCGACAACTTCTTCCGCTCGGACATCGATTACACCGCCGCGGATATCGCCAACGAACAGCGCGAACAGAAGGTGGAGACGTTTACGCAGGAATTCCGGATCACGTCTGACTTTGACGGCCCGGTTAACTTCCTGCTGGGCGGTTTCTTCTTCGATGAAAGTATCTCGCAGGACAGCTTCATTGAGAACGGCTCGCAGATCCGTGACTTTTTCGAGATTCTGGCGGGCGGCGACATCACCGACGTCCTCACCGGCCAGCCGAGTGTGTTCAACGGAACCGAGGCCGCACTGGGCCTGCCGCAGGAGAGCATCTTTACAACGCCGCTCCTGACCGCTGAGCAATTCACGGTGGACAACACCGCGTGGTCGATCTTTGGTACGGTGGATTTTGAGCCGATCGATGGCCTGATCCTGACCGGTGGGTTCAACTACACCGACGACAGCAAAGACTTTACAGTCGCTCAACAAAGCTTCGATCCGCTGGGCAATGTCAACCTGGTTGATGCGTTCATCACCGGGGCTACCGCTGCGGATCCGGCTCTGCCGACGGTGACAACCCGCGATGAATTCCTGGCGCTTCCCGAAGCGGTGCAGGCAGGCCTTCTGGCGGCGGCCACCGATCCGGCGCAAAACGCGCTGCTGGGTCTTTCCGCGTTCCAGTTCCAGCCACCATTCCTCGATGTTCCCAACTCGGTTGAGCCGGGTGAGACCAACGATGATGAGTTCACCTATCTGTTGCGCGCGGCGTATCAGGTGACACCCGAGCTGAACTTCTATTTCAGCTACGCCACCGGGTTTAAGGCGAGCTCGGTCAACCTGTCGCGCGACAGCCGCCCGGCGCCAAGCGACTTTACCCCGGGGCCTGGCCTGTCGACCTTTGGCGCGCCGGATTCCAATATCATCAACGCTGGTCTCGCCGTACCCAACCTGCGCAGCGGTACCCGCTTTGCCGGTCCGGAAGAAGCCGAGGTTTATGAACTCGGCATCAAGGGACAGTGGGAAGGCATTGGCTTCAACCTCGCGATCTTTGACCAGACGATTGACGGATTTCAGAGCTTTGCCTTCACCGGCACCGGTTTTGAACTGCGCAATGCGGGTACACAATCGGTCAAGGGCTTTGAGTTTGATACGACGATTCAGCCGACTGATGGTCTCGTCCTAACCTTTGCCACAACCTATCTCGACCCGCTGTTTGACGACTTTACCGGAAGCGTTCTGGGCGACCTGACGGGTGAAACGCCGGCCGGTGTGCCCGAGTGGACAATCGCGACGTCGGCGACCTACACGCACGAATGGGACAGCGGCACCCGCCTGATCAGCCGTGTCGACTACAACCATGAGAGCAATGTCGACATCAATAACGGCCTGCCGACCTTTAACGCAGCCAATGGCAACACGGAGATCTTCCGCCGCGAAGTGAACCTCGTCAACGGCTCGATCACTTTGGCGCTCGATAACGGTCTCGAAGTGGGCGTGTGGGGTCGCAACCTGTTCGATGAAGAGTGGATCCTCACGGTCTTCGACGGTGTGGCGCAATCGGACACGGTTTCGGGCTATCCGAACCAGCCACGCACCTATGGCGGCACGGTGCGCTTCAAGTTCTGATCGCACGTCGAACGGATAACAAAAAGAACCCCGCGCGAGGTGATCGCGCGGGGTGCTTTGTTTTTGGGCAACAGATAAAGCTTGAGAAACTGGCCGGTTTTGCTTTGATGTGCATGAACGAAAGGCCGATGAAGTCGGCCCGTTCAGTCAACAGGGGATCTGACTATGCAATGGATGATTTTGCCGTTTAAACGGTACGCCGACTTTGAAGGTCGTTCGCGGCGTATGGAATTCTGGATGTTCCAGCTGCTCAATGTGATCGTCGCTTCGGTGCTTGCCGGTCCCTTTGTTGTTGCGGTCATTACGGCCTCGGCGGCGGCTGAGTTGGGCGGATCTCCCGATCCTTTCGAAGCGCTTGGGACTTTCACTCTGCTCCTCACGGGGCTTTACGGCCTTTATGCGCTGGTCGCGCTCATCCCGGGGATAGCGGTGACGGTGCGCCGCTTGCATGATCGCGACATGTCTGGGTGGTGGTATCTTGGTTTTGCCATTGGCGGTGCGATCCCCTTCGTGGGATTCATTGCCAGCATCGCGTTTCTCGTGATCTTGTTCCTGCCCGGAACCGACGGAGCAAACCGCTTTGGGCCCGATCCGAAGAATCCATATGAGGAAGACGTCTTCGCCTGATTGAGGGGGACCGCTTCGGCGGTCTACAATTCCCTCAGCGCCTGGGCGGGTTTCGCTCGCAAAAGCGGGAGCGAGCCCCCCAGCGCAAAGGCGACGACCATCGCAAGGCCAAGACCCAGCACCGCCAGCACGCGAGGCCAATCGGGCAGCCAGTCAAATTCGAACAGCTGTGTGATAATCACCCAGCCAAGCCCCGCGCCCATGCCCAGCGCCACCAGCGCCAAAGCCAGCGCGATCAGCCCGTACTCAGCGAGCTGCATCATCAGAACCTGGCGTCGGCTTGCCCCCAAGACGCGCAGCACAACCGTGTCGTACATTCGCGCCGCGCGCGCCGCCGCGATCGCGCCCATCAACACCGCAAGACCCGCCAGCACCGCCACCGCCGCCGCCGCAAGAGTGGCCAACGCCACTTGCTCCAACAGCGTGCGCGCTTCGACCAGCACTTCGCCGATATCGACCACCGAACTGGACGGGAAACGCCGCACCATCGCGCGCAGCAACTCACCGCGCCGTTCGATGATCTGCGCTGCGTTGCCGCTCTCATTGAGCTCGATTGAGGCGGCGAGGTTGTGCGGCACATCGTTCAGCGTGTTGGGCGAGAACACCAGCGTGAAGTTGAAGCCCAGGCTTTCCCAGTCGATTTGGCGCAGATTGGCGATGCGCACATCGCGTTCGCTCCCAAGCACACCGATGGTGAGGTAATCGCCCACCTCAAGGCCCAGCGCTCGCGCTCCGTCGACGTTGACCGACACCAGCATTTCCTCGGTCTGACCCGGCTCCCACCATTCGCCTTCGATCAGCGTGTTGCCGACCGGCGTTTCGTCGGAATAGGTCAGGCCGCGCTCCCCGTTCAGGAACCAGCCGCCTTCGGGAATGCGCTCCAGATCGGCGACCCGCTGCATGTTGTCTTTTGGGCCAAAGGCAAGAACCGAGCCGCGAAGCGTCGGCACGGTGCGGATGTCCGCGTCGGGAAAGCTCTGCCGAACCAGGCCCTTGAAAGCGTTTTCGCCCTCGCGTGGCACGTCGATCACGAAATAGTCCGGCGCTTCCTGAGGAACGCGGCTTTGGATATTGCCGTCAATTGCGGTCTGAACCGAAGCCAGCAGCACAAACGCGGCCAGGCCAAATCCAAGCGCGGTCACCAAAGCGCCGGTGGGCGCTCCGGGGCGGTGGATGTTGGCAAGCGCGGAGCGCAGGATCGGGTTGGTCGGGCGTGGCAGGCGGCGCGCGATCCGCTGGATTGCGAGGCCCAGCGCCGCCAGTAAGGCGAGCGCGAGACCGGCGCCGGCAAGGAAGCTGGCCGAAAGCTCAACCCGGTCGGTCGTGATCAGAGCCACGAGGCATATCAGCGCCAGACCAAGGGCGGTTGCCACCAACGCACGCCGATCGCGCGAGAGCGGGGCGATCCGGCTGCGCATCAGCGCCATCGCCGGGAAGGCGCGCGCGCGCAGCAGGGGCGCGGCGGCAAAGGCAAAAGCCACAAGCAAGCCATAGACGCCCGCCAGCACCAACGGCGCAGGTTCGATCACAAAGCCGGTTTGGACGGGCAGCAGACCATCCAGCGCTGCGCCGAAAATGGGGGTGACCATCACACCAGTGGCAAGCCCGGCAAGGCTGCCGACAACAGCCGCCGCTGCGATCTGCAAAGCGTAAACGCGCACGATGTCTCGCGACGAGGCGCCCAGCACTTTGAGTGTGGCGATGCTCGCGCGGCGCTGGTCGAGATAGGACGAAACACCGCCCGCAATGCCGATCCCTGCGATCACCAGAGCGGCAAGACCAACCAGCGTCAAAAAGTCGCTCATCTGCGCCACGAACCGATCGGCTCCGGGCGAAGCGCGGTCGCGTGTGCGGAAGTCAAAGCCCGCCTTGGGAAACGCCTCTTCGAGCGCAGCAGCCTGATCGCTGGGGTCCAAACCCTGGTCGTCAAAGGCGATGCGGTACTTGCTTTGATACAGCGCACCAGGAGCCAGCAGCCCCGCGCGCACGGGCAGATCTTCAGCCACAATGATCACCGGGCCAAGCGCAAACCCCTCTGACAGACGGTCGGGTTCATCGTCGATAATTCCGCCGGCCGTTAGGGTAACCGTCCCGATCCGAAAGCGGTCGCCCACTTCGATGTCGAGCCGGTCTATCGCGCCTTGGGAGAGCCAGGCGTTGTCGCCGGTAGGGGCCGCAACCTCGCGGCCATCGGCGAGCGTGAGGACACCGTAGAGCGGCCATTTGCCGTCGACCGCTTTAAGCTCAATCGGGGCCGCGTTGCCTTCACCATCGGCGCCCGTGGCCGCGTCGCTGATCGCCATGGCTTGCAGGCGCGTGCCCCCTGATACCGTTCCCAGCGCGCTGATCGCGGTCAGCTCTTCCTCGTCCAAGCCACGCTGCCAGATCTCAACCTCGAGATCGCCGCCAAGGATTTGCTGCCCGCTCGATTGCAGTTCGCGCTCGATCGAGGCTGTCAGCGTGCCAATCGCCGCCAGTGCGGCGGTGCCAAGGAAGATGCACACGACCAGCAGCCGCAACCCTTTGAATCGCGCGTTGAGATCGCGCCGGGCCAGCTTCCACGCGTCGCCCCAGCTCAGACCCGCTGCGCGTGCGCTCAAGGGTTTTCCCCGGCGCGGTCAGAGACAATCTTGCCGTCGGCCATGGTCAACACCCGCTCGCAGCGTTCCGCCAGCGCGCGGTCATGAGTGATGATCAGCAAGGTGGCGCCGGTCTCAGCGCGGCGGGCAAAGAGCAGATCGACGATTTCTTCGCCGGTTGTCACGTCGAGATTGCCGGTCGGCTCGTCCGCAAAGATCAGATCGGGGCGCGGGGCAATGGCGCGGGCGATGGCGACGCGCTGCTGCTCTCCACCCGAAAGCTGTGTGGGGTAATGATCGGTCCGGTGTCCCAGGCCCACCGCTTCGAGCTCGGCCCGCGCGCGCGCGCTGGCGTCTTCGCTGCCGGCCAGTTCCATCGGAGTGGCGACGTTTTCGGTCGCGGTCATGGTGGGCAGCAGGTGGAAGGCCTGCAGGACGATCCCGATCCGCCCACGGCGCGCCTGCGCCAGGCCATCTTCGTCCAAATCCGCAAAGTTCTGCCCCGCGACGCTCAGGTCTCCGCCGCTGGCGCGTTCCAGACCCGAGAGCACCGCCATCAGCGAGCTCTTCCCCGAGCCCGATGGCCCAAGCAGCGCGACGACCTCTCCAGGAGCGATATCGAGATCGATACCCTTGAGAATATCCACCGGCGCGGCCGCGCTGCCAAGCGTCAGCGTCAGGCTGCGCGCGCTGATCGCGGGTCCGGACGCTCCGGGAGCGGCCGCTGCGGTAGCGGAGGTGGAGGAGGGCTCAACCATGGTGTCAGAAGCGGAACCAAGGGAGCCGGGAGCGAAGGGGCTTGTTTGACTTGTCACACAGACCAAATGGGATAGGGGCAGGGGCGAGGCAAGGACCTAATGAAAGGCTGATACATGCCAATACGAATCAGGCGCGTTAAAGTTGCGTGTGCGGTGATTTTTGCGGCGCTTTTCCCGCTCGCGGCGTGCAGCGAAACCGGCGGTGAGGCCGAGGCCGTGCCGGTCAACGCTGTCAGTGAGGGTCCCGATGGTCTCGAACCCATTCCCGTTATGGGTGAGGAAGTGCGGATCTTGACCTTCGGCGACAGTCTTTTTGCCGGCTATGGCCTGGAAGACGCGCAGGGCGACAGCTACCCGGCGAAGCTCGAAGCGGCGCTGCGCGGGCGCGGTGTCAACGCGCGGATCGCCAACGCCGCGGTGCCTGGCGACACCAGCGCGGCGGGGCGCCAGCGGCTTCAATTTGTGCTCGATGAGCAGGATCAGACGCCGCATCTCTTTATCCTTGAATTGGGCGGAAACGATTTACTGCGCGGGCTCTCGCCTGAGGAAACCCGCGCGAATTTTGTCGCTATGCTTGATGAGCTGAAGGCGCGCGCGATTCCCGTGTTGATCATGGGTATGCGGGCGCCGCCCAATTATGGCCCCGAATACGTTGCCGCTTTTGACGCGCTGTATGGCGATCTGGCGCGGGAATACGACACCGCGCTGATCCCGTTCTGGCTCGAGGAAATCTATCAGGACCCCCAGCTGTTCCAACAGGATCGCATCCACCCGACGGTGGAAGGCATCGAAGAACTGGTGGGCGCTACGGTTGACCAGGTCGCCGCGGCTATCCCGGAGCCTGACAAGGCCTAAAGGCCCGCCAGAGCTCCACCGCTGACCCGCCACACAGCGGCTTCCTCGGCGATTTCGTCAAACGGCGCGAGCTCGGTCCCCGTCATCCACACTTGCGCGCGGCCGGCTCGCAGTCGGCGGAACAATTCGGTGCGTCGCACCGGGTCCAGATGCGCCGCGACCTCGTCGAGCAAGAGCACGCTTGGTCGCCCCTCCGCAGCGAGCGCACCATGGGCCAAGGTGATGGCAATCAGCATCGCCTTTTGTTCGCCGGTTGAGCACAATGCGGCGGCGATGCCGCTGGATGCCATTTCGACGGCCAGCTCGTCGCGATGTGGACCCGTAAGAGCGCGGCCCGCCGCCGCGTCGCGGGGGCGTTCGCGCGCGAAGCTGGCCATGAGGTCGGACGCGTTGGTCGGGCCGCCGGGGCGATAGGTGAGAGCGGGCTTGGCAAAGGGTTCGGGCGGCAAAGCGGAGAGTTCGTCGGTCAGCCTCGCAATCAGCGCGCTGCGCGCAGCGGCGATCTGGCTGCCGTGCTGAGCGGCCTGCGCTTCGATGGCGTCGAGCCAGCGGGCATCTGTGCGCTCTTCGAGCAGCCGGTTGCGTTCGCGCAGCGCCGTTTCGTATTGCGAGACCGACCGCGCATGGCCCGGCTCGATCGCAAGCGTCATGCGGTCCACAAAGCGTCGCCGCGCGCCCGCGCTGTCGGTGAACAGGCCATCCATGGCGGGCGTCAGCCAACTCACCGCGTGCCATTCGGACAAAGCCGCGGCGGTCGCCTCGGCTCCGTTGACGCGCACGAGCCGGCGGGTGGGGCGCTCGGGCTCGGTGTAGGTGCCCAGACGCGCGGAGACCTGGCCTTGTTCGAGCAGGCTGGCGCCGATCGCAAATCCGGGCGCCTGTTCACCTGGCGCGGGGTGGCGGGCAAGGTCGATCAGCGCGGCGCGGCGCAGACCACGTCCCGGGCTCAGCAGGCTGATCGCTTCCAGAACATTGGTCTTGCCCGCTCCATTCTCGCCCACAAGCAGGTTGAAATGCGCGGTCTCAGTGAGCGCGCTTTCCCGGTGGTTGCGGAAGTTCTGAAGGGTGATCTTGGCGAGCGACATGGGCGTTTTCGGGGTTAGCACGCGGCGCGCCGATAGCCAGTGAGACTGGCCTCGAAATACCCAATCCTAATAGGTGGGAAAAATCACCAATCTTTCGGATTGATGAACGAGAGGGTGTTTCACCATTCATGCGAAAACCGCAGAATTCCAACATTTTTCGAGTTTGGCACACCTCCTGCATGGTGTTCAGTGTCCCAAGGCATGAGCCCGAACGGACACCAAATCTGACCAAGGAGACCTTTTGTAATGTCTGTAGCCGCCAACAACTTCGCCGCCGCCGCCTTTGCGGTTCTGATTTCGGCCAGCCTCTTCGCTTACGCGATCATCCCCGCCAGCCCGACCGTGATGGTCTGAGCCCGGTTCTAACCCTCTCTAAGCCCCCAAAGGAACACCCCCGCCATGTTTACCAACGACACCACCGGCCGTCTGTTCGCCGCCGCTTTTTCGGTAATGCTTACGATCGGCACTTTCGCCTACGCGATCGTCCCGGCGACCCCTTCGCTCGCCTGATCCTCTTCAACCCAACCGAAAGGAAGACAATAAGAATGCTTGTCCCAACCGATTTTCCCCAGCATGTTAGCGACCGGTTGCTTGCGGTTGCCGCGGCCCTTGTGGTCACCGGCGTCCTGCTTGCCACCGTGATCATCCCGGCAAGCCCGGCGATCGCTACCAGCCCTATTGCCATAGGAGTTCTGGCATGAACAATGTAACGAAAGGATCAGGCGGTATGCCTCCGAAGAAGTTCCGTCTGGATAAAGGTGATGCCAAGCTTGCCGGAGTGTGCGGCGGTATCGCCAATTACTTCGGAGTGGACGCTCTGATTGTGCGTCTGGCTTTTGTCATCGCAACGCTTGTGGGCTTCGGCAGCCCGATCCTGATCTATCTGATCATCGCTTTGATCGCCGACTGACTGTGTGAGATCACCTTGCGGACCCGGTTTTTGCAAAAGGGTCTCACACAGCCTGACATCGATGAAAAACCGGGAGGGGCCACACCATTGGGTGCAGGGCCCCTTCTTTTTTGTTCGTGTCCACTCGGACGGGCGAACACCCCCAAACACAACCAATCACATCGCTGAGATGCCGCCGTCCAGCTTCACTTCAGCCCCGGTCATGAAGCGGCTTTCGTCGCTCGCGAGGTAAACCACGGCGTTGGCGATATCGTTGGGCTCACCGACGAATTTGAGCGGAATCTGCCGCGCCAGCTTTTCTAAGAGCACATCCTTATCAAGCTGCGCGTTGCGCGCTGTGCCATCGAGGATGGGCGTGTCGACAAAGGTGGGGTGAACCGAATTACAGCGGATCTGCATGTTCTTCTTTGCGCAGTGGAGCGCGATCGACTTCGACATCATCCACACCGCCGCTTTCGACGCGTTATAGGCGGGCATGGTGTCGCTCGCGATGAGCCCGGCAATGCTCGAGATGTTGATGATCGATCCCGGAGCGTGCTCGCGCATCAGCGGGAGCGCTTTCTGGCAGCCATGCACGATCGAGGTGACGTTGATGTCAAAGCAGCGCTGCCAGTCCTCAATTTTGACCGTCTCGATATTGCCTCCAACGCCGATCCCGGCGTTGTTGACCAGCACGTTGAGCCCGCCCATCTGCTCGCGCGCAGCCTCGACGGCGGTTTCCCATTGATCGGGCTTGGTCACGTCATGCCCGATCGAAAAGGCGGTGCCTTCGCCCATCTCGGCGTTGACGATCGCTGCGGTTTCCGCCGCGCCTTCGCCGTTAATGTCGGTCGCCAGCACGCGCGCGCCCTCTTGCGCCAGGCGGATGCAATGCGCCCGGCCAAGCCCTTGGGCCCCGCCCGTTACCAGCGCGAGTTTGCCTTCGCAGCGTTTGGTCATTCCTTATATCCCTCTCTCACGTGTTTGAATTCTCATCCCAGAAATCCGGGCGTCATTAACATGGCGATGCGCACATCGACCCCGTGGCCTGCCTCGCGCCATTGCGCAACAAAATCGGCAAGCGCATCTAGCGGCACGCGGTGGACGGTAATGTTCTCATCCGCCAATCCGCCACCCTCAGCGACTTTGGTCAGCTTGGTCGCTTTGAGCAGGGTGAACATTTCCGAGACCATGCCGGGGGAAGAGTAAAATTCGCCCAGCACCTCGAGCTGCGCGGCGCGGTAGCCGGTCTCTTCTTCCAGCTCGCGCGCGGCGGCCTCGATGGCCGCTTCGCCTTCGCTGCCGTCGTCATCGCCGACAAGGCCCGCGGGAATCTCAAGGCAAAACCGGCCCAAAGGCACGCGGTACTGGCTCACCAGGATGACATAGCGGGTGCCGTCTGCGTCTTCGTCCAGAGCGATGATCGCGGCGGCGCGGATGCCGCGCGCGCGCCCGACATAATCCCAGCGTCCGAGCGTCTTGGCGGTGATGAAGCGGCCGTCCCATTGAATCTCTTCGGGCAGATCGGCGTCGCGGTCGCGAACAAAATCCATGGCGCGAATGAATCCGGTATCAGTCATATCGCCCGCGGGCTTAGACTTCGATCAGCCGGTCGGGAAGCTCGTTTTCGTCGTCATCGGAACGGGGGAAGTGTTGGGCGAGAACAAAGCCGACGTCGCGCACGCCTTCGGCGAGTCCTTCGGCAACGCGCCCGGCCTTAATCTCTCTCAGCATATCGACCATGGCTTCGCCCCAGACCTCAGGCTCGACTTTTTCGGCGATGGATTGGTCGGCCACGATTTCCGCACGGTGCTCGCGCATGGAGAGATAGATGAGGATACCAGTGCGACCATGGGTGCGCGCCTCTGCGCCGACCTTGAAGTGGCGGACAGCGGCGTCGTGTACGCGCGCCTCGCGCACAGGCGAGGGGATGAGCGCGAACTTGAGCGGCTCCCATTGCTGCGCCCATAGGACAAGCGCGAAGGTCAGCACGCCAAGGCCAATCGTCATGCTGGCGAGCGCGCCGGTCGACCATTCGTGCCCCCAGCCGCCCATCAGCCCCTCGACCACGACCCAGTCCCACAAATTGAGGAAGGGCGCGGGGAAGGCCGCGAAAAAGCTCATCATCGTGAAGGCAAGCGCAATCGACCACAGCAGAGCGACATCGGTGTACCCGTCGCTGCGATCGGCGAGTACGGTGAGGATTTCGCCAGACGTGCTCAGTTCGGCCTGTTCGACCGCTTTCGAGACAATTGCGTGCTGTTCTTTGGTGAGATAGCTCATCTACCAGCCTCCCGAGGCGCCGCCGCCGTTGAAGCTTCCGCCTCCAAAGCCTCCAAAGCCACCGCCTCCTCCAAAACTGCCGCCGCCAAAGCTTCCACCGCCGCTCCAGCCGCCACTCGAACGACCACCGCTGAGCGCGCCGCGAACCACGGCTGAGCCAACTTCCCACAGGATGATATCGCGAGCGGTGCGGCCCCAGCCATCATCCCAATCGTCATCATCCCAATCGTCATCATCCCAGTCTTCATCATCCCTGCGTCTGCCGTGGCGTTTGCCCCAAGGGCCTTTTTTGCGCTTTTTGTAGCGTCGCCGGCGAGAGCGGCCACGGATCAGCGGGAAGACGAAAAAGGCGAACATCAAAAACAGCCAAATGAGCGTTCCGATGGGGAAACCGCCCTTGTTCCTCTGGCCTTTTTCGGCCTCGATCTCCGCTTGCGCGATAGCTTTTGCATCGGCGGGCTCTAGGTTGAGCCGCTCAATCATCTGATCGACGGCGCTATCAATTCCCGCCGCAAATTGTCCGCTACGAAAAGCAGGGCGCAAGGTGTTGCGAATAAGTCTGCCCGAGTTGATATCCGTCAGGCGGTCTTGCGCGGCCGGCCCGGTTTTGATTGCCATTTGTCGGTCGTTGACGGCGATCAAGAGCAGTACACCCTCATCGGTCTCGCTCCCGCCGATACCCCATTCTTCCGCCAAATCGACAGAGTAGAGGTCTATGTCCTCGCCTTCGGTCGAGCTGATTGTGGCAACAATAATTGCTCGGCCCGTCTCGCGATTGTAAGCGCGCAGCTTGGCATCGAGCTGCGCCTCCTCTGCCGCCGGGATCAGATCGACCGCGTCATAGACGGGACCATCGGGGCGGGGTGGGTAATCCTGCGCGTGAGCGGGAGCCACCAGCGCTGCAAAGAGCAGCGCCAGCAGCGCCAGCAACGCCAGAGCCGAACGCCAACGGGTCATTATCGGGTTCGAACGGGTACTCAATTGTCGCTGATGTCGAACTCGGCCTCGGGCGCGACCTCGCTGCCGGGCTGGGCGCTGAAGGGCTCCATCGGTTCTGCACCGTGGACGATGTTCGCGCCGATCGTGTCGGGGAAGGTGCGGATCGTGGTGTTATACTGGCGCACCGCTTCGTTGTACTTGGTGCGCGCATTGTCGATGCGGTTCTCGGTCCCTTCGAGCGCGACCATAAGATCGGCAAATTGTTGATTGCTCTTGAGCTCGGGATATTGCTCCACGACGGTGCGGAAGCTGCCCAGAGCCGCGGTGAGCTGGTTTTGACCCTCCTGAAACTCCGCGAATTCCTCGGCGTCGTAAAGATCCTCGGTGGTCACCGTGATGCCCATGGCGCGGGCGCGGGCATTGGTGACATTGGTGAGGATATCGCGCTCGCTGATGGCAGCGGCCTCAGCGGTGGATACAAGGTTCGGGATCAGGTCAGCGCGGCGCTGATAGGCGCTTTGAACATCGGCCCACTTGGCCTTGGCCTCTTCTTCTGCTGCCGGGACCGAGTTTATCCCGCAAGCAGCAAGGCTGAGCGCGGCCAGGCCCACCAGAGCGGTGCGAAGACTGTGTGCGATTTTCACGAGAATTCCCTCCAATAGACGCGCAGCGGACAGCGGGGCCCCGCGCGCAAGTGTCTGTATTGCTAATATAGCACACCCCTAACCGGTTTCAACCGGGGGAAGGGGCCTTTGGCCCGCTTGGCAAGGCGATGTGAGAGTGCCACAACGCGTTGAGCGCAGCCTTTCGAAGGGGGATCGTCCATGCTGTCAGACTTCAAAGAATTCATCGCCAAAGGCAATGTCATGCAACTGGCCGTCGCGGTCATTATCGGCGGGGCGTTCGCAACCATTGTCAAATCGCTGACCGACGAAGTGATCATGCCTGTCGTGGGCGCGGTCTTTGGCGGGGCGGACTTTTCATCCTATTTTATCCTGCTCTCGGTGCCCGAAGGCTATGAAGGCGCGCTAACGGACTACGCCGCTCTTAAGGAAGCGGGCGCGGCAATGATCGGCTATGGCGCGTTCCTGACCGCGGTGATCAATTTTGTGATCCTCGCTTTCATCATTTTCCTGATGGTTCGCTACACCATGAAAGTGATGGAGCAGATGGAGAAGAAGGACGAAGAGCCTGCGGCTGAGGAGCCCGCAGGCCCGACCGAGATCGAACTGCTGACCGAGATTCGGGACAGTTTGGCGAAGTGATTGGAGAGAAGGTGGGGGCGACGCTCTCACCCTTGCTCACTTCCTATTCAGCATTTTGGCGCTATATAGAGCGCGTCGGCTTGCCGACTATGGCGATAAAGTGCAGCGTGCAATAGGCACAACGGACCCGGGGGCAGTACCCGGCGGCTCCACCATAACCCTCTGAGAGCAGGGGCTTTTGACGGGGCCGAACTAGGATCGACGTGGGCTGAAAAGCGTTGTTTTTACCCGGGCTGAGTAACCCGTAATAGGCTCAATCTCATAAGTGCCAATGATAATGAAGCACTCGCTCTCGCTGCGTAATTTTACGGTCTAACGACCTGAATTTACAAAGCTAAAGCGCGGTTGGACCCACCGGGCAACAGAAGCGGATTCCGGGGGCCCGGGGGGGCCTAGCAACAGAACCCCCCATCGCATTCCTCCGTGGGAGAGGGCCAGTCGTTCGTCACAGAACACCGGTCCTCGCCCGGAAAAAACAAAGGCGTGGGGGCCTAGCAACGGCAACCCCCCATCGCATTCCTCCGTGGGAGAGGGCCAGTCGTTCGTCACAGAACACCGGTCCTCGCCCGGAAAAAACAAAGGCGTGGGGGCCTAGCAACGGCAACCCCCCATCGCATTCCTCCGTGGGAGAGGGCCAGTCGTTCGTCACAGAACACC
>ERZ1740065.194-NODE-194-length-29348-cov-17.416106_pt1 | contig 29348 bp, 22 predicted proteins | sample MGYA00581738_ERZ1740065 | MGnify/ENA primary metagenome ERZ1740065 (study PRJEB43018, sample SAMN04849749) | marine metagenome | isolation source: floating plastic debris | place: Pacific Ocean | collected 2008-09-01 | study: EMG produced TPA metagenomics...
TAAAACCTAGGCGCACGACAGGGGCATCTCAATGGTAAAGCATGTCCGATTATCCCCACTCGTTACCTTAATAACACCGTCAATGTGGTGCACCAGCTTTTGTACCAGAGCCAGTCCTAAGCCAGTCCCCCCTTGCTTCCAAGGGTCTGCGCTGGGCACTCGATAAAACTTATCAAAAATGCGAGGTAGTTCCCCCTGGGGAATTTCCACCCCCGTATTGACCAGGGCAAATTTTAAGGTGTTTGCATCCGACCGCTCTACGGAGAGGCTAATGTCGCCTCCGGGTGGGGTGTATTTGCAAGCATTGTTCAACAACTCGGCCCAGATCCGATCTAAGCTCGACAGATCTGACCTTAGACCAGGGATGTTCCTGGCTATGGATACTTTTAACTGCTGCTGACGGCTAGTGGCGCGCTCCTGGAAACTGCTGACCAGGGCCGGTAACCAGTCATCAAGGTTGATTTGTTGCAACGCCAGATCATGGTTGCCCACATCTAGACGCTGTAGATCAAGTAAATCGTTAATCAAGCTAATTTCCCGCTCACACTCTTCTTTGAGAATGCGATAGTAACGGGCGATGCGGCCCTGCTCTGCATTGGGTTTGGTCAGTTCTTGCTCTAGGCCCAGCTCTTGGGTCAGGGTTACCCCCAGCAGCTGTAACGCCACCCGCATGCTGGTCACGGGGGTGCGCAATTCATGGGAAACGGTGCTTAAGAAATCGTCCTTGAGGTTATTGACTTGCTCCAGTTCCCGCACCTGTGTCTGGGATTCTTGATAGAGACGGGCCTGACGAATGGCAATGGCACACTGGTTGGCGACCTGCTGGACCAGACGGATTTCATCGTCGCTAAAGCCATGTTCCTTATCGTTGATCAGCCACAGGTCGCCCAGCACCCCTCGATCATCAAAAATGGCGCAGGCCAGCATTGACACCAGACCGCGCACCGGGTTGGGGGCAATGGAGCAAAACTGGAAGTACTGGCCTTCGAGCAGCTGATGATAAACCTCAGGAAACGCCTCCATTTGGGACACCCGCCCCCGGTCGGACGGCAGCGTGGTGTATTCATAGTAAATAGTGGATGTGCCCTGCTCTAGATCATAGAGAGAGGTGTTAGACCCCCTAACATCCAGTGCTTCCGTTAGCTCCTGTACCGCTGTCTGAAGAATTTGTTTTTCATCCAGGCTGTCCCGTACCCGGTCGGTAATGCGTTTTAGGGTGGCTTCAAACTCGGTGAGTTTGTCCAGGGCGCTGTTGCGTTCGTCTAGTTTTTGCCGTAGTGCCCTATTGGTGTGGCGAATCTGGGTTAGTTCACTAATGTCTTGGAGCGTATTAATCAGGATGGGGCCGCCATCTGTTTGCAGCAGGGAGCGCTTGCACCACATCTGTTGCTGTCCGTTGCGGGTATTAAGGGTGACGGGGCGGCTGGCGACTGTTCCGGCTTTGAAAAAATTGTCATCTTGCGATCTCAACAACTCTGCGTCCGTTACCGCCACCACGTCAGAGTCAACGCACCCCACCAGCTGCTCTAGGGGCGTATCCAAAAGCTGGCAGCAGGCCGTGTTCGCAAATATCCATCGATGATCGCGTCCCTTCGCATAGACGGGATAGGCCACCGCATTCAGAAAGCGGGCCATGGATGCAATCGACTCTGGGGCATCGATACTTGGCGCTACAAATAGACTCATTGGGCAAGCGAGACGAAGAGGTGCGTTCTTTTGTTAACTATGCCCTGGTTTTTCTGAAAACGGTTAGCTGTGTATCTTAGGTGCGGTCTGATTCTATAAAAACCGTAATTATACGTAGGCTGTTGCGGGTGAAATGAACGCCGCCCACACCCCTGTAGAATTCTTAGAGTTTGTTTCTTGTTAAACCCCATGGGTTCTACTCCTTGCCCGAATGACTGCCCGAATAGCTATTTACTATCTCCCAACATTGGTGGGCAGACGTTGTCCTATCCCAAGCTCAAACTGGGGGTTTTGGCCTCTGGTAATGGCAGCAATTTTGAGGCCATCATGGCCGCCATTGACCGGTCGGAGCTAGACGCAGAGGTCACGGTTGTGATTTGTAATAATCCTGGGGCCAACGTTCTTGAGCGAGCGGCCCGGTGGTCAATTCCGACGGTGCTGCTCAATCATCGTGAGTTTGAGTCTCGGGGGGCACTTGATGACGCCATTGTGCAAACCCTGAGGGATCATGACGCTGACTGGGTCATCATGGCGGGCTGGATGCGACGGGTGACCCAGCATCTGATCGATGCGTTTACGGGGCGGTTGCTCAACATTCACCCCAGCCTACTGCCCAGCTTTCCGGGGCTGCATGCCGTGCAGCAGGCCCTAGATGCGGGGGTGATGGTGGCCGGCTGTACGGTGCACCAGGTGGAGCTGGCGGTGGATAGCGGTCCGATTATCATGCAGGCCGTAGTCCCCGTATTACCGGGCGATACGGAGGAAACGCTCCAGACTCGGATTCAGATTCAGGAGCATCGAATTTTTCCGGCGGCGATCGCTCTGGCGGCCCATCACCGGGCCGGACAAGATGGCTGACCTGGGCCATACCAACTCTGACGTTATTAAACCCGATTAAAAATTAGGCAATCCTGTAGGGGCACTTCCTTGGGGATGCCCTTCGATACCGGGCACTATCGCCGATATTTTGTATCAGAGACAATTTGTCAGCACCGAGGACCCATTTTTTAAGTGCCCCTGCCATCGACAATCTGGACGACTGCGGCACTTTTGCTCCGGAAGTTAAGCCGCTAGCAGCGAATGTATAAATAATTACTCGCTGGGCTTTGCTGTCATGTTTAACACCACACAACTCGTTGGCAAAGATTTAGAGGTTTTGGTGCGAACTGCCCTGATAAATGGTGAACTCTCTCCGGGGGTGGCCGTTGCGATCGCAAGTCATCGGCTCAAGTCCAGATTAACGGCTGCGGAAAAGCGCCAATTGGAAATATTAGATCGGGCGATTGCGGACGGTTGTATTGTTGCGGTGTAGGCTCAAATCGCTACCCGCCGAGCCTATGGTCATTTATAGTATGTATGCGGGTAGCTCTATACCTACCCCACTGCCGCTGCTTGAAACGCCATGTTCTTGAGTTCGATATTCCATCGCTGCCGCTGGATTACCGTGGTTGCGATCGCACTAGCCATTAACCTCACCCTTGCCGCACCCGCCAATGCCACCGGTGTGTACGATATGCCCCTCAACGCTAGTAGCGACAGCTGGGTTCTTGACGATGCTCAGCGCATTACTCGGCTCAACGAAAGCAATCTCAACAAAGACCTGCAACAACTAGCAGCCGACACGGGCCAAGACGTTCGCTATGTCACCATCCATCGTCTTGACTATGGCGAAACTGCCCAGAGCTTTTCCGAGCAATTATTTGCTCGCTGGTTTCCCACCCCAGAAGCGGGGGCAAATCAAACCGTTGTTGTTTTAGACGATGTTACCAATAACATCGGTCTTGCCACCGGAGAAGAAACATCAGCGCTGCTAACGGCTGAAATTGCCGACAGCATTGTCCAGGAAACCATGAAAGCGCCGCTGCTTAAGAGCAATAGCTATAATCGCTCGTTTGGTGATGCCACAGTTCGGTTAGCGGCCGTACTCGCTGGCGAGCCTGACCCCGGTCCCCCCATCATCGAAGAAACCATCAACGTTGAAGGTACATTTGCCACCGCAGAAGAAACCGAAGAAAATCGTGCGATCTCAACCTGGGTAGTGGTGGTGCTGTTGATTTTGGCCACGGTCATTCCCATGGCCACCTACTATTGGTACCTATCCGTCGGTGGTTAATTCCGGTTAATTCCATCGGTGGTTAATCACATTCCCAACGTGGCTCCCACCCAAGACGGCCAAAAAAGCTCATCACCGCCAAAGATTTAAATCAAGAAAGCGACCCAATATTTGGGTCGCTTTCTTGCTAAGTCCTAAGGTCAAAACTCAGAGTGCTAGTGAGAGAGCCACAGCAATCGACTGCTAAGCATAAACGGCTTCTAGGGCATCACTGGTCACACCCTGTAATAGACCTTCAGTCAGGGCCATGTGCATCATCAAATCAACCACACGGTTGGAGTAGCCCCACTCATTGTCATACCAAGTCAGAAGCTTAAAGAAGTTAGGATTCAGCTCAATCCCAGCACCCGCATCAAAGATGCTGGAGCGAGGATCGCCAACAAAGTCAGTCGAAACAACGGGATCTTCTGTGTATCCTAGAACCCCACGCAACCCATTGGTGGATGCCGCTTTCATGGCATCACAAATTTCACGATAGTTGGTGGCTTTTTCAGTCCGAACCGTTAGATCAACCACCGATACATCGGGGGTGGGGACCCGCAGCGCCATGCCGGTGAGCTTACCGGTGAGTTCAGGCAATACCAGGGTAACGGCCTTGGCTGCACCCGTTGATGCCGGAATAATATTCTGAGCTGCTCCGCGACCGCTTCGCAAATCCTTGCGGTTGGGGCTGTCCACCGTTGACTGGGTCGCGGTAGATGCATGGACCGTGGTCATTAGACCTTCTGCAAACCCAAAATGCTCTTGGATGACTTTGGCGACAGGGGCTAGGCAGTTGGTGGTGCAGCTAGCATTGGAAACAATGCGGTCAGTCTGGGGATTAAAGCTTTTGTGGTTCACGCCAACCAGAAGCGTTGGCACCTGGTCTGGACTCTTGGTAGGTGCTGATATCACCACACGCTTAGCACCCGCCTTGAGGTGATTAGACGCTTGTTCATGGGTGACAAACCGACCAGTCGCTTCAACCACATAGTCAACACCAAGGCTGCCCCAAGGCAGCTCAGCTGGGTTAGCTATGGAAAAACAGGGAATAAATTTACCGCTGACAACGATTCCGTTATCTCGAGCTTCAACATGGCCTGCGAACTGGCCATGGGTGGAATCATATTTGAGTAAATAAGCAAGATTTTCTGGGGATACCAAATCGTTAATACCAACAAACTCAATGTTGGAGTTGTTGATGGCAGCCCGCAGTATCAAACGACCAATACGGCCAAACCCATTGATGCCAATTTTTAGTGTGGCCATGACAATTTATTGCTCATAGATGGTGTACACAATCACTGCCTCACTAAGCGAGCAGCTTGTACTGGTGTATGGCCGATCACGGGTAGTTGATGGGGATCATCTGTTTTCCTTTAGAGTTACGGGCATCTATGTAAATTAGAGTTTCAAAACATAGGCAAAGGTAACTAAGTTGAGACTGTTTGCAATGAAATAACTCAAACTATTTCATTGCCTTGCAATGGTTCGATGGGTTCAAATGTATTGATTTGATGATGTATTTCCTGCTCTATTGCTGCCCATGCACTCTGCCCTAAGACCGGTGCAGATGGCAGCTCATCTACAGGCGCCGTCAGGTCTAACCAAGACCGACAGCCTCCATAGTCAGACTGCCAGTCAAGGTGTATTGGGGTTTTCAAACCGTGCACCCGTAGCAACAAAAGATGAAGCGGCTGGTTCGGTTTCCAGCGAAAACGCTCCGTTACAAATTGCCCATTCCAGATATGAAATGGCTGTAGGGCTTCTACCGTGTCTAAATTTCTGACGGTCCAGACCTGGGCAATATCGGCCCAGGCTTTGAGTGTTACCTGGGTAGGATGCCAGCCTGGAGCCACCATGGTTACCTGGTCAGCCCACTGCGGTTTCAATAAGTGTGGCTTTTGATGTTCATGGGTGGGGTACAGCCACACCCGCTGGTGGGGCACCGTAAAGCGTTTGTCTTGCTCACGAATACCTCCTTTGCGCAGTAGCAAAATTGTTTGTCCCTGGACTAGAGCGTCGACGGCGATAGACCATTCTTTTAGGGCATGGGACAGCATGGATAACACCAGACTAAAAACGGTTGCCAATATCCTAATAAATAAGCCGTCTTTCAATGTAATGAAAGACGGCTATTAGATTACTCCACTAGCTTATTCAACCTCAGTGCATTAGCCCACTGGAGACGCCACGGTTTCAGGGCTGTCGATGGTCTCAGGGCGTTCAGCCTCGGACGGGGGGACGACTTGCCAGAACTTAGGTAAATAGTTACCCCAATCAGCCAGAATGCGAGTGGCTTTGGTACTGCCGGTCCGTTCAGCATGGGCTGCAATCATTTCCTTGAGTTGTTGGGCTCCGGCTGCTGTAATTACCCGCTGCACGTTGACAATTTCAGGGTTCACACGGGTGGGGAAATCCCCCTTTTCGTCTAGGAAATAGCCTAAACCACCGGTCATCCCTGCCCCGACATTGCGACCAACGCTTCCCAGGCAGACTACGATGCCCCCGGTCATATATTCACAGCAGTGGTCACCCGCACCCTCAATCACTGCTTGACCTTTAGAGTTGCGAACGGCAAAGCGTTCACCGGCTTTGCCAAAGGCATAGAGAGTACCGCCGGTAGCGCCGTAAAGACAGGTATTGCCCACAATCACATTGTCAGATGGGTCGTACTGGACGCCATCAAACGGTGTGATGATCAGCTCACCACCATGCATGCCCTTGCCGACGTAATCATTGGCTTCACCGACCAAATGTAGGGTCATACCAGGTAGGTTAAAGGCCCCAAAGCTCTGGCCTACGCTGCCTTTAAAGGTGAAGTTTAGCGATCCGGCAAAGCCGGTATTGCCATACTGCTTGGCAATGGCCCCGGAGACACGGGCGCCAACAGAGCGGTCAGTGTTAATGACGTCAAAGGTTTTGCTGACGTCCCCTTGCTTGGCAATGGCTTGCTGAATCTCAGGGTCTGCCAGTAGCGTATCGTCTAAAACTGGGCCATTGCTATTGATGTCACCGTGGTCTAGCCAGGTGCGAACTGACGCGTCTTTAGTATTTGGTAGCTGGGTCAAAATATCCAGCGTCAGCCCCTGGGTTTTGGTCAGTTCCACAGCAGCGCGAGTGGTCAGCAGATCGGCTCGGCCAATCACCTCGCTCAGCGAACGATAGCCCAGGTGTGCCAGGAGCGATCGCACCTCCTCGGCTACAAAGTGGAAGAAATTAACCACATGCTCAGGGATACCGGTAAAGCGCTTACGCAGTTCCTCTCGCTGAGTCGTTACCCCGACCGGGCAGCTATTTGTGTGGCAAACGCGGGCCATAATGCAGCCTTCTGCAATCATAGCGATGGTGCCAAAGCCATATTCTTCAGCTCCCATCAGGGCCCCCATGACGACGTCCCAACCGGTTTTCAGACCGCCATCCACCCGCAGCAGCACGCGATCTCGCAGCTGATTTTCCATCAGCACCCGATGGACTTCGGTTAGCCCTAGCTCCCAAGGCACCCCCGCATGCTTAATAGAGCTGAGGGGCGATGCGCCGGTGCCGCCGTCGTGCCCCGACACCTGAATGATGTCGGCGTTAGCTTTGGCCACCCCGGCTGCAATGGTGCCAATGCCAATTTCAGATACCAGTTTGACTGAAACCCCCGCCGTCGGATTGATCTGATGCAGGTCAAAGATTAGCTGGGCCAGGTCTTCGATGGAGTAAATGTCATGGTGGGGCGGTGGAGAAATCAGGGTGACACCGGGCTTTGAACGGCGCAGCGAGGCAATGTAGTCACTGACTTTGCGCCCCGGTAGCTGACCGCCCTCACCAGGCTTGGCTCCCTGGGCCATTTTGATTTCGATTTGCTTAGCGCTCATCAGGTACTCAGGGGTGACGCCAAATCGGCCTGAGGCTACCTGCTTAATGGCCGAGCAGGCAGTATCGCCGGGGCTTAACCCTTTGAGGTGGGGCAATGTGGCCGATAGACCCTGATCGTCCACGTCGTTGATGGGCTGGAAACGGACTGAATCTTCGCCCCCTTCACCGGAGTTGGACTTGCCGCCGATGCGGTTCATTGCGATCGCAAGTGTCTCATGGGCCTCCCGCGACAGCGCCCCCAAGGACATGCCACCCGTACAGAAGCGACGCATGATGGTCTCTACAGGCTCCACCTCGTCTACAGAAATAGAGTTGCGATCGCTCTTAAAGTCCAGCAAGTTTCGCAGCGCTGCCACCGGGCTGCCCTTCAGGTGCTCCTGATACACAGCGTAGTGGTCATACTGATTTAACTTCACCGCCTTATGGAGCAGCTTTGTCATCTGTGGGCTATTGCTGTGGTATTCACCCTTGGGCCGCGCTTGCACAAACCCCATATGCTCCAAACGCTTACCCGTCAGTTCAGGGAATGCCTTGCTGTGGAATCGCATAGTTTCTTGGGCCAGTTCCGCCACCGTCAGACCCCCCAGACGGGAAATACTCCCCTTAAAGCCAGCGGCCAATAGCTCTGGACCAATGCCAATCGCTTCAAAGATTTGAGCTCCCTGATAGCTAGACAGCAGAGAAATTCCCATCTTTGAGAGAATCTTGAGCAAACCTGCCTCTACCGCCTTACGGTAGTTAGTCTGGGCTCCATTTAAGGTGGTTTCGGGTAGCTTGCCCGACGCCATCAGCTTTTGGGTTTTGCCGTTTGCCCACCAGTGTCTAACACTCTCCAGGGCCAGGTATGGGCATACGGCGCTGGCACCATACCCAACCAAACAAGCAAAGTGGTGGGTGGTCCAGCACTGGGCCGTATCCACCAGTAGCGAAGCCCGCATCCGCAAGCCGTTGCCAATTAGGTGATGGTGCACTGCCCCCACCGCCAGCAAGGGGGGAATATAGGTCTGGGTAGCCGAAACGGTTGCGGCATTGCCCTCGCTGTCGATGCGATCGCTCAAGATCAGGATTTCGGCTCCGGCCTGCACCGCCGCATCAGCCTGGTCACAAAGGGTCTTAATGGCCTGACTTAGCCCGTTAGGGCCATCCCCAACGGCATAGAGAGAGGAAAGATTCGCCACGGGCAGCTTACCCTGGCGGATTGTTTCCAGCTCGTTATCGTTAATAACGGGAGATTCCAGTTTTATCAACCGACTTGGCTGCTCATCCAAGAGGTTATGGCGCTGGCCCAGCTGCATCTGTAGCGACATCACGAGCCGCTCCCGCAACGGATCAATGGGAGGGTTTGTAACCTGGGCAAACCGCTGTTTGAAATAGTTGTAGAGCAAATGGGGCTTCTCTGACAGCACGGCCAAAGGGGCATCATTCCCCATGCAGTAAGTGGGCTCCTTTCCCTGGGCCGCCATATCCTGAATCACCATATCCAGGTCTTCAGCCGTATAGCCAAACGCTGTTTGGTGGGTGAGTAGCGCCTGGGCGTCTAAGTGGGACTGCTCACGAAATAGCTGGGGGGAAACATCCTGACGGTGGGCACGTAGCCAATCTCCATAGGGCTGGGCCTGGGCCACCCGCTGCTTAATATCCCAGTTTTTCAAGATTTCATGGGTCTCAAAGTCGATGGCAATCATCTGACCAGGCCCCAGTCGTCCTTTCTCGACAATCTCTTCCGTGGGTAGTTCAACCACACCTGCTTCGGATGACACCATTAGGTAACCGCTGCGGGTAATGGCATAACGGGCTGGGCGCAGACCATTACGGTCGAGGGTGGCACCCACTTGTTTCCCATCGCTAAATACCACCAGGGCCGGACCATCCCAGGGCTCCTGCACCCCGCTGTAGTACTCATAAAAATCGGTAATCTCAGGATAGGCCAACAGGTCAGGCTGATTGAGATAGGCCTCGGGCACCATCATCATTAGCGACTGGGCAGGGGTGCGTCCAGAGCGCACCAACAGCTCCATAACATTGTCTAGGTTGGCCGAGTCGCTATTATCGGCGTTCACAATCGGCTTGAGTTGCTCTAAGCTCTCGCCCCACACCGGACTGGCCAAATCAGCCTCGCGGGCCATCATCCAATTGATGTTGCCGATTAGGGTATTGATTTCACCGTTGTGCCCTAGCAGTCGCATCGGGTGAGCTAAGGGCCACTTGGGCATGGTGTTAGTGCTAAAGCGACGGTGATACACCGCAAAGGCGCTTTCGTAGTCGCTGTCTTGTAAATCTAGATAAAACTGTCCTAAAACTTCGCTGCGCACCATGCCTTTGTACACCAGGGTGCGGCTAGAAAAGGAGCACACATAGAGGTCCTGGAGGGCCGTGGCCACCTCATCGGACGTTTCAACTGCCTCTAGGGCGCGGGCCCAGGCACGACGGAGTAAAAATAGCTGACGTTCTAACTCATCGTCTGCCACTGTAGACGCCACCAGCACCTGTTCAATCTGAGGTTCAAACTCTCGAGCCAAGGCTCCCAAGGCATCAGAGACAACCGGTACGGGTCGCCATCCGAGTACCGTCATCCCGGCTGCTTGGGCCACTTGGGCAAACTGCTGCTTAGCGATGGCGGCGGCTTTCCCATGGCGGGGCAAAAACGTCATACCCACACCCACTCGACCGGGTGTTAAAGGGGTAGACCCCGCCCAACGTTGCAAAATTTTCCACGGAATAGCCGTCATGATGCCAGCGCCATCACCGGAGTCCTGGTCTGCACAACAGCCACCTCGATGTTCCATACAGCTGAGGGCATGGAGAGCGTCGGCAACTAAGCGGTGGCTAGCACGTCCTTGCTGATCAGCAATAAACCCTACACCACAGGCATCTCGTTCCTCCACCAGAGATTTGGGGCCTGAGACCACCTGACCTTGAGGATGCTGATTTGCTTGAAGATTATCCACGCGCTTATTAACCATGAGCCAGTCGCAAGAAGAGAATAGAAAAAACGATTCAATGGCTACTGCTGGATGAGATTGCCAACAGTCAACATTGATAGAGATTGAAACATCGTCCCCAGATATCTCTGGGGACGAGTCGGCCAAAATGAGCTATTTACAGAATGGGTAGACTGTGAAGAAAAGCTCTACCGCAACGACCCACTCAATCAGTCAACATTGCTGAACAGGACTGATATGTATAGATTGATACTCCTAGCATTGCTATGGGAAGATCATCTCAGGGAGGGCCATTGCCGATGACTACTCAAGTGGCTTGTTCATAAAGACGGTGATCACACTGCCTTTACTTTTTAAAAGTAAATCAAAATTAGATATTCTTCACTGAACCTTGCAAATTGCGTTGGGTACTCCTCCGCAAATCTTTAAGGATTGACATTATCAAGCGCGCTACTTGGATAAGTCAAGAACCGTTAAGTGCTCCCAAAGATTAGCTTTAGATAGCAGTTTGGCCATTTGCAGGGTTTAAATGCCCCTGCATGACTGCATCGAAACCTAATTTTTTGTTGGGTAATGTTTCTACAGTCTGGTTTACAGGATTTGTGATTATTCTGACTTTCTCACCTGTGCTGGTCCTAGGCGAGTTTTTGGGAGGGAGTACCCTTGGTATGAGCGTCAGGATTGATATCGTCTCTATCTAGAATCTGAATTTCTAAATCGATATCTGAAAGTCCTACTGCTGCTGCCGCTTTGCTTTATTTAATTCGCTTCATTGCCTATGTCAGTCCAAGATCCTTGGTCGCTTCATTTGAAGTCATCACTGAAGTACTTTGTCCTGATGCTGTGCGTCTGTGGCTTTGTTCTGGGGGGCGCCCAAATAGATCCGCAGCCGGCTCTATCAAACGCTGTTACATCAGCAATTGGTCAACTGGCACTAGCGCAAGCGGCAGAACCCACCGCCAGTGGTGGACAGCTGCGTATTAATGGACGTTTGGTGAATGGTGCATGGCAACAGCGGCGTGAGCTGGTTGGTATTGTTGACGGTGCGATCTCAACCCAGCTAGGCGTTGATCTCGGCAGCACTCGTACCCCCACCCAACAACCCGTGACCTGGTTCGCTCCACCCAACCCAACCAGACTAACTTTGCCTGCCTGGCACTATCAAAACAGCCGCTATTTAGATATCGCGCCACTGGTCCGTCAGTATGGCTGGCAGGTCACTACCCAGGGCTCTGTTCTAGATCTGCAACTGCCGGCAAGCCAGATTATGACCCTACGGCAGGGCCGCCAAACCTGGGGCGATCGGCTGGTGTTAGATTTGAACCAACCAGCCGGGTGGCAAGTCAGCCCAGCTGCCAATAGCATTACAGTGACAGTTGATGCCGCCATTGCAGAAGCCGTCATCAAAAGCTTTAAGCTGGTGCCCAACAATAACCTCAAAAGCGTCAACATTAGCTCCAATGCCCAGCGCACCACCCTTACACTCACGGTTGCTAACTATCTTCATCCCCACGTTTGGAGCTTGGCCCAGCCCAATCGACTGATCATTGACATTCGTCCCGATGCCCTCCAACCCAAAGAAATTCTCTGGGCTGACGGCATTCAATTCCAGCAGCGTTACGTTGCGCTCAACAGCCAGCGGTTTTCAGTCCATACCTTAAGCCTGGATCCAACTCGCTCCGACGTTGCGCTGCTGCCAATAATGGCATTTCCCCATCGAGCCAGCGGTATTAAACCCCCAACGGACCTAGCCGAGCAGTGGCAGACCACAGCCTTAATCAATGGCGGCTTTTTTAACCGCAATAATCAGCTACCGCTAGGAGCCCTGCGCTACAACAATCGTTGGATTTCTGGCCCTATTCTTGACCGTGGCGCGGTTGGTTGGGACGACCAAGGCCACGTCATGATGCAGCGCCTCGCCCTACGCACCACAGTCACCGCCAAGAATCAATCCTTTCCCATCGACCTCTTCAACAGTGGTTATGTCAAAGCCGGTATTGCTGGCTATACCGGCGACTGGGGCGATCAATACACCACCCTGGTAGACAATGAAATTGTCGTCACAGTTCAAAATAATCAAGTAAGCCAGCAGCGTTCCATGGGCACCGCTGGTCAGGATGCTATTCCCATCCCCACAGACGGCTACCTACTTGTTCTTAGAGCTTTCAAATCCGTCGCACCCGTGTTTTCTCCAGGGACGGCCATCGCTATCAATCAACAGTCCCAGCCTTCTGATTTTGAACAGTTTCCCCATATTCTGGGGGCCGGCCCTTTACTCATAACCCAAGGCAAAATCGTCCTAGACCCTCAACGGGAAGGATTTAACCGTAACTTTATCGAAGGCAAAGCGCCCCGCAGTATTTTTGGCCTTACCCCCAGTGGTCAAATAAAGCTCACCACTATTCAAGACCGTGTTGGTGGTCGCGGCCCCACCCTGGCAGAAACCGCCCAAATTTTACAAAAACTTGGCTGTAGCGAAGCCCTTAACTTAGATGGGGGCAGTTCATCGAGTCTCTATCTGGGGGGGCAACTGATTAATCGTCATCCACGCACAGCGGCACGCATCAATAATGCCTTGGGTGTTTTCTTAACTCCTCCAGACCCAAATCGTCCGTAAAAATCACGTGTGGTTGAAGCAACCTTTAAGGTAAACCCCTTAAATTGAAGACTCCGTTTAATTGCCCCTTTAAGTGGCCATACGCGTGACGTCTATCTAAATTCCGCTGTTATGATTGGACCGGAATTAAATAACATTGCCAAAATTGCCACCATGGGCTCTAGGGGCTAATTCTTAACCTGAAGCGTCTGTGGCTGCAATCAATAAAAAAATCCCTGTAGATACTCTTATTACGGTAGTTAAACCGCTATTCAAAATTTGTGCTGACACACAGTCCGCATTGGTCATGAGGCCTACTGCTATCGGCCTCAGGTTAGCGCTGCCGGCCTTGGCAGTGCCTACAGGGTTAACCGTTATTTAACCTTAGCCGTTAGCGATATCTGTACTTCTCCAAACAGGAACTATCACCATGGTCCAAACTCACGATCGCCCCAAGTCTTCTCCTCAAGAAAATAAAGAAAGCTTGGGTGCTATTACCAATAATTCCCCCGTCAGCGATACACGCCCCTGGGGCTCGTTCACTGTCCTTGAAGAAGGTAAAGGCTATAAAATCAAGCGTATTGAAGTAAAGCCAGGGCATCGCCTCAGCCTCCAGATGCACCACCACCGCAGTGAGCATTGGATCGTAGTATCCGGGACCGCCAAAGTCATCTGTGGTGAACAGGAGATCCTTCTCTGCACCAATCAATCTACCTATGTGCCTGCCTGCACAGCGCATCGGCTAGAAAACTCAGGTGTTATCCCTCTGGTATTAATTGAAGTACAAAATGGCGAATACCTAGGGGAAGATGACATTATCCGCTTCCAGGATGACTACGCCCGCACAGACCAAAAGAAATAGTCATCAGTTTTTCTAGCTGGGTTTACCGCCTATCAGATGTTTTCCTCGTTGGTATAGGCATCGCCTAGCTATTTAGTACTCACCAGTAGCCTAGATGGACTAATTGATGTCTATCTAGGCTGTTGAGTGTTTGACAAGTGAAACGGTGCGCTAACCCTTTAACGAATTTAACGAATCAAAGATGTTAAGGCTCGGCGCATATGGGTCAGGGCACACATAATCCCTGACAGTTAACAGTTAGTTAGATGCTAGCAGCCATGTACGCAGCGATCCGCTGTATGCATAATTCCACAGGAAAGGCTACGCCAGCAGCCGGTTGCTACAAAATCAAAAACGCTAAAATTAAATTGACAATAAACCCCTGGAATCGATAGGATGGGGTCTTGTGAAAACTTCGAAGCAATAGGCATTTGCCTTTTCTAGTATGCCAACCATTCAACAGCTCATTCGGAGTGAGCGTAGTAACGCTCAAAAGAAGACAAAATCCCCAGCGCTCAAGAGTTGTCCTCAGCGTCGAGGAGTCTGTACCCGAGTCTATACAACAACGCCTAAGAAACCCAACTCAGCGTTGCGTAAGGTAGCTAGGGTCCGACTAACGTCTGGTTTTGAGGTGACTGCCTACATTCCAGGCATTGGTCACAATTTGCAAGAACACTCCGTCGTTATGATTCGTGGTGGACGTGTTAAGGATCTTCCCGGTGTTCGTTACCACATTATTCGTGGCACCCTCGATACTGCTGGGGTGAAAGATCGCCGTCAAGGTCGTTCAAAGTACGGCGCCAAGCGCCCTAAAGAGTAACGGTTCTGCGGCAGCGCACTACGGGAGGTGGGCAGGTGTGTCCCTTAACTTTCGTGTAGTTGCAGTGCGTTTGCTAGTGTATGCGCCACAAAACTCTCTAGCTAAACATTGTTGGCGTCAGCCAACTCTTAGCACTCAACTCATACCTCTTACTTAAAGGATTACTATGTCTCGTCGTTCGAGCGCTCAAAAGCGCGTTGTTCCACCTGATTCTGTCTATAGCAGCCGATTGGTTAGCATGATGGTTCGACGCATCATGGTCAGCGGCAAAAAGTCTTTGGCACTCCGCATTGTGTACGGAGCCTTTAAGCTCATTGAGGAACGCACCGGTAATGAGCCTCTAGAAGTATTTGAGCAAGCCGTTCGCAACACGACGCCTTTGGTTGAGGTTAAAGCACGCCGTGTTGGTGGTGCCACCTACCAAGTCCCTATGGAAGTGCGGACGGATAGAGGCACAGCCCTATCCCTACGGTGGATTTCTCAGTTTGCTCGTCAGCGAGCCGGTAAGAGCATGGCCATAAAGCTTGCTAATGAGCTTATGGATGCTGCCAATGAGACAGGCGGTGCTGTTCGTAAGCGCGAAGAAACCCACCGGATGGCGGAAGCTAACAAGGCCTTCGCCCATTATCGCTACTAATTTCTTGGCACGACGGTTTGGCCAAACGGCCTTACGTAGGGATACGACTGTCAGATATGTCGTTTGAAAGTTACAGCCATGGCACGTACCTCTCCATTAGACAAAGTTAGAAATATTGGTATTGCCGCCCACGTTGATGCGGGTAAAACCACCACAACTGAACGGATCCTCTTCTACTCTGGTGTTGTTCACAAGATTGGAGAGGTCCATGACGGCAATGCCGTCACTGACTGGATGGAGCAAGAGCAGGAACGTGGCATCACAATCACGGCTGCTGCCATCAGTACCAGCTGGCGTGATCATCAAATCAATATTATTGATACGCCCGGTCACGTCGATTTCACCATCGAAGTGGAGCGCTCAATGCGGGTCCTCGATGGTGTGATCGTTGTTTTCGATTCAGTCGGTGGTGTTCAGCCTCAGTCAGAGACTGTTTGGCGGCAGGCCGATCGCTATGGCGTTCCACGCATTGCTTTTGTCAACAAGATGGATCGTACCGGAGCTAATTTTTTCCGAGTTTACGATCAGGTGCGTGAACGGCTCAAAGCCAATGCTGTACCTATTCAAATACCCATTGGTGCTGAAGATCAGTTTCAGGGTGTGGTGGATTTGGTCAAAATGCGGGCCCACATCTATACCAATGATTTGGGAACAGATATTGAGGAAGCCGATATCCCTGACGAACTCCAGGAGCAAGCGGAACAGTACAGAACTGTTCTGATTGAAGCGATCGCAGAAACTGATGATGCGCTCATGGAAAAGTATCTCGAGGGCGAGGAACTGACCACTGACGAAATCATGAGTGCGGTACGCAAAGGGGTGACCAGCGGTGGGCTTGTGCCCATGCTTTGTGGGTCAGCGTTCAAAAACAAAGGCGTTCAGCTTTTGTTGGATTCCGTAGTTGATTACCTTCCCTCTCCTAAAGATGTGCCCCCTATTCAAGGCACATTGCCAGATGGAGAAATGGGTGATCGGCCACCAGAGGACGATGGACCGTTGGCCGCCTTGGCGTTCAAGATCATGGCAGATCCTTACGGACGACTGACATTTATCCGTATGTACTCGGGGGTGTTGGCGAAAGGTAGCTACGTGTACAATGCCACCAAGGATAAGAAAGAGCGAATTTCTCGCTTAATTGTCCTTAAGGCGGATGATCGGATTGAGGTGGATGAGTTGCGCGCTGGTGACTTGGGAGCTGTTTTAGGTCTCAAGGACACGACCACAGGCGACACTATTTGCACCACTGACAGTCCAATTGTTCTAGAATCCTTATTTGTGCCAGAACCGGTCATATCCGTAGCTGTGGAGCCAAAAACCAAGCAGGATATGGAAAAGCTGGCAAAAGCTTTGCAATCTTTGTCTGAAGAAGATCCAACGTTTAGGGTATCCACAAATCCTGAAACGAATCAGACAGTGATTGCAGGAATGGGGGAGCTTCACCTAGATATTCTCGTGGATCGTATGAAACGAGAATTTAAAGTCGAAGCAAACATTGGCGCACCCCAGGTTGCCTATCGCGAAACCATTCGCAAGGCGATTACCACTGAAGGTAAGTTTGTGCGTCAAAGTGGTGGTAAAGGACAGTTTGGCCATGTTGTGATTGAGGTTGAACCAGGGGAAGAAGGCTCGGGTTTCGAATTTAAGTCTAAGATTGCTGGTGGTACAGTGCCTAAAGAATACATTGGGCCTGCTGAAGCTGGCATGAAAGAAAAGTGCGAATCTGGTATCCTAGCTGGGTATCCCGTGATCGACATTAAAGTCACACTGGTTGATGGTTCTTACCACGATGTGGACTCGTCTGAAATGGCCTTTAAGATCGCTGGATCAATGGCTATTCAAGACGCAGTCACAAAGGCTTCTCCAGTATTACTGGAGCCTATGATGAAAATCGAGGTTGAAGCTCCTGAGGAGTTTCTCGGCGACATCATGGGAGACCTTAACTCTCGTCGAGGCCAGATTGAGGGTATGGGGTCTGAGGATGGGTTGGCCAAAGTGAGTGCAAATGTACCCTTGGCTGCAATGTTTGGCTATGCCACCGATATCCGTTCAAAGACCCAGGGTCGAGGCATATTCTCTATGGAGTTTAGTCACTACGCGGATGTTCCGCGCAATGTGGCTGAGGCGATTATCGCTAGAAACAAAGGGAACGCATAAGTAATTTAGGGACACAGTAAATAAATGGCACGCGAAAAGTTTGAAAGAAGTAAACCCCACGTTAACATCGGCACCATCGGCCACGTTGACCATGGTAAGACCACTCTGACAGCCGCTATCACTATGACGCTGGCGGCAGCTGGTGGCGCTAAAGCTCGTAACTATGAGGATATTGATGCGGCCCCCGAAGAAAAAGCGCGGGGTATCACCATCAACACTGCTCATGTAGAGTACGAAACTGAGAATCGTCACTATGCTCACGTAGACTGCCCTGGACACGCAGACTATGTGAAGAACATGATTACGGGCGCGGCTCAGATGGATGGTGCTATTCTTGTCTGCTCTGCAGCTGATGGCCCTATGCCCCAGACTCGTGAGCACATTCTGCTTGCCAAGCAGGTTGGTGTACCTAACATTGTCGTCTTCTTGAATAAGCAAGATCAGGTGGATGACGAAGAGCTGCTTGAACTAGTTGAACTAGAGGTCCGTGAGCTACTTAGCTCCTACGAGTTTCCTGGTGACGATATTCCTATCGTGGCAGGCTCTGCTCTAATGGCTGTCAATGCATTGCAAGCTAAGGGTGACATTGGTCGTGGTGAAGACGAGTGGGTTGATAAAATTCACGCGTTGATGGATGAGGTTGATACCTATATTCCTACCCCTGAGCGTGACGTTGATAAGCCTTTCTTGATGGCTGTTGAGGACGTCTTCTCGATTACCGGTCGTGGTACTGTGGCCACTGGTCGAATTGAGCGTGGTAAGGTCACTGTCGGTGAGACTATCTCGATTGTTGGTATCCGTGACACTGTTGAGAGTACGGTGACCGGTGTTGAGATGTTCCAGAAAACCCTGGATGAGGGGATGGCTGGTGATAACGTAGGCGTACTACTTCGTGGTGTGCAAAAGGAAGATATTCTTCGCGGTATGGTTCTAGCCAAGCCCAAGAGTATTACTCCCCATACCAAGTTTGAGGCAGAAGTCTATGTACTCAACAAAGAAGAAGGCGGCCGTCATACTCCCTTCTTCCCTGGTTACAAGCCTCAGTTCTACGTGCGTACTACTGATGTAACTGGCTCTATCGCTAGCTTCACCGCTGATGATGGCAGTGCTGCTGAAATGGTGATGCCCGGTGATCGCATCAAGATGAACGTAGAGTTAATCAACCCTGTAGCGGTTGAGGACGGTATGCGCTTTGCTATCCGTGAGGGTGGTCGCACTGTAGGTGCAGGCGTAGTTTCTAAGATTACTGAATAGTAGTAATTACTACTCAATAATCTGTTTAAGCCTAATACGAAGAAGGCACTGACCTATGGGTGTCTTCTTCGTCCTTTTGGGTCTTCGGCCCTGTGAACCTTGATAATTGAAGGAAACTTTAGTCGTAATGGCTACTATTCAGCAGCAAAAGATTCGTATTCGCTTAAAGGCATTTGATCGTCGTCTTCTCGACACATCTTGCGAAAAAATTGTGGATACTGCAAACCGGACCAACGCTACAGCAATTGGCCCGATTCCCCTACCTACTAAGCGCAAAATTTATTGTGTGCTCCGTTCTCCCCACGTAAATAAGGACTCCCGAGAGCATTTTGAAACCCGTACTCACCGACGTATCATCGATATTTATCAACCTACGTCTAAAACCATTGATGCATTGATGAAATTAGATTTACCGGCTGGTGTAGATATTGAAGTCAAGCTTTAGAACGATTGTTGTAGGATAATTTGGCCTCATTCATTGGCTGACCTGCTCCTTAAGACAACCATCGAAAATTGAATCTGCACTATCTAACGGTTAGGTGGATTTATTGCACAATAGCTTATAAGCCTGGGCGTCTGTTTTAGAGATGCTCAGGCTTTTCCATGGATGGGCTTTATATGGGATGCCTGTTTGAACTGGGTGGATAGGTTAGAATGATCTTGCTGCATCCCTAGGGCGCCTATTGGCTATTGTCTGTACAAAGGATGTATGCCCCAAAGTATCCCCTACCCAACCTAATGGATTCTGCTTCATCCGTCGCTGTCCGAGAGCTTCCCTTATTTCCCTTGCCTGAGTTAGTGCTCTTTCCTGGTAGGCATTTACCGCTTCATATTTTTGAATTCCGCTATCGCATCATGATGAATACGATCCTACAGGCGGATCGGCGTTTTGGTGTGTTGATGATTGATCCTGATAGTGGTGAGATTTCAAAGGTTGGATGCTGCGCTGAAGTGGTCCATTTTCAGCGATTGCCGGATGACCGGATGAAGATATTGACCATGGGGCAGCAGCGATTTCGAGTGTTGGACTATGTTCGAGAAAAACCCTATCGGGTGGGCTTAGTCGAGTGGATTGAGGATGAAGCTGTCGAGCAAGATCTGGTGCCCTTAGCGTCTGAAGTTGACCAGCTATTGCGTGATGTTGTGCATCTTTCCTCTAAGCTGACTAGCCAAGAAATTGAATTTCCCGAAAGCGTTCCGGAAATGCCTTTGGAGCTTTCTTACTGGATTGCTAGTACGCTGCATGGGGTGTCACGGGAGCAGCAGCAACTGTTAGAGATGCAGAACACAGCTCAGCGTTTAGAACGTGAGGCTGATATTTTGACGTCTACCCGTAATCATTTAGCGGCTCGGACAGCCCTAAAGGACGTTCTTCCCGAGGACAGCCCTTCGTAGGACTTGTATTGAGAAGCGACGATATAAGGTTACGAAATCTGAGTTTCAATTTGTGCGTAGCTGCCAAAAATTTTTAAGCTTTTAGTGCAGTTTTGAAGTAGCTGCAATGCGGCTTGAGTATTAGGGTTATCCAAACTTGCCTCAATATCAATAAAAAATCGGTAGTCTCCCAAGGCAAGCTTGGTGGGACGCGATTCGATTCGGCTCATATTGATGCCTTGGGTTGCAAATAGCTGTAAAGGCTTGAGCAGTGCTCCTGGTGTATTGTCGGGCAGTCTAAATGCTAAAGATGTGTGGCTGCCCTGTTGGGTGTTACGTTGCCCTAGAACCCAGAAACGGGTTGCATTATCGGGGGTGTCATTAATAGGGTCCGCTAATGTTGGTATGTCATACAGCTTGGCTGCCCACAGTGGTGAAATGGCAGCTAGTGTTTTGTCACTGGATATTCTTGGTAAGGCTTCGGTCGTAGAACTTGTGGCTATTTGGACAGCATCTGGTAGGTTGGCTGCTAGCCATTTCTGACATTGGCTGAGGGCTTGGGGGTGAGAATATACTGTTTTGATGTTGTTGAGACTGGTGGACTGAGATAGAAGAGCATGGTGAATGGGTATCACTAAATTGTTTTGAATTTTTAGAGTGTCCAATTCCCACAGCATATCCAGGGTGTCGCGAACACTTCCACCAATAGAGTTTTCGATGGGAACGACAGCAGCTTCTGTTTCACCGGTTGCAGCAGCTTGAATGGCCTTAGCAATAGTGCTGTAGGACTTTAAGGTAGTTGCTGTTCCATGGTGGATTTTTAGCCAATGGGCATAGTTGGTTGCGGCTAACTCAGAATAACTACCGGAGGGGCCTAAGTGGGCAATAGAAGTCATCTAGAAATATGTAGAGGCCATCAGTGACCGCTGAAATAAAGGTGTTAGAGTTAGCTTAATAGCTTTTGGGCAACCCATAATTTGAGGGTATGGCGGCAAAAAGACTGATCTCAAATGCCGTTTAGACCGTGGGGCTTCTATATATGGTGCAGGGGTGAAATTGGCTGAATGGTTCATTTGCATGCGTCGCAATCTGTGGAAATTGCCATATTCCCTGCTCCTATGCCTATCAATGAGTATTTGAAGAATACTGAGCGGTTAGTATATGCTCTTGCGGATCCTAGCCAAATTAAAGTTTTAGGACGTCATACGTTTCAATTTAGTATGCGTCCAATTAAATTCTTAATGTTGACGCTAGAGCCGGTTGCGGACGTGAAGATTTATCCGAATGAATGTGATGAAATAATCATTTATTCAGATTCCTGCCGTTTGCGTCATCAGGCGGCCCTAAATCGTCGATTTTCATTTAAGTTACGGGGGTGGCTTGCTCCCCGTTCGGATAATTCTGGCGTTTCGGGCAATGCTGAATTAGACATCACTATTGATTTACCCTCAGCCTTTCGATTGACGCCTAAGTCACTACTAGAGTCGACTGGCAATGCCATTGTTAATGGCATTTTGATTGCGATTAAGCAACGCTTACAACGGCGACTTATCCATGAATATCGTGGATGGACCAGCGGTATTTTGGCGTCATCTCAACTTCGGTAGATCGGTAAAGTGGATGGACGCGGCACGCTACATTAGCTAACTGGCAATGATAGCTGACGGCATCGTTTGAAGGAACGACGGTGAAATCGTGTGGGCCCTAATGTTTCTAAGCCTGCTAGATGTTTGGGGCTGCCATAGCCTTTGTTGGAGGCAAGATCGTATCCGGGATAGCGACGTGCTAATCGGATAATCAGTGTGTCGCGCCAAACCTTGGCTATGATGCTGGCGGCTGCGATCGCAACCACTGTCTGGTCACCTTTAACAACCGTTTGTTGATCAATACCTAACTCAGGAATTAGCTGGTTTCCATCCACCAAACACCGTGTGGGCTGAGGTGATAGGCGAGTAACGGCATATCGCATAGCCTTTAACGACGCCTGTAAGATGTTGATTCGGTCAATCTGATGAACTGAAACCCAGCCAATCTGAGTATCAATCGATGCCGATTCAATAATGGCTACCAGCTCTTGACGTTTCTTTGGGGTGAGAGCCTTACTATCGGCTACCCCCTGTTGCCGTAGCCAAGATTCCACATCGGGTCGCAGGATTACCGCTGCGGCCACCACAGGGCCGAACAAGGCCCCACGGCCCACCTCATCTACACCAGCTGCCGCCGCCATGAACTAGCCTGCCGTTGCAGACGAACGACGACGACGACGACGACGAGTAGTAGTTGGTTCTTCGTCTGACTCTACAGACTCTTCTTGAGAAACCGTAGTCTCTGCGACGGAAACATTCGGTTGACTATCATCAGCGTCGACCGTTGCCGTCGGCTCAACCTCATCCAGAATCACTTTTTTAACCTCTTCCGGTTCCGGATTTTGATTATCCTCAAACGATTCAGAGTCAGGCAGACTTACTGAAGTAAATTCAGAAACCTCTCCAGGCGCAACCACAGATACAAGAACGTTTTTAGTATCTTTAATCTCTTCCTGGCTCATGACTAATGGAGAAACCCCCATTTCTGCATAAATCCTCTGCTCGTCAGGTGTCAGAGCTACCGTGATCACCTGGGGCGGAGTCTCTGGCTTACGTCCACGTCCACGGGTGCGCTTACTACGCGCAGGGGCTGACTCCATTGATAGCGGCGGCTCTTCCCTCGAATTTTCGGAGGGCAAAACGGGTGTAGAACTAATGATGGGGCTAACACTGCTGCCATTATTCGCCAACTTGGGCGGAGCTGCTGTTGGACGACCTCCACGGGGACTGAGACCTTCATTTCCGCGGCGACGACGGCGGCGATTACGACCGCTACCTTTGTCCTGATAGTCGGGATGATTTACCAAATCAAGAGACTTTAAACTTTGAGCTGGCTCTAAGCTTTCTGATGAGCGCTCTTGGCGCGCCACCCGTGCACTGGGTAAAGACACAACACGATTCGTGACCGCCGATTGTTGTACCTCTACGGGGGCTTCTCCAGGGAGCTGAACAAGATGCCCCAACCCACCACAGGCGGGGCAAGGACAGCCAAAGAGTTCATAAATATTTTGCCCCTGGCGCTTTCGCGTTAACTCCACTAGACCCAACTCAGATAACTGAGAAATCTGAGGACGAGACTTATCGGACTGCAGTGCTTTACCAAAGTGTTCTAAAACTTGCATTTGGTCGCGCCGAGACTCCATGTCGATAAAGTCGACCACAATGACGCCCGCCACATTACGCAAACGCAACTGTCGAGCAATCTCGATAGCGGCTTCGCAGTTAGTCCAGAGAACAGTTTCTCGGGCTGTTGCCGAGCGGGTAAACGAACCAGAGTTAACATCAACTACCGTGAGTGCCTCGGTAGGCTCAATGATGATGTATCCACCTGATGGCAAATCAACTCTTGGCTTTAGAGCTTCACGAATAGCCGCATTAACTCGAAAATATTCCAGAATTGAGGGAGACTCGGTACGATGGTGATCCACCAAAACTCCGACAGGTAAACGCCCATCACTCCAGCTTGATAAATGCTGTTTAACCCGCTGCATACCGATGTCTGAATCAGTAACAATGCGATTTACATCAGCGTTGTAAACATCTCGCAATACTCGTTGAATAAAGTCATCGTCACGATTTAGCAAAGCGGGCGGACGAGTAGACATGGCTTCTTGCTGAACCATATCCCAGCGTTTTTGCAACGCTTCCAAATCTTCAATAATGGCCTCTTCTGACACGCCTTCGGCTTCGGTCCGCACCAGCAATCCCATGCCCGGTGGCTTGGTCAAAATACCTAGCGCTCTCAGCCGATGACGCTCAGCCTCGTTCCGGATCCGCCGAGATAGGTTTACACCTCGACCGTAGGGCATGAGAACCAAATAGCGTCCTGGTAGAGTAATTTTTCCAGTCAGCCGTGGTCCTTTGTTACCCGTGGGCTCTTTCATAATTTGCACCAGCACTTTTTGCTTAGGTGCAACTAACTCAGTAATGGGTCCTGGTGCGCGCTTTAGCTTTAGCGGTCCCAAATCGGACACGTGCATAAAACCATTTCGCTCGCTGTCTCCAATATTGATGAAGGCAGCATCGATTCCCGAAAGTACGTTTTCAACGGTACCTACGTAAATGTCTCCGACCTGGTGGCTACCGGTAGCCACAATTAATTCTTGAATTTGATCTTCCGAAAAAACGGCGGCAGTGCGATGCTGCTCCGCAATAATGATCTGCTTAGGCATCCAATTTCCTCAAAAACCTATGCAGTCAGTCCAAAATCACCGGGACTAACATACGTAAGCTCAACGATTAATCCTTCAAATCTAAGACAGCCGCCCTAACCTAACCCCTTTGGCATCTTTATTAAAAGTCAACCGGGCTCTGTTGAGGCCGTGGGCAGGTTACAGAGAAAACCGCAGGAATCCAAATACTTCACTGCTTGGCAGCTGGAAGTGACGTTTAGATAAATCCTATTAAGAGTACTGAGGCCTCAAGACAGATAGAAAGCGTCGCTAGTACATTGCAATCGCAAAGCTCTGATAGAAGCGGAACTGGTCAGTACTCGCCGTTGGTTGAGCTGCAGCTAACAAACTCTGTAGTTATCCTACGGCAGCTTCGTTTGCAATGGATTATAGCTTGAGCATGTACATATGGCTAGGATTTTAAAATTTTTATTTCAATCTTCTCTGCAACTACACAGCTTAGTGCCTATGGCTCAGACTATATATAGTCCTTAAAAGCTATAGCGGTTTCGCACTCTAGCTAAAACGTATGATGGCTCTATTCATCTTGAAATAGAGCCATCATACGTTTAATTTTCGATGAATAAGCTCCTATCTCCTGTGAGTAGCAGCAGCATCCATTAGACAGCTACAACTCGTTTTTTGGGAGTTTCTATGGTTGTTGCTGTAGGTGCTTCAGCCTTGATGGGTTGCATCAGGAATATGATCAGCGGATAGCGCTTGGGTAGTTCACGTCGCACGCAGTGGCGGACCTCCTCTTCCAGGCGAGATCTTAAACCGTCCCAGCGAACTGTTTTCTGATCGCCAGAAGTATCGATGACTTCGTTCCATCGGCTGCGTAACCCAGAAGCTACAACCCGATTGATTTTCTCATTCCAATCAGCTTCAGAGTGCTTAGTGACTACGCCGCGTAAATGAACCATGGGAGGTGCCAACAGCTTACCGTTGGTATCTACGGTTGTCGACACTGTGATAATGCCATCTTCTGCGAGCTGTTGACGTTCTTTGAGCACCGTACGCCCAACGATGCCATTGCGGGATGAATCCACTAGTTCAATTCCTGATGAAACTTTGCCAGCAATCCGAATTCCCTGCTGATTATCAACAGCTACAATATCGCCATTTTGGATGACGACCATATTTTCTTCTGGCACACCCATACTTTGAGCTGTGGCTGCATGCTTCACCAGCATGCGATGCTCTCCGTGGACGGGGAGAAAATATTTCGGACGGGTCAAGGCTAGCATGAGCTTCTGATCTTCTTGGGCACCATGACCAGACACGTGTAGCCCTCTGCGCTTGCCGTAGATCACATTGGCTCCCTGGGCCATCAGTCTATCTATCGTGTTAACCACTGCAATAGTATTGCCGGGAATTGGGTTGGCAGAGAAGATAATGGTATCGCCAGAACGTACCTTAATCTGGCGGTGAGATCCATTGGAGATACGGGTAAGGGCTGCCATTGGCTCACCCTGGGACCCAGTGGTCAAGATCATTGCCTTTTCATCAGGGCAGCTATTTAAGGTATTTAAGGGCTTGAATAAATCGTCTGGGCATTTGATATATCCAAGACTGCGAGCATGGGCAATCACGTTCAACATAGAGCGGCCGACCACAAACACTGAACGCTTATGCTTTTGAGCTAGCTCGAGCAGCATATTCACCCGATGGACAGACGATGCAAATGTGGTGACCATCAGACGGCCCGGCGCTTCACTAAAGGCTCTATCTAAGTTTGGGAAAACGGAACGTTCGGATGGAGTATGCCCTGGTACTTCAGAATTAGTTGAATCACTAATCAGGCATAGGACTCCTTCTTCTCCGTAGGCAGCTAACCGGGCAAAGTCAAAGTACTCGCCATCGACAGGGGTATGATCAACCTTGAAGTCACCAGTGAAAATAACGATCCCTGCTGGAGTCCGGAGAGCCACTGTAAAACTGTCAGCCATAGAGTGGGTGTTGCGGATGTATTCGACCGCAAATGACTGACCCAGCTTGACAACATCACGAGGTTGGACTGTTCGTAGTTCAGTGCGGTCAGCTACCCCTGCTTCTTCTAGCTTGTCAGCCAATAGTGCCATCGCCAGTCGAGGACCGTAGATAACAGGAATATCGAACTGCTTGAGGTGAAAAGCAATACCCCCAATATGGTCTTCGTGACCATGGGTAACGATCATGCCTTTGATTTTGTGGCTATTTTCCCTCAGGTAGGTGACATCCGGCAGCACGATATTAACGCCATGCATACCATCGGATGGAAATGCTAGACCGGCGTCCACTAGGATGATTTCATCATTAATTTCAAAGACACAGGTATTTTTGCCAATTTCATGTAGTCCGCCTAGGGGAATAACTTTAAGTGTACTTTTATCTACTTTGCTAGCGGATTTATTAGCTGTTTTAGGAGCAGCGATCTGAGGCCTTTGATTACCATTCTGGCTATCATTTTTTGTAGTAACTCTGGAGCGTTGGCTACTTCTAGTTCGTTGGCGCATAGGTTCCTTAATGAGGGGTCAAAAAAATTGCTTAAAAACGGTTAAAGATGGTTTCTGTAGAGCTGAAATGTGATTAGGGGATATGCATAAATCCTTGGTAATAAAACATGAGCTAGAAAGCGTTTGCCTTCCGGTTATCTGCCTGGTTATACAACGGCTGTTGGTAATAGCTCGAGCGTCGCCATTAGATTTTTGAGTTCGTCCACCAGAGCGACAGGGGCCTCGCTTAGGGGTAAACGACAACTGCCGACAGACCACCCTTGAAGCTGCATTGCCGACTTAATTAATATCGGGTTAGTGGTTGCAAATAGAGCTTTGCAAAGGGGCAGGAGTTTTAGATGTATATCTCTAGCTGAAAATACCTGCCCCTTTTCATAAGCCTGAATCATTTGCTGGAGTGAGTCCCCTACCAAATGGCTAGCAACACTTACTACACCGACAGCCCCGACTGACAGCATTGGCAAGGTCAAAGAGTCATCGCCTGAATAGACATCAAAATCAGGTGGGGTTAAACGACAAATTTCGCTGACTTGGTCTAGATCACCACTGGCTTCTTTGATCGCGATGATATTTGGGATTTTTGCTAGCTTTGCAACGGTAGAGGCTTCTAAATTTCGTCCAGTGCGTCCTGGTACGTTATAAAGCATCACAGGGAGGTTTGGTACAGCGTTTGCGATCGCACTAAAGTGCTCCAGCAACCCAGCCTGAGGTGGCTTATTGTAGTACGGCACCACCTGAAGAGTGCCATCCAACCCCAGATCAGCTGCCTTCTGAGTTGCTTCAATGGCTTCTTGAGTGCTGTTTGAGCCAGTTCCAGCAACCACCTTTCCATGACCGCTAACGGCGGCTTTGACCACCTGAAAAAGCTCATATTCCTCTGACCAACTAAGGGTAGGCGATTCACCCGTAGTACCACACACCACAACAGTATCCGTACCGTGGTTGACTAAATGCGATGCCAAACGGTTCACAGAGTCATAATCGACGGCCCCCGTCTGATCAAATGGGGTAATCATTGCCGTGAGCACACGCCCAAAATATGTCACGTCCTATCTATCCTCACTACATCACAAGCATGTCGGCTAACTTCGAAATTCTTATCTCCAAAGAATTACCGATACCCTTTCTAAATCGGTCTAAATCTGCAGGATTACCTTGTCCGATAACGTTCAATGACTATCTACTTAGCAATCCTTTGACTCTGGACATTGGTCGTCAGCCGACCAGAGCTTAAGGGATGGTTACCATAGACTAAATCAAGTAGTCAGAACCTTAGGCTTTAAAGCTTGCTTACTGACCAAGAGTTCAGCAATTTGGACAGCATTGAGTGCTGCCCCTTTGCGAATTTGGTCGCCACTTAGCCACAGTTCTAAACCACAGTTATGGGATAAGTCACGCCGTACTCGACCCACCAGTACATCATCCTGACCGCTAGCTTCAATAGGCATCGGAAAATGATTGGCTTGCCAATCCTCGACCACTTTGACACCCGGTGCTGCTTCCAACAATCCCAGCGCCTCATTTACTGCAAACGGTTGCGAAAACTCAATATTGATAGCTTCTGAATGTGCCCGTAAGACGGGTACCCGCACACAGGTTGCACTGACCCGAAGATCAGACACTTCAAAAATCTTGCGGGTTTCATGCACCATTTTCATTTCCTCTTGGCAATAACCCAGCTCATTGAGCGGTGAATTATGGGGAAACAAATTAAACGCTAGCGGATATGGAAAAGCCTCAGTCGTCGGCTCCTCACCCTGCAAAATAGATTGAGCCTGCTGTTTCACTTCTTCCATTGCACGGGCACCAGCACCGCTTGCAGACTGATAGGTAGCAACCACAATGCGCTCTATGGGCTGGTGCTGATGCAAAGGCCAAAGGGCCACACTCATCAAAATGGTCGTACAGTTTGGGTTAGCAATGATCCCTTTATGGTTCAGGGCTGCCTTAGGATTAACCTCAGGTACCACCAATGGGACTGCCGGATCCATACGAAATGCGCTGGAATTATCCACCACCACAGCACCTGCCGCCGCCGCCTTAGGAGCCCATTCCTTAGAAATGGAACCGCCAGCTGAGGCCAGTACAATATCAACATCAGCAAAACTTGCCTCACTGATGGCCTCTACCGTGATTGGCTGTCCCTTAAATAGCAATTCTTTTCCCGCAGAACGTGGGGAAGCTAGTAGAGTAAGCTCCTTAACCGGAAAATTACGCTCTTCCAGAAGCTCTAAAAGTTCGGTACCAACGGCACCTGTAGCACCCATAATTGCTACATGATACGCTTCAGGCAAAAGATCTAACCTCCTCTATATTCAAAACTCGAATTAAAAAA
>ERZ1740065.195-NODE-195-length-29283-cov-12.667784_pt1 | contig 29283 bp, 25 predicted proteins | sample MGYA00581738_ERZ1740065 | MGnify/ENA primary metagenome ERZ1740065 (study PRJEB43018, sample SAMN04849749) | marine metagenome | isolation source: floating plastic debris | place: Pacific Ocean | collected 2008-09-01 | study: EMG produced TPA metagenomics...
TGTCAAGGTCGCACCTATCGAACATAATTGCGGGTGGGGGAATTACGCTGAATTTTCTATGCGGTCTGAAGGCTAAAAATGCGATGGCTCCTCGCATTCAGGAAAAGGATTGTGAGATTTACTTCAGCGTAGGAAATACATTATGGGATAGAGATTTTTTGTTCACGCGACTGATCCGTATTGACCCTATTGATCCGTATGAAACACTCTCGCGAAGCATTCGGATGATAGCATAAAAAGCTTGATGCGAGGTTCGCATCGAGTATCCAGAAGTGCCCTTATTCTGCTACACTAATTTCTTTGTTGACAGATCAGGATTCCGTTCAAAGTCAGTTTTCCGATCAAGTCCAAGGATGTTGTTGTCGAGATCCAACAAAAGGTAAGGGTTCAGAGTCTTAAGTAGATAGTTATGTGAAATAGCTGTTGAGAGTTGAGAGTCACCGTATCTGTAATAACTTTTGTTCAGAGACTCAAAGTCGGCTTGCGAGGTCATGAGCCCATACTTGATGGTACCACGTACAATAAAGTGAAGATGGAGGAATGCTCATGGATCATTGAGGACAGGAAGAATGTGGTGATAAGTCTGGAGAAGGTTAGAGCATCTGATGAGCGATTCGTTCTGCTACTTTCATTCCATATACTGTCAGTATCATAGTGTTAGACTTATCTTCTTTTGATTCCTGTTGCAGGTCAATCAGATGGAGTGGTGGAACCGCGTGGTTGACACTGAACCAGAAATCAACACCAAGAAAGTTCAGCCTGAGAACTCTAAGGTGATGACATGATTACGGTTTAAAATTAAGCAGTCACCGACACCAGATTTGACATAACAGCTGACTGATGGCTTGACGTTGTAGCTGAGTGACCTTGATGGAGAAACGAGATCCATGGTTGAGAAAATGATGTACGATCAGCGGCAGAAAGAGATGGGACTTCCCACATCGGAGGAACAAAAGAAACAAGACATGCTGAAAAAGTGGGTATTGCTGCCATTATTGGTTTAGTAGCCTACAACATCATTCACTTGCCTTTATTCATGCGATAGACGCGTATATATTGCCAATGTGTAAGAACTCTAGTCTATCCACTTGAAATGCCAGATCAATGTCTGCTTGTTTCTCATTTGCATGTTGCGTGTTCATGAATATCATAGATTTGTTTCTTTGATCTTTCCCTACTCCACAAGGACACAAGATCTCATCCTTAATGGAATAGAATATTTTGTTTGGATTTTTTCAATTTTGCTGCTCTGATCAAAAAGCCATTAAGTCTGAGAAAAGAGCGGATAACTCAGAAATAATATCATATTCATTTTAAATTAGATCTACAATTTTGTAATGCTGCCATATACGATATATCAGACTCAGACTCTTTCGGTAAGAATCATCTGGAATGTCTATGAATTTGATATTTGTGAAAAGGATGACTCATGACGAGTTTCATGCATTCATGATCAGGACTGAAACACCAGATCATATTTTTATGAGTTGTCCTCTCTTTTCTCAGATCGGTATTTTCCCACTCCCCTGTGACCAGAGTGAAATTGAAATTCCAGCTTAAACTTACACCCAAACGAAATATTCTATGTCATTTATTATGGGAGCTCATTTCCTTGTGGAATAACAGCAGATCAAAGAGATTCAGAAACAGAAAACTAGGACATTCATGAACATAAAAGTAAGTCATAAAGTCATGAACACGCCTGCAAACGAGCAACAAACCAGCAAATGATTCACCAGCTTTCCCAAGTAATCTTCTAGTGAATATTAGGTATAGACTTAATGCTGCAGAAGCCAGAACTAGGTCAGAACTGCCTTCTGAAAAAAAACTGCCAATCCTAGATGTTGAGAACCGTAATATGAGTAACTTATCAATGGTATTTGATAATAGATGTGTGTCGTTGATGTCAATTCTAGTGTGTGGTAAATATGGGAATTTTGGTGCAACATCATTTGCACTGATAACAATTGTAGCATATGTATCTTGCTTCCTCCAGATTCATGGCTGCTCACCCAGAGATGGATTTCTCCAAGACCAAGTTTAGCTGAGCCTCAGTTCATACAGACGAAATGAGATCAATCACACCATCCAAACTACAACCAGTTGTATTCTAGGAACAGGGCCACATTATAGATAATCTTACAATACTATTTGTCCACCATTTCCAATTCAAGATGCCAACAGCAATAAAAATTAAATAACTCTCAACACTTGTCATTGGATCTGTGTCTATACGATCACCCAATCAGACTAGAACACCAACTATTACGCCTTAGTCATGTGACCTCGTACCTCGCCGAGGAAACTAATTCTAGGGTTATGATTCGACAACTGCATCACAGATCGCGTTCGTAAACTCGGAGCACTTGGCGCTGCCTCCCAAATCGCCAGTGATCGTCTGCAAAGAGAAAGAATCATCGCTATTACTGCATACATTGAGTACACGTATGATGGGCCAGGCAGGGTAGGAGAGGCTGGGCAGGTGATACTAGGAGAGGAGTACCTGGCCTTCCTTGATGGTTTGGAAGCAGGCTTTTTCAATCCTGTCAGCGTACGGGTTGAGCTGCATATGTCTCAGCATCATGACAGCGCTGAGGAGCAGGGCGGTGGGATTCGCCAGGTCCTTGCCAGCGATGTCTGGCGCTGTGCCGTGTACCTGTATGAGAGTTTAAGCTGGTGATGTGGCCTCCACTCACGGCCATGAGTCTATTACACAGCTGGTGGACACGGTCCACTTACAGATTCAAAGATGGCAGCTCCGTCCTCGCCAATGTTACCGCTGGGCGTGAGCCCGAGCCCACCGATAAGACCGGCGCCAAGATCACTGAGGATGTCGCCGTATAAGTTGGGCATGACAAGCATGTCGTACTGCGTCGGGTCCTGCACCAGCTATAGACAGGAGACAACTGAGAGCACAGAGCTAGTGAGGTAAAGTCGCAATCCATGAATGGTGAGAGCGACATACATTGAGACAGACAGTGTCCAGATAACTCTCACTAAATCTTATCTGTTTGTGTTTCTCTGCCTCCTCGCGGCAACACCTCAGGAAGAGACCGTCGCCCATCCTCCTGCAAGGCAGCGAACATATCAAACAGCTGAAGTCATCCATTTTTGTAACCGAGGTTAGCATAAGGAAGTAGATTCATACATGATGTTGGCTTTATGGACAGCGGTGATATGGGACCGCCCGTTGTTGATGGCGTATTCAAACGCGAACTTAGCCACGCGACGTGACGCTTCTTCCGTAATCAACTTTATACTCTGGACAACACCAGGAACGATCTAAAATCACAGAGACAGTGTAGGCATGGCATGGGTAGACAACTCCTAGTCCACTAGCCGAATTCCTATGTTGACCCACTCACTCCGTTTCCATGACGACATGAGTAAAATCTAATCCTGTATGAACTAAACCACTACTAACTGCGCAGGTACAGAACTCAAAATGAGTCGCAGAGCAGCAACCCGATTACTGAACTAAGGTTTGTAGCTAACAGCATACTAAACTAAGTAAACAGCAAAAATACAGGAAAGCGATTGGCATGTACTAGTGTTAGTAATTCTTCCATCTCTGTCTGCTAAAAAACTGGTAAGCTTTACTCCGAGTACATATGGGGAGGGAGATATGGGGAGGGAGATATGGGGAGGGGGATATGGGGAGGGGAATATGGGGAGAGGATATGGGGAGGGGGATAATCACAATTTCTATTCCTGCAAGTTACATGACGTTTTTGAAAATTTACGAAGTAGAAAAATTGGAAACAAATCGACTGCCATCGCGCCGATGGGTTTACCTCATTTATAGTAAGCATGTATACATACTGTACAATAGGGTGAAAGTTTTAATCCCTCTACTTCCATGTAAGATGAGAGTCCGAGACAGCGGCATAGCTCGTTACTTACTGTGTGCTCGATGCCGCTGTATTCTCCCTCAGTGTTCTCCCTAATGGTGACGAGATCCACATCATCATAGGCCGTCTCATATCCATCAATCGACTTACAAGGCCTCACATTAGCGTACAGATTGAACTCTCTGTAAATCGTACAATCATACTATAATCCCACTATCATCATAGTGCTGCACTATTACCATTATTCACAGCGGCAGCGTTCCCAACCAAATAGGCCTCAACCATCGATGACAGGCTTGAAACTGCCTCTCACTGCACAACCACTTACAATAATGCTTTCATAATGCAAATATACATCACTTAGAAGGCGCGGCACTGTCATAAACTAGTAAACCAGTAAATACATGCATCTATCCCTCCTGCATGGTCAATGCCTATCAGCTTGCACTGTACATATGTCATAGAGTGAAATTTTAGAGTTGACAACCATTATGTCTCTCTACTGGGCAAAAGGCTGAGATATTGTGTAAAGTCAAGTATTCATTGAACTCAGTAAGGAAAACAGCCATCAGTGGAACACTGAACTGAATTGGCTACAACAAGCTGCTTACATAGTCATTGAATAGCACAGAACATCTGTTCCTGTAGCCATTTGGTGATTTTACTTTTGTATGCCACGGTTTGTATCCCATAGCAACAACACTAGCCTAGTATCCGTTCCAAATTCAGTAAGTAACATAAATCTAAGTAGTATAAGAACAGTCCATAGAAATCTGTAGGTATTAACATCTATGCTGGTAATTAAGAAGCGCTAGTAAGCTTACTTTCTAAGGGCGAGGTTCAATGACCTATGACCTTTTCCAACGGGTGTGGCGAGAGGTCCCTTTAATCCGATCTTATTGCGATGTATCGAGTCTATGGCTGACTGGGGGATGCCAAATGTTCCATCAGGGCCCTGGACAGGCGTGACATCAACTGGCTCCCAGTTTATTGGAGCCTAAACAACACATTTATCAACAGTGAATTGTCAACGACACTCCACTGAGCTGAGATGAGTTACAATACTAACTCCTGCCACTTCAAATATCTTTTGAACAGCAGCAGATATTTCTGGGCCTATTCCATCGCCAGGAATCAGCGTCACAGTCTGACTCTAGAAAATAAGTTAATCCAAGATCAGAGAATTGATTCGGGATAAACAGCAACTCGTCGCATGTTATAGTTGACCATCAAAATTCGAAAATAAGGTTGTTGAAGTAAGACCAGATCATACTTTACCGTGGAGTAGCTGCGACTGGCAGTGTTCCTTCTGTTGACGTAAGTCCGTTGAAAGCTTTGAGCCTAAGGTAAACCAAACAGTTTAGTACACTAGAGTGGCCAAGGACAAATGATCAGCATGTTGAACTGAACGAAATCTAGTATCAGCATCATCTTTCTAATGTCACGCTGTAAGCTCTTCGTGCGATATTCTAGCTAAGCCACTAAATGTCAATACAATTCAATACTGCAGCCGACATTCAAAATGGCCTTTGAAAATTTAAGACCACCACCAAGATAACTGAATCGTCCAAACCTATATACTTGACATCAGCAATAAGAGAAGATCAAATATGGAACATGAAATACAGTATGTGGAATAACTATCAACTATATCACTTGGGGAAGAATCTCCATACATTCAAAACATCCTTCTCAACAAGGTGCTACTAAAAACAAGCAGATCGTGTCCTTTAAAAGGCTGCACTGAAGAGATACATACCAGAGCCCTGAGGTGAGTGCGGCATGTACTGGCCATAGCTTGGTCTATTTCCGTTTTATGTAGAAGATAGCGGTATATATCGGTAAACAGTATATTACGACTTATGGCTTGCATTCACTCACTTATACTAAATAAATGAGTTTTAATACTCTTGATCATATTTCAATCAGAAATATTTGGATAAGATGTTAATTTACTAATAAATTTTGCAAATATCCCCACAATTATTTCGATTGTACCATGTTTTGAACAACTCCCTATAACAGAAACCTTCCGAAAGATTGAAGACAAGAAGACAACTCTGAAAGATGCAATACGCATACACAAGGCCCTTCAGAGACCTCTTGCCCCTGGCTGGCGTCAAGGTAGTAAGTAGGTGGGCGGGCGTGATAACATAATTAGCGTGTACAAGGTGAGTTCTGCTAGTGCACTTCATACATACATCGATGTAAATAGATTGTGCTAGCTTGGCTAAGACCTGCATGAATTATGGTATTCTGTTTGTTTGTAGGAGGCAGATCTAGTGCTGCTTCATATCTACAGAGTCAAAGAATAAGACTGGATCAACTTTGATGTCTAAGCATTTTGATTTACTGCTTTATTTCCTCATAAAAACTTCCATAAAGAGATTTGAATGGATATAGTATGGTAAAAAAAGAATCAAGAAATAGAAAATTAACATCTGAGTGCTACCAGCAACTTTGGAATATGGGAACGCAGGGAATGCAGGGAACTATCACAGCTAGACTTAATAGAAGGCCATACGTATATCAGATTTTATCCCAGTTTAATACTCCTTAGTCATATCTGAGATTTTCACTAAAAATTTGTGTAATCTAGACTAAAAAGTTCTGTGGTACAAAAATGTGAGAGGTCAATGGATTATGTCAGAGCTGCCACTAGCTAGATGACAATGTCATGACTGAACATAGTCCACTAGAGTTACATCATGCGTCTGATTGCCAATGTCAGTAAACTGTATGGTGAACAACGCCTCCGGCTGCAGATGCTGTACCAACACATCTTCCATCTTCAGCAGAACACTGAAAAACAACATTCTACATCAGCAACTGCACCTCAAATATCATAGCGAATGGGATTGAAATACAGTCGGCACAAGGGAACTACAACGGTGAAACAACAAGCCAACAATTTTTTCCCATCAATACTGTAAAACCGGATTTGCTAGTGACGGTCCAACGGCCACAAAAACAGTGACGGAAAATCATTGCCATCGTTGGAATTCTCTATAGAAAGTATGCCTATTATACCTTATATAGGAGTCGTCTTCCCATTTATGGGATCGCCATCGTTAGATCGCTATCATTTTTATTTCTTGATGACTTTGAAGGAGATGCTAACATTTCTGTCGCTATCAAATCCTGTTTTACAGTATCAAAGACATGCTTTTCATCTATTTCATTCATTCATTTAGTTCATATTTCAGGCATTCGTTTATTTCCTTATGAGATTAAATTTGATCTCCAAACCAATGATGATAACGTAAATGCATGAGCTGTCAGCCATACAATTGTACACAACTGTTATTCCCTCGAGAGTGAGGTAGCCTAATTTTTATTTATTTCTTTAACAAAAGGCTGCAAAATGCGTCTAACAAACTCTTTGTGAGGCAAACACTGGTTTGAGAATGAGGCTTCGCTTACCCTTTGGCTGTCTTACGGTAGACCATTCTTACGCTGTCTACTACAGAACTGTATCGTAACTTTATCTGTAAGCAAACAATTAGACACGGCTCTAATAAACAACTTCCGGCGACAGGAAAGTGAACGGTGACGTCAGATACTGACTGCATGTTGTAGACTTTGGCTTGTGCGTTCATTCAGGTACAATGGAGTAAAGGCGCTCTCGTTTCTCTCCTTGACAAATATCAAATCTGCAATAGGCCTGGTAGTGACAACATCTGCAGCCAATGAGAGTACAGCTAATGAGAATAGATCTTGGAGAGAGATTGTAGCTGTATACGTACTGTCATTAACGTCCAGCGCCCTCATCTTCTTAGCAGGTACTGGGGAGTATTCGCTGCAAATAAATACATCACTGCCGTTACTGCACTGAAGAGATATATACACATTGAGCCTCTCTGTACATTCATATACTTCTACAGTTTTACATCAACTTATCTGATTGTACCTCCATTACTGCAGCTGTCCTAGCTACCTTTACATTCGCTACCTTTACATTCAAGAGAAGCAAACAAAGCGCACTACGGTATAGTAACCTAGTGATGGTCCATACCAGTACATGCATGTTTGGTTCTCTGTAGATGAATGAGAAAGGGCTAAATCCTAGGCATTGATAATCAAGGGTAGATAATTCCGGATACATATTTTTTACACATGAAAGATAATAGAAATTACCAATGTTATAATATCTATATTTGTGTCTATGCAGCTTGTTTTCAGAAGGAGAGGGAACAAAGATTTACTAAACTTATTTTACTGCAGAAACCGTTATCAACATTACGGAGAACCAGAAATCGGCCGAGATTTAGTCGGCTATAGTTTGTATTGATGTACAACACGAGTTTGACTAACCAGGTTGCAGTGGTGTCAGTCGGCATGTCAAGGTCATACGGCAGCAGGCATTTACTGGCGTCAGGAACATAGATAGTGGGCTGGGTGTCCAGGTCAGCCATAGAGTAGAATTCCGTATGCTCACATACACTGTGGTATTGTTCCTGGATAGTTTTCATAGCCACTGCATCAAAAAAGTTCATGCGTAAGAAGGCATTGTCAGTTTATAAGGCATGACGAGTGGATAGATTTCTCCAATCTGATACTCTACTGTCAAAAGGTCAGATATCAATACTATCTGTCTCGAAATCTAATTATGCATTGACTTTCTCAAAATACGTCATGTTTTGCTACATAGATGACTGAGCAGCATGCAAAAAATTGGTATGATCCTGAAACGCATCAAATACGCAGACTTGTCTACATACCTTGACCATCCAAAGGTTTAACCACTTTGTCTTTCCTCTTTTCTTCATCCCTGGTTTTCCTCTCCGCACCCTACCAACCAATCGGGCAGTGCGTGAACGGATGGTGAACAGGGAGTGATGTCAGCTTCTAGTCTCTAACAAGCTACTAACCTTCTCGCAGAATATCTTGATTTGAGCATAACCGCGGTGTGTGACGAAGGAATCTTCCTCCTCACTCGTATCTACCTGTATGTGCAGTGGTAAGCCCTTGACTCCTTTCTGGTTGCTGAAGTCTGTACTCAAACAGTGAACACTCACACAAGCCTACAAGCAGTGTATTCATGCCGTTCACCTCAGTTTATAAGCACCGAGGCTTCTAATTAGCATTGCCACACCGATGGAACTTACCCTAGCACCTCTGTTTTTATACCACATGAAAGAGAGTGCATTTATGCCCAAATATTCCAAAGAATCTTCTAAAATACCATCTGAGTTGCACACATCTACAGAAAAGAATACATGATGAGGAATAGGGTAATGACAGCAACTAGTAACAGTGCTGTAGAGCTCTCAACAACGGCCGGGTTCCAATACAAGTGGATATTTGATTGCGATTAGAATCTCCGGTTGACTATGGAACAGTAGCCCATAAGGTCACAGACATTGGGACCGTGACTGTAACACCAGCTAGAATCAATCACCAGCCCCTCAATATTTGAAAATGCTGATATTTTGCTCAAATATGCTATCTTGCTCAAATCTTCACCGCAAACATAGAAGACTTTCATATTCATGCATATCATGGTGTGCAGTACAAGATGCACTCCTAGTGCATACAGAGAATACTACACCGGATGAATTCATCTCATACTTCATCTGCGGGTAGGTATGCGTACTGATACATTATTCATGTAGGCAAACAGTTCTTCTATGATCAACAGGCTGTGAATTAGCGAGCAGTTAAACCATGAGGATATACACATCTAGCGCATGCCCTCACACGTTTACACAATACGCTATCTCTGTTACTGACATCAATCTCAGTGTTGCTGTGTGCGGGTTTACACACTGGTGTCGGCTGACCATCTCCTGCCTTATCATTTATAAGCAAGATCTGCCTTAGCAGGAGTGATAAGTGAGAGGGGGTTTTAGGCTGTTATGTCCACTAATTGGCTATCTTCGAGTAGAGACCTATGCTACTTACTCCAAAATGACTCTACAGAGAAAAACCGAGCCTTACCCAATGAAATGCTCTTTGTGTCTTTGTCTGTTTCGAATGCCCGGGAGTACCAGAGGTTCCACGACTTTTCCAAAAACTCCTTGCTGTCGTCCTCACGGAACTTCAGTATCAACGTCGACTAAAATGTACAAACAAAGTCCCTTGAAATTATTATATACTTGGATGAATCCATAGCGGATCTGCGGTAGCAGTATGTAGTCCCATACAGACTTCAGGGTTTAGAAACCTAATACATAGACATGTGCATGACTACTGCTAATGCAATCTTATAGCAGGAGATGGGAGACTGTGTCTATGGCTCACACGTACCTTCACTAGCTGATTGGTATCGTCAGGTTGGCAGTGGGTATTGTTGAGATGCAATGAGTAGGACTGGCCTAAAAGTAGGGTATACCTGCTAGTCTCAGACTTGGCATCAAAAACATCCTGAGCTGCTGCGTACAATGCTATAATGGATCTATGCACAGTGACAATAGAGCAAAGTGTTTGGCATGACCGACAATTGTGGTGCGCCGGGAGTACAATGATACCTGTCTGCTGTCACAGCAGTGCCATTACCAGTACTTACCTTTGTTAACGTATGTCATCCGATCTTCTTCTAGCCTTGCACTACAGGAAGTAGCTGCATCTAGCCAAACGCTGTAGCCTGTCTCATCACTCTCCCTAGAAATCAGAATGGGTGAGTTCGGTATGTCCAGCTACCGTGCAAGGGAGATTCTGTGTACCTTTTTTGATAGACAGCAGCTGACGGACAAGCGCAGTTGCTGCTGTTGTTTTTAATGACACTGTGCTGCCTGGAAATGGAGTAAGAGCTTCTGCGACGTCTGCTGATGGCTTCAGTTGGCGAGTTTGGACTGCTCATGGAAATCTGAAGACAGTGAATGGCATCATCAGAATTAGTGGCACAAGACCCCAAAAACAGCCAAGTCTAGTGTATCGAACAGAAGTCAGTCAGCTAACTTATGTACATGCTATCCGTACCTCACTTTCTGATGATGGCGGTGTCATAGCAGACAGTAATATGTCAGGGTAGACGCACTCGGCAGACGTCACGCGTGTTGTCGTGTTGCCGGCCATAGATGTCTGCACGTCTGATATCGTGCACACTTGCTGCAGAATGTCGTTGGATGAGATCATATCCTTGCCAGCATTACCAGCGGGTGGCCAACCTATCTTCTGATCTGAGTCCAGTCTCTCGTTCGAGTTACTCTGGCCACTCGTATTGCGCGGCAGTGGATGCTGATTTTGGGACAGTCTGTGCTTCAGTTTCAGCCTCTCGGAAACTGGCATGCTTTCTGGAAGCGGCGGGACTTTAACAGGTATGTTTCTGTACATTGGTTGCATCGCTCCATTGCCTTGACACATGTTTGGATGGCACACGTATGGCGGAATGCACATGTTACTCATGGTGTAGTAAGCCATGGGGGTTTGCCTGCCAGCCTGGCCGGCTAGAGGAGGAGCGTTCTGTACTACAGGCTGACCCCACTGCATTCCGGCAGCAGCGGTTTGGCCCTGGATGAGGTACGGTTGTGGTGGTATGCAGTTGGGTGGCAGGTAGGGGGCGTGGTGCATGCCAAACCCTCCGTTACCATACAATACTGGACGTACTGGTATCTTGCCATTAGCAGTGTTCAATATGTTCACTGGGACCATGTGAGTGACGATAGGGTGAGGTACAAATTGCTGTGGTACGTTTGAGTTTCTCGGTTCTACTGGCTCCGTGCCGGAAACTGGAGTCACGAGCTTCGCCGATGATGTCTGCTTCTCAGATGTGGAGTTCGCTGATAATTGGCTGCCCTGCTGAGAGTCTTTACCAGAAGATTTCGATGATGGCCGGCCATGTGGCTCTTCACTGGACGAGTTGATCAGCTCATCTTTCACCTGTATAGTGTTTGTAAAAGCGATTTAAGCTCTGGCACACTATCGCAGCACACAGAGCTGGCCAAAGCTATATTAACCGATTGATGTGGATAATCCAAAATCCACACAAACAGTCAATATTTGTTTGACAGCCTGATAACATTCGTAAGCGTCAATAACAGAGACTCACTGAGACTTCGGACGAGTCAGGAAATCTTCCGTCGAGAGCGGCCGCCGTTACATTGTCTTTCAGCATGAGACCGATGCTGGTGCAGTTTAACAAGTCGTTGTACATGTCCTGCGGGCGGCAAGCATACCAGAATGAATGGAGGTAGATCACATTTCCAGAAGTCAAATAAACGCTCACACTGCGTATGAAAGAGTCATGGCCGTGACTTACCTCCGATATGTCATCAGGTATCTGGCTATAAAACTTGGCATCCATCTCACTGATCTCTTCGGTCACACCAGCAAAAGTAGTCATCATATCCTGCTCAACATAGACACGAACATTCATAGTGTCATAGGGATAGACACCATAGCTACCATAGCTACTCGCTTATGGCCACGGACCAACCAGTGGCAGTACCCACTGGTATTATCATACAGGACAGGAAAGCCAATTGATTTTGGTCACTCAATCGCTTCAGCAATTAGTCACCAGTATCATCGCATTGCCGCCCACCCTCATTGTCTACCCTCATCTACCCCACCCTAGCTCTCTATTCTCCTATCCACCCTGCATCGTCAGTCCCCTTCTATCATCTCCACCCCATCTCCCAATCGTTTCCTCACTCCATTGCTTATTTGCTCCACCACCTCTCTGGCCCTCAATCATCACACCACTACTCCTTTAGAATGTCACAGTTTTAGTGACACAGTCTGTCACGCAGCCGCAGTGGAACGGCAGCCACCTAGTATGATAAGATCTCAATATCCTCTCACTTACGTCTGCAAACATTGCATAAACTGAGTCGTATTACAATGAATCAGACATCGAGGGATCAGAGCAGCAGACGGCCTGCCCATGTCTACACCATGCCAGGGGGACAGCGTGACTGCCCCAGGTCTAATACTCTCCCAGTATTATGTGACAAAAAATGTCTCAAATTGGTAAAGATTGAGTGGCTTGACTAACAAAAACAGATCTTTTCCAACCAAAATAAGTTTCAAATACAAATGAAGCTATTATGTGTATATATTTTTGTGCCAGTATCATCAATCTCCCAGTGTTTTCTCCACATTGTACAATAATCCACACCGATAAGCTAATTTAATGTAATGAGGCCGCATTGCAGCGGCTCTGGTAACAACTAGACCATCATGTACGGCCATAGACTGGAGCTGTTGTATCAGACTACTGGTGGTATGACAGTTGATACTTGCATGATTGAGAGACAGCAGGTTCTCCTGGTTAACAGGAAGAGCGCAGTCGCCCTTCTCCAAACTGTGTGATGTGACATCTTGAATGCCAAGGACATGTCCCACGTAATCTCTAAAAAGCAGTCTATATTGTGTGATCAGCCTGTCCACTGTCTCACATACCATGGGTGATAGGAAGGCTTGTCATCTGCCCAAATACCGACCTAATCATTGCAACCCACGCAAATCTTTCGCCATAGGAGCAGCATACTTTCCTATCGACAAGCACATGGCTGGTCTTTGTATAAGTTATAAAGCAAACATCAAATTCCATTCCAACAAAACTGTGTGGAACTTTCTAGATTCAAATGAATGCACAGTCAATGGATTGTGCAAAGACAAATTCCTGTCTGACCAGGTTTATGCAACTGGTCTACAGTGAAGCGGAGGGAGAGAGGTGTAAGAGTGGCTGAGAGGCGCAAGAGAGGGAGAGATAGAGAGAGAGGGGAGGGAGGGAGGGAGGGGGGGGGGAGTGGGGAGGGGGGGGGAGAAGGGGGGGAGGGGGGGTGAGCTACAGCACGAGATGGATATTGAGGGAGGGAGGGGTAGAGAGGGAGGAGTAGAGGGAGGGGATGGAGGGGGGAGTTGGAGAGGGCGAGAAGAGGAGAGGACGAGGATTGAGGGTGAGAAGAGGAGAGGGCGAGGAGAGAAGGCGAGAAAAGGAGTGGGAAGATACGGGAGTGTTGAAGACACTTTACCAAGAATAAAACTGTGCGAGACACAGAGAACTCTGCAGGTAAGTTCCAAGACAAAACACAAAGCTATGACAGGTAAACCAAAATGATGGGCCATGCTGACCTGTCACGCTGCTGCATGCTGGGACTGTTTCCTTCAGCTGAGTCATCTGAGTCAGACTTTTCTATGGCTGGAAGACTGTGATACTCATGAAGTAGTGCCAGGGCACCATTGTCCTGGTTCACGCTGGAGTTTAACGGGTGACCAAAGTAAGCCTTGATGTCTTGTGGCACCTCCTCGTCCACTGATATGTCGTGAACCATTTCTAGAAGTAGACAGGGTTGCCAGTCAGTTTTTTTGTGCTTCAATCTGTAGATCAGCTCGTGCCTTGCTAGTAGTAAACAGCAAAACAAAATGAACTGCTGAAACAATGATGATGATATATAATTAAGGCTGGCCTTGGCCGTCTGCAAAAACACGCAAGCAGTGTACTGCGTGTGGGTACATTCATTAGTGAAGAGAGATTCTGAACAATTCATCAAGGGCACTAACAATACGAAATTCCTCCATGCTTTCTGACACAACAGTGTGCATATGAATTGTGCATGTTACACGCCCTTGTAACATGCAGGGATAACAAAGATATCCAATGAAGGGAGCGTCACAGAGAGAAGGAGAGTCACCGGGAGTAAGAAGTGGCACGATGAGGTTTACTGCAGTGTGAGAGCAATGACATACTGCCCTTCCACGGGTTATGAGAATAGATTTTAGGATTCCTGACAAACCTCACAAAAGCTACTAAATTCTGAAATAGGAGTTATTGCTGTAATATAAAATTTGATAATATGTTATGAATTGTCAGTAAGCCTAATGAAGCTAATTTAAAATAGAAAGCAATGAGTTAAATAGTTGAGTTTCTTAACATTTTATGCTCTAGTAGCCCCCCCTCCCCCACAATAAAGTCCATTTGACAAGCATACATCATGTCTCTTCTGTGCCATTTTTTAAGTAGCTGGTGCGAAGAATCACATGGCTTTTGCTCAATGGATGATGCAAATAGTCTATTTGTCATTGACTTGTTGAGTACAATGGAAAGAGCTTGAAGAATAAGGGAATTAGAATATGCAAACAGAGATGCCGGGTTAGTTTACATTCTCCCACACAGAGAATTTGGTAACATCTCAGCTGTTCGGCATATTTAGTGACGGGCTTAAAGTAATGATCGATGACATGGTAAGCATAAGCATAAGAGGTATAATTGAAAGGATGAACTACCCATTCACGATAGCACATGATTCAGTTATGATGATACATGGAGTCTTAAAAAGCTGCATCGTGCTATACGCCGAAGCTACAGCAGTACATGACCCTACGAAGGAATGCAATCATCGACAGTAAAATCTTTACAGTCTTACCACAGGATAACACTGCGACTAGAGCATGAGTCTACTGAAGAAAATTCTTAACCTATACTACAAAAGCCAGTTCTCCATATATACGTACACTAATGACGGGTTAGAGTTTAAAATATTCCTTCTTAACTCACTCACCTCACCAATCAAGTTGTTATCTAACAATCCGAGTGTATTCCGAGGATTTTCATCCTTGTCGACGGTTCCGTCAGTCTTTCATATATCCATAACTATCATCGTGCGTTCGACTTCCCACATGTCATGTAGCAGGTCTGAGTACCAGAATGAGCAATATTTAATGGTATGCTGCTAGGAGATATACAGCCGACGAGCTACTTGCTTGGAATTGAAACTGATCACGCTCTGCGTGCAGTTCTTGCGTAGAAGGTATCAATGAAACTCGGCGATTTACTTTTTGCCGACGCCCAGTTTTACGACGTTCGAACTTATCCTCACCATAGTAACGCTACCATTACGTGAACACTGAGTGTTTTGCGGTATCATAAGTGGCGATGGGTATGATTCACGCAACCCAATAATAGCAGACTACTTCTACGCACGCCCAGTTACTGACAACAGATTTTACATAAATGACCGATCATGTGTTAAATAAATATTGATTATATTATTCAGATAGTGTATTGGTGACTAATAATTGTGCCAGCATTGACAACTACAGATTGAATAACGATCTATCTAGCGCTAAGAGAAGTTGCATGATAGAAGTATTGGCAACAAAAATTACATTATCAACACACATTGCAATAAGAAGTAGATTAACCCATGCAAATATTTTACTAAAAATCACAAAATACATAAACAAAGTATACAATGGAAGATAACATGGCAATAATTGGTTGCAAACAATGCAGAAGTTTCAGGACGGTTTTGTTGACTGTCATTGTAGAAGATGATCATATGACAGAGATTGGGCTGCTCTATCACCTGCAAATACACTGTGGTGCGCATCGTTACTTGCTTGCTTTTTTCTTTTCCTTCGTCTGAAATCAAACAATGCAACTGGGTTTTCAAGTAGCCTACAACACACAGGTGATGGCAGGTACAATTGTCAGACATCAAGATGATTCATGATGTGCAATTAATAAATCCAATAATCAGGGATTATGTCACATGCTGACCGTTGCCTGCTGCTCTGATCAAGCATGTCTCCACTGCTAGCATCGCTCTCTGTACCCGACAGGAACATTAGCCTCCCCTTGTCAACCAGCGCCGTCGTCTTCTAAGCAATCAAAAAGAGCAGAATACCATTTTGCAGACATTTCAAGAAGCACGAGCTAATTGATGAACTCGAAGCTATGAGTCAGTTTTACCCTTGATGATCTCGGAGAGGTAGCTTCTGCATTTGGAACCTGGTTATCGGCGGCTGCAAAGTAACACCACAAATAATAGTATCACAAATAGGGGGAGACAACTACTGATATTAATAGGTGAATACTTTAATTACATTTATCAGTGCGCTCCACATAGTTGGAAGGGAAGAAACCCTGAGTGCCGGTATGTTTCAGCACGCCCATCCACCATTGATCCGTGTCCTTGTGCAGAACCAGTATGACATCATTGCACCGAAACGATAGCTCGTCTGACCGCTGCGCGAGGTAGTCATAGAGGGCAACGACCTGAACAGAGATGGACAGGGTTTTATATGGGACATCTGGCAGTTGGGAGGGTGGCAGTAGATAGAGGCACTGACCTCCCCAATAGGTCTGATGTCATCAGCTCCTTGCACACTGAAGTTGGCGTTGGGATTTTCCTGTGACGGCTGAAATGCATGGAAAAAACATTGAATAAGGGGCGACATAAAAACGGTGCAGAATATCTGACCAATCAGGAGTACAGTGGAGAAACCTGCTTACCAGTGTCAAAGTCATAGATGGGGCTCTGCCTCCTTTAGTTCCTACTACAAAATATGTAAACAATCCTTTTTAAACATCTGTCACCATCTCTGACCGAACATCTATCTAATGAAATGTACTCGAACTGAAACCAGGCCTCCAGCTGGGAGACAGACTCCGCTTCATGTACTCCATCTGCGAGGACAGATGACTCCTCATAGCCTCAGTCTCACTTGTCTTCTGGGCATGAGGCGACATAATCGTGGGTCCGAGAGCCTGAGATACAAACTGAGAAATTACTTACATTATACATGACACCTATGATGAATCAAAGAGGAGATGGACAGAGAGAAGAGGGGCTCACAGTTATAAGGATATGTGGTACATTATGGCTATCAGGAATAGCATAGAGGAAATGACATAGCACACATGACAGATCAGTCAAAACTACTTAAGATGAGTTCCATTTAATCATTGACAGAAGGTGACTAGGAGAGCACAACCCTAGGTATCGATGGCCAAGCGTGATCATTATGTATCATTTCGACAACAACAGCACATGTTTTTTACCTGTTCTTTGACGTCCTTCAGTCAAGAAATGATTACCAAAAGTTTGAAAAAGTTTCAATCAGTGGATTCAACATGGATGAGTCATCTCTGAATGTCAGTGTCTTACATTAGCAATCGATCTTCTATCATAAGTTGAATCCCAGGTGTTGATAGAGTTTCCAGTGGCGTTCATATTCACGGTTCCCAGCGGCAGACTCGGATCCGTCGTAGATTCAAGCGCGTACCGCATACTCTGTTTTGCCAGCGATTTCGTGTATTCCTTCAAATACCAAAATTAACATAGAAGACTATGTAAATATCTGTAACATTTGCATTCAAACACACCATGCCATGTTATTGCCAGAGACCAAACTCAGGGTACTCAGCCACCATCGCCACACCCATCACTCTCTTATACTGTAGAACCAGATTTGATAGTGACGGAAATGTTAGTGTTCCCTTCAAACTCATCCGGAAATGGAAATGATAGCGATCTAACAATAGCGATCCCACATATGAAAAGACAACTCCTATATCAGGTATAATATACATAACTTCTCTAGTGCAGTCCAATGATAGCGATCCAACGATAGCGATCCTACGTATGAGAAGACAACTCCTATATCAGGTATAATATACATAATTTCTCTAGTGCAATCCAATGATAGCGATGATTAAGTGGCTGCTATTTTTGCTATGGTTAGACCGGTCTAGTTCCACAGTACCAGATCTCTGCTGCCGATGTCCAATAAACACCCATAAAATCATTGAAGATTCGATCACATTTGCTACTGTGGAACCAAATTTGATAGCAACAATCTAACGGCCGCGAAAATAGCGACGAAAAAGGATCACTATCGTTGGAATTCGCTATAGAAATTACACCCATTATACCTTATATAGGAGTTATAGGATCACTATCATTTTTATTCCTTGATGATTTTGAAGGAAACGCTAACATTTCTGTTGTTATGAAATCAGGTTCTACAGTACGCATTGATGTATTTCAGGCAAACGTAAAGACGTTGTTTATCCACATTACTGTGACAAGGTTGTAGGGGAGCATGGGGTACCCTGCTTGGTTCGGGTGCCAAGTGCCCCCAGGTACCCCTTGACTTTGGCCCCTGGTCATTGCGTAACACCTGTTAGCTTCCTATTTATCTCATTAATAGCAAGCTCATGCACAACTACTTACTGTTTGGAGACTATCCTGGGATGAAATGAAGAAAATTTGGTTAACTGAAACCAGAAGATGCCAAAGCTAGACCACTAGATAGAGTTACTAGCATCTCCAACTCACCCCCATAGACTCCAACTTCTTCAGAGCCTTCTGCTTTCTCAAGGCTGCAGTTTCCAGTAACGACTCATCATTGCCTCTCTCCGGGGTAGAAACACTGGTTAAAGGTTGAAGGTCGCAGATGTAAGAAATCATATTGCGCAATGATGGAATCGAGTCACGGAGGTGAAAACAAGTGAAGAAGTGATATGACTATATAGTTATCAATGCGACCATGCGAATGATTGCGTGCTGCAGCCATATCACTTACGTCTGTTCTTCAGCAGGAATTACCATCTTTGGTTTTGGATTGAAATGTTTCCTCGCGTCTGCCTCCGGCAGGTTGGGCTCATACTTGAAGATGAGCACTTTGTTGCTATCGCCGTGTGAGCTGAATGCAACGATGTGATCGTGGGGATGGAACTTAACGTCATTGACAGCGTGAGTGAAGTTGAGTTCTGGGTAGTCCGCCACCTGTAATTGAAGTCAGGGAAACGGAAAGCTGAAACCAGAAAAATGGACTGTAGTCTGTTCCGTCTCATGTGCACGACATACTCTTCCAAGCTAATACACAGTTTCTATACACTACCATGGACTAAAGGGGAAGACACTATCAAACTGACAACAAAATTTACTAACCTGATCACCGGTGTCAGCGTTCCAGGCGTAGGCGCAGCCATCTTCACTACCGCTGAGTACGAATGACCCACATGGAGTGATGTCACTGTGCACAAGCTGGCGGAAGTTGAGAGAGCCGACATACTTCTGTATCACCGACTTCATGCGCAGGTCCAGCATACGCAACGTGTTGTCTTTGGCGTGAATCAGCAGACGTCGACCGTTAGGGTGGAGCGTGATGCAGCTGATATTCTGATCCTGTATACAGTATGAACTGTCCATGCCTTGATAACGACCATCATAAGCGCGAGCAGCACACCAATCGGCTACGGTTGATACTGCATACGTAAAAATAATTGCGATTGAGCTTTAAATGCAATTTTCGAAAAACTCATTTTTTTGCATTCATTATACATCCCATTTATTTTTCAGAAGGTGTGCACATCATTCCAAAAGTTGCAAGATCGCAATTTTTACTCATTGCATTTATTTCTCAACAGGGCGTTTTGCATTTATTTTTCTCGCATTTATCTTTACGTATACAGTATCCGTATGTACGAATGTATACATCTCCAGACAACAATGGAGTCTGGTCGACATGCGGCTAAAGGTTTTAGTACCCACCTTGAGATCTTCTATTTCTATTGGTTCATTGCTCATCTTCCAATCTCGTGTTACCCCTGCATGAGCAATCATTTATCATGAAAGAGGAGGTGAAGACATCAATGCTAACATTATTGACAAACCTTTCTTTGTCGCTTTCTCGGTAACATGAACGTTAGTTACATTGATAACGCCGTTGCCGTCTGCAGAGTAAAGCTTTCCTCCCTCCATATCAAAACACAAGCTGTTCACATACGACGTGTGTCCGTCGAGCTCCTGCACAAGTTGCGCTAACGAAACATACCATAATTAGCAAGGAGTTATCTCCTCCACGGATTGGTAAACTAGGGTATACCATTGAGATCTTCGCCTTCCATCTGCCAGACTCGGATCACGTTGTCATAGCCGCCAGTAACTATCACCTTATTCACACGAGGGTGAAACTTGGCGCAATATACAAAAGTCGGGTGGGACATCATCTTGTGGCATTTTTTACTCTCGACTTCCCATACTCTACAAGGGGATGAGCTGTGTCAGCTGCTGTCATAACTGTGACGACAGAGTTAGCGGCCACAGACGCGGGTATTTCCTGACCTGGCTGTACCATCCGATGATGCTGAAAGCAAGTATTTGTCTGTTTTTGACCAGGCTAGCTCATAGATGTTGTTGTAGTGTCCATTTAGCGTGAAGCGCAGCTCTCCGTCGGGGATCCCGTAGATTTTGATTGGGTAAGATGGTTTGTCTTGGCAACCACAAGCTATTAGCCTGAAGTAAAATTTAGTACAATGATATTGATGAATGCATGCCACTAGGGCGTGACACTAGGGCGTGACACTATTGCAGTACATTATGACACAGTACAACATGACACAGTACAACACTATAGCATGATACTCCAGCACAGGACTATGGTACAACAAGACGAATGGATTGGAGCATGCTGACTGCAGTCTTGTATATAACAACGTTACCGTCCGTCATTAGAGAACTTGATGGTCAGACAGCCCTGTTTTCCAGTGGGAAGGGCCAATAACGGTTTGTTTGGCAGCTTGCATGCTTGACTAGGAAGCCTAGTCCACTGCGATGGTCGTATCTCCTCCATCACTCTGCAAACCATGATCATCTCATCAGAAAGGTGGCAGCAGCTGGAGTCATCTTCCCTTGGAACATCACTTGTGCACTAGGTTCATCTGAGTTCAAACTACTCTAGACTTTACAAAGCAGGAATCATAAATATCTACACATGCTCTCAGCGAATAGCAATAAATAAATAAATAATTAATAAATTACAATAAATAAATAAATACAGTAAGAAGTAAATATGACGAATTATGAAAACTACAAATGCCGAATGAATGGAACAGTGGAAACGGAAATAAAAAGCAGTTGAATAACGCGAAAGAGTGTCAATGCACGAGTTATAACTTACTTGGCCCGAGTTCTTGACAGGGTTTCTTGTATCTGCTTGAGGGTTTTAGTACCCTCTTCTTCCTGAGTGGGAAACTTTGATCTCGGTGCTGGAGAGACAGAGCTCGGCGAATCAATGGCTTTCACAGTGATGTACATCGTCGAGGGGTACAATCTTCTCACGCAGTTTTTCCAATATTGGAACACTGCGACCTGGTCGGTGTTCACCTTAGTCCTGGGCACTTCGTATAACTGCAGACGGAGCTGCTGATTGACGTTCAGATGTCCATTAGCACCGCGCAGCTATGGATAATGGAGTCGAATGTACAGAATTGAAATCTTTATCTCCACAAAAATATGAGTGTAAGGCTTGTTTTCCATAGAGTATCATAGCTGGATGGGGGGTGGGGGTGTGATTGTAAACAGGCCACAGAATTACAATACAACCCCAGTGCTGAGTGATCCACTGCACAATATGACCCCCGAATTACAGCATAAAGAGTTGTATGAGCTGTTGTAGACACAGGGAGGGGGCTAGGCTTGGATACCGCCGTACGGTAATGGCCACACAATGATGCTTCTCTTCCATGATTCTATATGGAAATCAGGCTCGAGGCAGCTGCCTGAATTACAGCTCGCTGAGTAACATACAGATATGCACACATAAATCATGCCATACAACCAATAACCAATAACCAATAACGATTTACGCACAAAATTCTATATTGACTTCATACATAATATAAAACAGCATTGATTTGTGAGCATAATTTTTGCGTTTTCATTTTTGAGATAATTCGCAGAAGCATAATTTGCAGAAGTATAATTCGCATTTCTTGCAACTGTTGTATAGAGCATCGACGCAGTAGAAAACTATTTTTGCATTCAATTTTTGCGATCAGTCAAAAATGACTGAAAACGCAAAAATTAAGGAAACATGAAAATTTTTGTTTTACAGCAGATTGAAGATGGAACAGGACATCCTGGACAAACATCTCAAGGTATATTTTTGCAAATTGTACGTCACCCATAGCTGTCAACCTGTCAGGCTGAAAATACTGGAGATTCCGTTTTTCTGAACTTTGAGAAGCCATAGCTCAAAATCCCTACCCTCTACAGGTACAATTCTGTTATATTCGTGTTCAGCTCAGCAAGCTCTAACTGGTGAGCCACAGGAGAACATTGGAAAACCAATAATAACAATTTTGACCCTAAATTCTTCCATCTAAAATAGGGGAGACTTGACAGGTATGGCATCACCTAGTTTCATCATCCAGGCATTGCAATCAGGCAGGACAACTACCAACCTTCAAGAAAGCCCAGGCTTCTTTGTGCCAGCCTCCCTCACCTTTTGACACGTTTGACATTTGCTGATTCTTTGACGCTCTGTTCATACTCACAAAGTCGAGGAGCTAAAATTGGCAACTTAGTAGGTGAGAAACTAGATATTCCTTCGGGTATAGAAAGTATTGATGACTCAGGCTACTATCGTATGTCTAAAAGTACGGAAAGGCTGATGTCACACCTCAAAAAAGATGATCACATTTGGCTTCTCCCTTATGAGATAGTTGTAGCATTCATTAAACACTATGTTCTCATCCCACCACGGTATAATAGACCTCATCTTCTTAAAATCGTATGCCTCCGTCATCACAGGTAAGATTTGGGCAGGGGCATCATCTCGCTTCGCAGTCTCATAGAACGATGTCACCGCTCGACTCCTGCAATGGAAACAGTTGAATCTGATCCAGAGCAACCCGAGAGTGGATAGTTTGGGCTGATGGTTATTAGTTTCTTTCTAACTCTAATGCATCATTGACTTGAGGCGAGACAGACCGATGTGTTTGTAAAGTACTCACTTGTCAAACTTCTCCACATGCAGACCTGTATCAGCGTCAACAAAGTGAATGCGGACCATAGGGTGCTGTATGAGAAAGTTTGCTCGCAGCTTGTCAGTTCTGTGAACGATCACTTCGACGATTTGTCCATCGTCCTCCAGAGCTTCAGCAACTGGCTCCTCTTCTTCTTCATCTTTCTTCTCAATCTTTTTCTTCCCTGAACAATTAACAAAATGTATAAAATAAAAAAGAAAAGAATGGACTCACCTATAGAGCAGATATGAATTTATCCTGAACTGATCACCATTAACATCATTTATCACTCAAACTTTTCGATTTGTCGCTTCATATCCTGTGGGGTCTCCACAAGAGGACGAGTATTGGATAATATTGTGACATTGTGACCATTGTTCGTGATAATCAAACCAATTAAGCTAAATTAAAATGTGATCATACCAAATTACACGATTGTAGATAAAAACAAACCTTTTTCTTTGGCGGACCCTCGTTTTTTAGGACTCTTTTCAGTTAGAGGTTCTGCTGTTTCAATAAACTGTGTCTCAGCCTCCTTTCATATTAGAAAAAAATTTAAATATAGCAACAATAACTAATGGCGACCATGTTGAAGCCTAGGTTCATAGTCAGCAAGGTGACGGCAGAATGGTGTACTACGACATGCATGTAGAGTTGCACTATATCGGTAGTGTTATTGACCACATAACGACTGAAATTTCAATACTAAAAAACCTCGTCTGCCTGTGCCTTTGCTTTTTGTTTCTTCTTCTTTTGTTTAGCTGAGGGTTGCAGTTCATCAATGGTCATGGGAGCATCAGCAGCGCTTGTCAGGCCTGGCTCAGCGTCAAACGCCTGATTAGTCACTCCCGCACTGCCAGCCGAACTCTTCGTAACTGCAAGTCAGTAAGCAAAAGTATTCTTCACGACACAAAACTCAAAGCATCATACTAAATTATAATATTATCATTATTATTACATTGTAATATATGACAATAATATAATATCATAATGTAATATGATACAAATAACAATATGCTTCAAAGTTAGAATGATAACACTGTTATCATTATCATTATTATTGTAAATTTGAAGCACAATACATTTTTATTTTAAGTCATTCACAACTACATTATGTTACAGCTATTACATACGAACGTTACAAATGAATAATCAGAGTAAGCCAGCTAACACTAATCGATGACAACTTTACATGGCTTCATCTCTCACACCCTCTAGAGCAAACCCGGGCAAAGTACAGCCGACGGGCCATATCCAGCCCTTTGGCTGTCTCTGTGTGGCTCGCCTGAGGTCATTGGAATCAATGGTATTGACACAGCTAATGAGTCTGTGTATGGTGTGTTTACTACCATCTGATTGGCTAGCAGACATTAGGCTTGAGCTGTGTCAAAGGTTAACTCAGTGCTCGGCTTTAAATGTTTGCTGCGAGTGCGTGACCTCGTGTTGGATGGGCTTTTTGTTGCTATTACCACTGTTTCCAGCCATGTTGATCTTTGAAAATTTTCAATGAAGAGAGTCATGGAAATTGAGTTTCTCTGCTCTATCATGAAGTGGAGGGAGTGGAGGATACAATCATAGATGACTTAGATAGTGGTGTAGATCATGATTATGGCTATGATGATAGTTTGTCAGCAGTTGGAAGGAAATCTAGTTCCGTCAACAGGTGTAAAGGTCTCTGCGAACTCCAGAAATTTTGAACTAAGAACCTATCAGTACACCTGTGTGAATAGGCTTGATAGTGAAAGAGTAATACTGGGCAGAATTAGGTTCAAATTATTGATGGTTCAGCCCTCCAACACAAATCAGTCTCCGCATGCAGCCCTTGTCAAAAAATAACTACCCAGCCCTGCTCTAGAGTTATATCCAGCAAAGCATTTACCCCAACAAATGAATAAGCAGAGGACATTGTTCACTGCATATAACTATATAATACGCATGTACACGATTCCATTGCAGTCAATGAACAACAGACATTCCCTGGTCATCGAGCAAATGTGGAGTTGAAGTATAACTATATATCATGTCCATAGCTATAAAATATATTAGTAGAGAAAAGAACCATGCGCACGAGCACGAATTTGTGACACTGGGCCCTGTGAGAGTCAAATTTGATGCAACGCTGGGCCTGGCGTCTAGATTCGTTGACACACTGCATGCACTGTGAATTCGACTGACGCTGATCTCTGATTGGTCAGATATAATAACCGCAATGTCCCATTGGCTGATTCATGCCGTAATACTGCGAGCAGAACATGTTGCTAATTATGTGGTCTTTGTTCATTATTGTGTGTTTCAAACAAACGCGGCGATGCCACAGTTGAACGCTGCGGCAGACTGATATTTTGCTCATGTGTTTGGGCCTAAAGACTGTAAAGTTTTAGTCACATGACATGTGTATACCTTTTTTTGATTTGTCACGTTTCCGGTTACTCTTCGTTTTACTCTCATCGGGATCAAAGATATTTCTCTTCTGGGTCTCTTCATCCTTATCCTTCCTGAATTCATTCGAATTACGAAGGTTTTCAAGCTAAAACGAAAATTCTAAAGCAATTAGAAATCTCCAGTTAACATAACTATTGTATGTGATAATTCATGGTGAATCGAAATTTGAGAACTACATCTACATCCTACAATCGGAAGCGGGAATTAAGAATTTCATAAAGTTTTGTTGGTGACATGCAGCAAAGATGCAGTTGGAGGTGCTGATACATTCATAATTCACATCATCAACAATTCCTGAACTTAGATAGAAATCAGAAGGATGTGAGCAGAGTAGAGAAGTTGTCTCAGTCGTGTGGGTAGCAGATTATAACACATCCCAACTGACTAGGCCGACTGGTGAGTTCAAATCCAAGGGACAAATGCTTCTCTACTCGAGCTCCAACACGCGCAACACTATGCGTACCATAACCTCTTCACCATCCTTCTTTCTTTTGCTTTTTGTTTTGCTCTTCTTGGGAGACTTTCTATCTCTGTTGAGTAAAGTAACAGCAATGAAACAGCATAGTCATCAACAAGAGTATTCATTGGTTCACCAATAAAATATTGAGCTATCAGGCGAAATTATTGCAAGGTCAAGGTCAAGGTGATTACTTCCCTTCTTACCTTTCCACATTAGCCTGTGCTTGTTCCAGGTAGAGATCAAATGTTGCTTTCGTACTTTTCTTTATGTTATCAGCCTCTAAAATATTCCAATGAACGAACCATGCTCTTGCTTTAGTTTATTCGAAACAGTGAATATCATGGTAAAAATGGTGAACAGCAAGTATCCACACAACGCAGGCCTGTGTTACAGTACAAACATGCACAGGTCACGTCACGCTACTGAAAGTAATGCCAGCCACAAAATGACTTCAGCCTATAAATTGGGTCAGCACTAGACAGACAGGCAGTTCATTCATCGTAACTTGATATCAAAGAAGAATTTGCTTCGTCAAGGGTTGCTGACCACTCTTGCTGACTGTACTCCAATTGGTAGTCCACCCAGCGCAGGGTATATCATGTACGCTGGGTGAGTAAGTTCTGCTATGCTCAAACACTCAGTTTGTCTATCAGAGTATATGTGTATTCATTGCGTAAGAGAGAGAGGAAGATATATTTCTGCCTTTCTCCAGTGACTAGCTGCCTCTCTAGGAATGGTTTTTAATAGAAAAACCAATAACCAGACAGGACCAGGGACAGAACACATACAACAACATCACGTGATAGATGGGCAGGGCAACTGTGGATGAAATGAACTGAGCTAAAGTGAAGGTAGCAAAGACAGGACCAGTAACACCCAGCTATTTCGTATGCTGTGCATATTGTATCTATATCTTGTTCTGCACTACATGCAGCATCTGCATATCTCACCGATCAAATTTTCCTTTGGATCAGCTAGGTCCTCAGTATTCGCTTTCTTTTTCCTCACCTTGCGGGGTTTACGTTCTATAAGAAGAAAATAAAAACTATCGGAGGGATTGGGTAATAAAAATAATGCTGTTACATCAACTTCTGCAACGACAGTTGAAGTGAACATATAGCGTGTATTCGAAAACGCTGAGAAAAAGAACGACTTTCGATTTACAGAAGCAATCATAAACTTCGCTTGAAGATATTTAACATATCTTTGGCATCAGTAATAAATCTATACATGTGTGTGAATGTCTACGATAAGCTGCAAAGCATAAAAATATCATTTAGTAGTCAGGAATATATGGTGGACATACCATCCTCCGCCATGATTGTTTATAAGCGAGGCTCGCAGAATCTCGCGTTTCTACAGCCTATTGGTTCACCCCGACCGTGGTGGCTGCTGAGTGGTCGATATTTTTACTCTCTGGCAACTAGCGTAGCAGTCAACGTGAGCACACCGCCATGCGGGGTGGTTGTAAGTGAAGGTACCGAAGGTACGAAAATCGTGGCAGATATGGGCTTCGGTAGTGGAAGGTTGCATGTGGAGGGAGAAGAAGGCAGGCAAGCAGGTATTGATGAACAGTGAGTGAGTGGCTCTGCAGTATCAAGGTCATAGACAGCTCTGTGTAGCGCATCAATAGATAGGATACAGGATGCTATGATCTGGTGAATACCATTGATATTGATACAGGGTACAGAACAATGTGAAATCCTGGATAAGTCACAGATTCGGATGCTTATGTGAAAACCCATATACATTATGTGTTGAAGTGTGAAACGAAAACACCACAAAAGTAAAGGGTCACCGGAAAGTACCAAAAACTGGAGCCCTGTGAGGATTTAGACCTGTGTCATACCTGTGTCATACCAGCTGAGTTCCAACAGCACAGCAGGTTAGTTGAACTGTGACTATGATCTCGAAATGATACACTTATTCGTAAGATCATAGTGATGTGATTGACAAGTGAGTCAGAGCAGAGTATCAGAACTTAAAGGTGAGTACCTAACGTTACTATAGCAGGAGCTGTGAATACAGACTTATGTATGAATATGGTTAGATATATAGAGGTGCTGATGAAAGGAAGAGCAGAGCAATGCAGGTGAAGAAAACAGGTGCCACCAACAGCAGAAAGCATATTCGAGAGTAAAGAAGAAGTGAAACAAGTGATTGTAGCATCCATATGATAAACAGTCAATGTTGAAAGATTGATAGAAGCAATTGATGAGTGAGGACAACTCCGAGTTGTAGTAGTGAGTCAGCCTCAAGTGATGAAGAGGCTGTTGTTAGAGAACATGTAGGTCTACTGTAAGCAGACTGAGCAGTAAGAGTGCAAGTACACCAGGAAAACATGGCACAGAGAGTACGTGTAAGCCGTACGTGTAAGCCGTACGTGTGAGCCGTACCTGTAAGCCGTACGTGTAAGCCATACATAAACTACCTCACTAGCTGAGCCATTTCACGTGTGCCACCTCGAGATGCAGCATCTGTTATACCATGTTGGAGTTAGAATGGTTATGAGGTGTGCATGCTGCTAGTGCAGTGCTGTTTGTCATAGGAGTAATTTACTGTATAAGTAAAAATAAATGCGAGACAAATAAATGCGAAAAAGCCTGTTGAGAAATAAATGCGATGAGTAAAAATTGCGATCTTGCAACTTCTCCGATGAGTGGTAAACGTTCTGAAAAATAAATGTGATGTATAATAAATGCGAAAAAATGAGTTTTTTAAAAATCACATTTAATGCTCAATCGCAATGATTTTTACATATGCAGTAACTGGATGATTAGAACGAGTAGACGAGTAGACGATTAGACGAGTTACCAGCATTTCTAGGCTTCTCAATGATCAATGACTAATGATCAAGCGCAACAAATTATTCTGCCTAGATAATCTACAATACCATACTATACTACACCATACCATACTATACCATACTATACTATACCATACTATACTATACCATACTATACTACACCATACCATACTATACCATACTATACTATACTATACCATACTATACTACACCATACCATACTATACCATACTATACT
>ERZ1740065.196-NODE-196-length-29234-cov-12.229617_pt1 | contig 29234 bp, 29 predicted proteins | sample MGYA00581738_ERZ1740065 | MGnify/ENA primary metagenome ERZ1740065 (study PRJEB43018, sample SAMN04849749) | marine metagenome | isolation source: floating plastic debris | place: Pacific Ocean | collected 2008-09-01 | study: EMG produced TPA metagenomics...
GGGAGGGAGGGAGGGAGGGAGAGAGTACAGACCAAGTACCTACGGTAGATGTTGATGGATGACAGCACAAAGATCAATACAGCTTACCTTTTGGAGAGAGTCAGTTTCAGTGTTGCTTTCAAAATCTATGACATCATCCCAGGGGTCAACAGCTTTGTACTCCTGACTTTGCCTGGATATGAGACTCCTGCCTGCAAACCAAACTGCAATATCAAAGAGCTGGATGGCACATGGCGATCAGTGCTACATACATAGACTGCCATATCGTAGTCCAACAGAATCAGCTGCTGAAACCATGTGAACCATATGACTGGGAACTACATAGGCCATTGCATTGAGCCATGATCTACTGGTTAAGTTGAGAGCAGGTGGAAGAGAAGAGCTATAGAAATAGATGAAGGATCCCTTGTACTATTACAAGTAAAAGTAAGGAAGAAGAGTACATGTCACCCTGATATACTTATCAAGAGAGCAGAGAGAAGAGTACAATAGAAACTGTTAACTCATCAAGTGGAACTAATAATAAAATCCATCACTTGCATCAAACTGAATAGTTACCTTTCTTAAGTATCCCTGAAAGTAAGAACTGATCATGGAGAAACTGAAAGATGGCAACTTACGCCCTACAGACCAGTATTTCATGGAAAATTTAGGCCGGCAGAAATTGAAAATAACTAGATTATTTACAGATGATGGATTTCCGAACAGAATATGTGATGAGTGGTATATGAGCCGACTTCATTATCTGCTGGCACAGCTGCCGATAGGAACTAAACGAAAATAGAGCTTGATAGAGTTGATAATGCCGGAGCCTTTGATGGGTTCATAAATCATACAGTACGCTAGTCGGAGGTAACGTGAAAGAGTGTTCAGCAATGATAGAGGACAGAGCAGGAGTGATGTAAAGGAGAGCAGCACTAAGCAATACTAATAGAGAGATGCTGATACCTCGCTTTGATTTCTTCCCTGAGTGTCACAAGAATAAAAAACGTTAGTAGCAGAATATAAACTAGCACGAGATGAGACATATATCATGATGTATCTCACTTGATGTCTGACTGTCCTGTTTATTAACAGCTGCAATCCTTGAGTTGTCTATGGCGGACACCTGACACTCTGAGCTGAGTATTTTTCCACTCTGAATGAAAGAAGGGAGAAGGCACGTATATAACATCAGTGTACAGCTAACTAGAAGCAAAGGCTTTGGTAGAATCTCACATTCAGTATGACCATTTGGTCAATGTTATAACCATATTTGTTCAATATCGGCCGCAGCACATCCCTCACTGCCCGCTCCGGTCGTGCCTTTATGCCCACTGACTTCTTAGTAGGAAGATCTACTCTAAAGAGAGCTCGGCGCTCGATCCTCAGCTCCTGATACGGAATCTCACTGAGACACTTTGACGTATCAATGGCCTGCAGAAGCAAAGGGAAGTGAAGAAGCAGTGGAGGTACAGTAATAACTGCAGTGATCAGTAGCTGCGGTGCTTTACTTTGTCATCGTCCACTGAGAACACGTCAATACCGGCGACACTCAGATCGGACTTTTTTGCAAGTAGGGTCACTAGTAAACTCCTGAGGCTATCTTTACTGCGAGCCTGAATTACAGACGTTGAGCCGTTCGGCAATATAACACGCAGCAGCTTCTCTTCACCCTCACTCTCATCATTCGACTGAAACATAGTAGCAGACGAATACTCATCACCATTACACAGCACCACTTCATCTTTTATTTGTTTATGGTACATCTGCTAATGTGTAGTACTTACATCTAGCCTACCCTTGATAACACTCAGGTCAGCTGTAAGTGAGCCTTCATACTTCTTGGAGCGCGCCCCAGCAGCATGGCGTCTGATTCTACGATCCAGAGAACTGTCATCGGAGCTCCTCAGGCCAGCCTTACTCATCTCTCTGTCGGCTATATCAAACCGACTAGACTTCTCACCCGGCTTATTGCCACTTAAACTCCTTGATAGATCTGTAACCAGGCAGGCAAATCAGATGGAGTCCAAGTATCTCTAGGATTTTGATTAGCAGCGTGATGGGCTATGAGCAGTTGTACACTGTACCTCGCAGGAAACCCGGTATTATTCGCCTCTTCTGGGAATCGCTGTCCGACGCATCGGATGAGCTGGAGACCTTGACCTGTAATAGCCAGATAGAATATACATCACAATCATTCATCTGTGATAACACCTCAGCCTCATCATCACACACCTACTTGGCAATGACCATAACAACTCTTATCAGGAACACAGCATGATATTCATTCAAAAGTAAGTACCGTAAACATAGATATTTTAGTGGAAAAAAATATTATAGCATTTTGCTCAAATCAGCAGTATTTTGAATCATAGTGCCTAGAATATTAGCAATTTCTTACGAGATTGTAGCTTAAGGAGCTATCGAAAATACATAATTTAACTCCTTCTTCAAGTCACTATTATAGCTATTATTGTGAAATTTCTATGTTTGCAGTAAAGATATGTAGAAAGAAGCGTTTTGCTATCTTGCTAGTACCGACCAATCGATGACGCCATACCTTTACACAATGTTTCCATAACGATGTTACCACAACAATAATCGAATGGAAACACTGCATCGCTTACTGATGATATGGGGAGGAATATGGAGAGAATCACCTGCTGCTTGGCTGGTCCCTCAATACCGAACTCTCTGACCACATACTGCTGGTAGAACTCGGATTTAATGAACCTGCTGTAGCTATCTGTCTTCATCAACGTAAATACCTGTACCAAACCCAAGGGTGTTTGTAGTCATAGGTTGACCTGCTGGGGTGAACACTTATTCTGCTAGTTAAATACTATGGATTGGATACCTGCTGTTGCGCCTCCTCAAACAGATCTGGAGGAGCGTGGTCTATGTGCTGCAGAACGATCCTCATCGCATGGCTGTCAATGTTGACAGGTGCAGGAGCTTGGCGTGAGAGATGGCTGCTGTATATCAGTCCAGCCATCTGTCTCCTCTACATGATACAGCACAGTGTAACAACAACAAAAACTCTATGACTACAAGTGAGAGGGAGGGGGGCTTTGTTTTAGGTATGGGACATACAGGGTAATCTAGTAACAATACCAGAATAAGGGAGCGATAATTTCACTTGAATTTCACCTGTAATGAAATTTTAGTTGCCTTGTAGTTCTTGCAAGCCTGCCAAAATTCAATATTCTCTTCGCTATACTCCTTCTTCAAGAACTCCTGAAAATTGGGATGCAGCATGATTGGTTTCCTTGTGTTGTGATTGTGAAACTAGTGAGTGGACGATACATACACCACATATGAACCATACGTACACCACACATGTACCATACATACATCACACAAGTACCACGCATACAGCATACATGTACCATACGTACTCCACACACACTCCATACATCTGCAATACATACATACACCATACATACACCATACATGTACCATACATATATACATACATTGTACATCTACCATACTTGTATTGTACCATACGTGTATTGTACCATACGTGTACCGCACATATTTCAGCCACAGAGTTGCACTAATCTCAAGAAGAAATTTCTCTCGGACAGTGACGGTTAGTTTTTAATGACAAATAATTGAGTAGGTAGACTGATAGCACTGCGCAATGTTCACTCTGTTATAGGCCCGTAAATCTGGCGGAGAACAAACTACTTTCAGCCGATGCAGATGCAGCATCTTGCTTCAAACTTCGCTCGTTTGGATAAAACATGTACATTTAATCGAGAATTCTACCGTTACACATCGAGTCTGACCAGGCTATTAGAAAAAATGATGCAGATTTATGCAAAAAAATGCCGATTGTTTGGCCGTGAATTTGATTCTAGACATTAGAACAGAGGCATATGGAGCAGTTTACCGTGAAAGCCTGGATGCCTCGTTGGTCCTGGAGCAGGTTCTCAAATGACACAGCCCAGCTTGCGACCCGACCAATGTCGTTGTTGTTGTTTGAAGGTGTGGAATTATACAAGGCTCTGCCAGTCTGAACGCCAGCTCTGGTATTTCCACTTTCCATCAGAGACTAGAAATTCATGGAAAAATGATGTAAAATAACATAACATGGTCATACGTTCAGCAAGAGCTGCGTCTACCGTTGGCCGAAAAGACTTGACACGACGCATGATGATTTAGAATCGTCAGTAAAGTGACACAAGCATGATGAACACTTCCTCCTCACACATGTTCAGCTACTTTTCTTCTCCAACTTCTACTTAACTGCCTCTCGCCTGCTGCCTACATCAAGTTATGGCCTCTCGTAATGGCTGCTAGCGTTGTGTTCACGCTTGTTAATTATTTTTTCCGATTGATCAGGGAGCCTTCACCCTCTTAAAACCAGTTAATAGATACCTGATTAACGGCAACAGTGTCAGTGATTGTGAGTAGTAGGAGAAGAAAACTCCTAAAGTACAACGATACGGTGTACACCCAACAATATAATGTATACTCAATAAAGTACAATGATACGGTGTATACCCAACGATACGGTGTACACCCAACGATACAGTGTATACCCAATCAAATACAACAATACCGTGTATACCCAATGATACGGTCTATACCCAATAAAGTACAACGATACGGTGTACACCCAATGATACAGCGTATACCCAATAAAGTTTTGGCAGAGGAATGTAGAGGAAAAGATCGGATGGATGATGATAGTAGGAAGACTGATGCCTCACCGTCTCCTGGTTTAAGGATGGTAGTGTGAGATAACCATCGGAGCAGTAGAGGTTACTACGTATTAATGATAACTTATCTGAGCCAAGTAAAGACACCATCTTTGTGTGACTGATTCGTCGATACATCTCCATCTTACAGAGACAGTACGCCAACAGTAATACTTAGCAGAAAATCAGACAGCATGCTGATTGGATGAGTGGGGCCAGCAGCCCGAGAGTCTGGCAACACCAACTAGTGACAGAGCTAGTGACAGAGCTAGTGCAGTGTCTGTGTGACTAGATGCGAGAGCGATCAACTGTATCTGTGGCGTTTCATAGCAGATCGACAGACTGCATCTACAGACTGTTACGCATTTACAATTATGACTGCCTTAATGAGCTAACGATGCTTGAAATAAAACCCATCACCAAATAATCTGCTGTGAGATACAGACATTGACGGAAGGGGAGAAAGATTATATGGTCATTCTTCACCCTGCAGCATGACTACTGGTCAATGGGGCAATGGCTGAGAGCTGTGAGCACACTGACCTCAGTTGATAGAGTCCGCAATGATCCTATACTGGGGCTGTCCAAACCATCCTTACCACCTTCCTATAAACATAAGAAATGCTGCATTACACACTGGACAAAAATCCTGGCTTGATGCTTATTTCCTGCCCATAAAATAGGACCATTTAGGACAAATCTATTCAAAAGAGACAGAAAGCCATACTACTATTAGTTTATGGTGGTACAACACTGAGAGTGAGAGTGATAGTTCCCAATATATTTGTGAGTACCACACTATAGCTGTATGACAATGGAAAATAGCGCAAAACATGGCCACCAGGCGCGATTTCATACTGGTGAGCATTGTTTATTTATTGACGATGTATGCCAAACTGCTGCAATTATATGTGACAAAATCACGACATTTCAAACTGACAGCACTGAGTGGGCAGCAGTTGCATCAGGAACAAACGACTGCTCAGCTATATGTTCATAAAACACTGATTAGTTCTATATGCGTGGCATACTACATCGTTGTCTAAATCTAAACCTGACCCAATGCATTGGATTGCTTTGTGTCAGACACTATGGATAAGGAAGAAGGGGAGGTGTAACACCTCTGGAAGTTGTATAGTGTTTCTATAGTGCAAAATCTTGCAAGGATAATGTGGTGATCGGTAGTTATCGTAGAATTTGACAATATGTCTGCAGGGAATGTTTTAAGCGTATTGAATGATGAGTAGCTCGACCAATTCTCTGCCTCACAAAGCAAGGGAAAATTCCAAAACAGATCAATCGGACTCAGACAACAGAGAACAGCACAAGTGAATACTTCCTACTGCAGACCATTGGTGGTCAAAATTTCACGACAGACGAAGTGATACAATTGGTTCAACATGACAGACTAGTAGGTGAAGGAGCATTGGCGGGTTGGAGGTTCATAGAGATCATTGGCGGGCTGGAGGTCGATAGAGATCATTGGCAGGCGGAGGCCGATAGAGATCATTGGCAGGCCAGAGGTCGACAGAGATCACAGCTCAGGTGGTTAGAGATGAGGCTGAGACTAGTAATAATTTACTGACTGTTAGCGCTGCCTCGATCAATAGCTGTGTGTGTCTGCTGCCACTGATACCGTCTAAACAATCACCGGCCACAGGCTGGAGGCTGCTGCTGCCGTTAACAGTGCTTCACTAAGGTTAAAAATTAATTCAAATACATACAACTCGATACTCGTTATGGCCATTGGCAGAGATTAGAGGCTTTCCTGTAACAAACTTGGAACATAGCAGTGAAGTGAAAGTGAACTTTTAGAGCAAGTTGGATGAGAGAAAGAAGGAGAAGAGAGGGAGGAAAAGTGAGGGAAGCGAGCGACAGATGGAGAAAGAGATGGAGAGAGGCATTGAGAAGCAGGGAGAAACAGAGAGAAAGAGAGAGTGGGGAAGAGGGAAAGAAGAAAAGAGGGGAAGGAAGAAGGGAGATGAAGAGAGGGAAGAGGAGGAGAGAGCGATACGAAGTGAGAATGCTTTGGGTGAAATGATATCCCAATAAAAAGAGAAATACACGTAGGCATGCAGCTTCACAGATGAGAATACCAAACTGGCAGCTGAGTGAAAGAGCCCCAAAATCCATAAAACATGACATGGAGTGACCGTCACCTCATCCGATAGTGAGATAGAAGCTTGATGCGTAGATGAGGCGGCTTTCTGTCGAGATTTGATAATGTACCGTCTGGGTACTGATGTGTCATAAATTGGTGATCCTGGTGACAGAACGAAGCTAAGAATGTGTGAGAAGGCATCGTCAACGCCTGGTCGAGAATACTTGCTGCACTCGGACTCCATAGTAGTAATACCAAGTAAGCCTCAATATAAACTGTCAGGGTAATATCGAGCTGCTGTTGATAGAGCAACACTGATGCTATAACACAAGATAACGAGTCAAAGATAGAGCATGTCCTCCAATATGCCTGTCATTGAGAGTGATGACGCCCTGCGCGACACTGTGTTGATGACAGGATTATTGACAGCAGTATGAAGTGACCTGCTTTACGATTAATGATCGACAGCGCACAAGCAACTGGCCCGACCGAGTTCCAATCCCCGTTTAATTTACCTATAGCACTGTATCAATCAATCAGCACCAATGAAACAACTGTGTAGTTCATGAATGACCTGAGGTTAAGTTTTGTATGTCACAAAACAATAAATTTGAATTTCAACAATGCACCATTCATATATGTGATTGCATGTATAGTCACTTGATTTATTTTGCACATGCAGCTTATTTATTCTTTGATGGCACAAGTATGTCAAAACTGAACAATAGGCATTGACTCGCTGAAGTAGCCTACATTCGAAAAATACGTCCTATCTAGCCTCAGTACCATATTCTTCTTCAGAGACGAATAACATAACCAAAATATACAGCACAGTGTATTGGGTAACTGGGTAAACTGCACCGCTGCTCCGTACTGCGTAACTTTGAACGAGCGCATAACTCCAAATAGTGAGATCAGTTCGTTACAACAGTACATAGTTATTGTAAGTGAAAATGGAAGCACAAGATGTACGGTTCACCCATTCAGCAACAAATATTGCTCTGAAAAGTATATCGAGGACAACTCAAACTTTGGTCTTCAGTCATGAGTAAATTTTAGGTTGATTTTGGCTAGACTTATCGGCACTTTTTACTCTTATGTTGGCAAGCCGCCTATTCATGTGCGCCTGTGTTACGCCGCATTTAGTCCGCAATTAGTAGAGGCGTGCATGACAACATAAGAGTAAAAAATGCCGACTTATCATAAGGCAGGTCGTTAGTATTACTATTAGTAATAGTATTAGTACGGCCTGTATGACTGGTATTAGTATTAGTATTAGTATTAGTACTGCCTTTATGACTTGTATTAGTATTAGTATTAGTAATAGTATTAGTACTGCCTGTATGACTTGTATTAGTATTAGTACGGCCTGTATGACTGGTATTAGCATTCGTTTGCTTACCATACCCATGCATAACTCATGATACAATCACAAATTTCAATGCTAAAGTGCATAAGGCGAAGTCTGCAATGTTTTGCAGTGCTTAGGAAATCAACTTCCAACAAAGTAGGAGCAACGCTCATATTCCACAATCGAGATTTAACTTACATATGAACATAAATGAGGTGATCAAACTAGTTTGCCTATAGACTTGTAAGCCCCACGCATGGTGTGGTGCGCAGTTAACTATTACATGAAACCGCTGTCGTAAAACCAGTGCTGCATGCGCAAGTCGCTGCACATGACCAGTGCAGGGACCCAAGCCCGTCCTCGTTTCTATGATAGTTCATAGGATCATATACATTACAATGCCACGTCATGTGGTACAGTTGATCACTATGTGGAAATCCCGTGACTTAGTGATGGCCACAAGTGCTACAATGGTGTAAGGAAGCTAGGCTTACATCACGCTCTCAAAACAGACCAAATCTTGCCACGATATTTTTGAGTCATAATAGAGAGCTGTTTCTAGCTACATTTGGCCCCTGTTCAGAATTCAGAGTTGTCCTCTCGTAGAGGATCAAAATTCATATAAATTGCAATGTACCTTGGCTCTATAGTTGTAATTTAAACAGCAACTATTGCAGCTACATCTGTGTATCCTGACTATGCTAAACTATATACATCCCTCTTCATGTGGCCCAAATTAGGAATAAATGCTGTCAATGCTGGCAAACGTTGTACGTAGTACACAGACGTACACAGACATACACAGACGTACACAGACGTACACAGACGTACATAGTATAGAGAACATTTCAGAGAGTGGCGGCTCACTAATGTCCGAGACACAGGCACCACTCTTTATGATGTCACGCTGCACTAACACACTGCTGAGTAGATGAAGGGTTTTATTGACAGAGGAACTTACCAGCAGTGACTGAGAGGAGTCTGTGTGATCCAACGTTCCATCATCCACATTGAAAGCAGAGGCTGAACTGCGTATGTGTCGAGAGAGAGCGGGTGGTACACTGCACGATCTAGTGGGAACACTGGGCCTATCGCGGTGACGAGGGGCTGGTACAGGGCGCGTACGGCATCTGCAATAATCCAAACTGATAAATATCGGGCTGTATTCTCATTGCGCTACAGAATGTATTCAGTATACTTACTCAGCACTGTCCGTACGATACGAACTGGAAGCGCTGCTGCCATCAGCTGTACCCTTACTGCTGCCACTTTTATTGTTGCTGTTGTTATTGTTGTTGTTGCTGTTGTTCGCACTGGTCACAACGTATATGTCATTACTGTACTCCATGGCTCTGCTCCTGTAATGCCGCTCCATTGAGTAAGACGGTAATGGTGCAGTGTCAGCTGTAACTTTTTGAAAGGCTGATGCCTCGCTAGATGAGACACTGTTGGATGTTGCAGCGGCAGCTGGATATGCGCGAGGACTCAGCTTGCACTGAGAGACGGCAGTCTGCTGCAGTCTCGTACTGTCCACAGGGTAACTGGCCTGCCTGTGAACACTGCTGCTGTTGCTCGTCAAACTGCGCACAGGCTTGGGAGGTATGGCTGGTTTGGATGCAGGTAGAGGTTTGGCCTGGCTCATGATTGGGCTACATTCTGTGATATTGGCATATTTGGTACAATGGGTTAGTGTTGTCTCCCTTGATGGCGTTGATTGATCAGTACCTAAACATTTACAATCCTTTGATCAACACGATACGACGGATGAAGTAAATGAACATCAGCATGACCTACCGCCTGTATGAGTGCCTGTCCATTTCCTAGTGGACTGTCGGTCACTGATCACACTCTCAGAATCACTCAGCGACTGAGTGTCTTTCATGTTAGCGCGTTTCTTTTCAAGTAATTTCTGTATAACAAATACATGCATGTCATGGGTCAGCCAATCATACCAACTAATCATCGGACAATAGGATTCTAAATAGACATTCCGCTGTCTGAACTTGTTCAAATTGCTAAACATGCATATCTAAAGGCATCATTAATCGCATGTGCAACATGAAATTCAGTTGAATTCTAATAATTGTGTAGACATTTTTCCAGGAGTTGTGCTCTCTCCTTCCCTCATGCCATACTAATAGTAGCGGGTAAAGTGGAGACTGTCCTTCATGACAGCAATGATTTTGGGGAGCAGATTGACTCGGTCACCATCACATACCTGCATGTTTGTCACAACAAAGAAATGCTATATTTATGGTTTACTGCCTCTGGAACTTGTGAACACTGAGCTATCGGTTCATGCATGTGGCAGAATTAGATGGATATTTTTATGAAACAAAGTTTTTGAGTAGCTGTTCATAAATTTTGCAAATTTATCTGAAGATAGCCAGTGTCCAATGAAGTTGGTTTGGCTCCATATCAGTGGTAAAAAATCAGAGTTGAAATAGGAATATTTCTGTAGTATGCTGAATAAGTGAGTAGCTGTCTTAGCTATATCTCTAGCTATATCTCTTTCATTCTCAACACCAGTTTTCCTTTTTGAATCATTAGAAAGAGAGGAATGAGTATATAGTGAGATACAAAGATACAGCAATAGCTCACCTGCATATTATTTCGTAACTTTTCTACGGTGTGAGGATGGAGTGGAGCATTGGTGACAGCAGCGGGGCTTATCGCCGCCGTAGTGATAGCCAAACTAGACGATTGTCGTTTCCTGTCCACAGCTGGCGGACCATTGCGGGTTGTGGGCTGAAATTGTGGATAATACAGTAGCTGTCAATATCGCATGAACTTAGGCAGGAAATATGAAAGTATTTACGAACCGTTGAAGCAGCTGCAGACGCGGTTGAGGTGATGGAGGGCAATATGTTGACAACAGCACCACTAGCATTTGCAGTGTTTATAGGGGTCTGTGACCTCAGCAGGCCTGACAGGCGGCTGGCAGGTGATGGAAGGGATGAAGATGGTAGGGAAGTTGGCGATGATGGCTGGTCAGGAATGTGGACATCAACAACATACACCTGGTCTGTAAATATATATGATACTTCTGAATCTTTAGGAATAAATATAAAACAGACGATGATAGATGAGATGCATAGATGTATGAGCTGGTACCATCATTATCTTTATGGAAGCCCAGACCGCTGTCACTGTTAGTGTCGCTGGATGTGTTGTGTCTTGGATACCTATCAGGCCTGACCCCACCGTGTCTGTTTCTATACAACCGTGCCGTGGCTTTCACCACAGGGGCACACGACTCCGGAAACTCCAAGCATGTATTTGAGGTTGGACATAAGGTACAGCATATTCCAAACAGTGTAGCTGTTGATAAGTGATTGGAATGGTCAACAAGCTCTGTCTTCACCATAAATACGTGACATGATAGGCCTAGGTTGGTGTCACCATCCTCTCCAGCACTCTTTACCTGGGTGGTTACCAGGCCAAAAAATCTCTCATCTTCTGGGTACATGCCACTCATAGTGAGCCGTGATACTGGGTAGAATGCCACGGTACTGCCTGTTGGCTTAACGAGCCTGATTCCATCTTGTCTCACCTCCATGAGAACCATTGTGTGAACCTTTCGCTCTAACTGCAGCCTTCGCATAGCCGATCGGATAGACTGAAATTGAGAGCTAGGCAGGTCTGAGTTGTGAGGCACTTCGATGGAGCCCACATAGCCAACTATGACCTTAAGGCTGGGCTGATCGCTGTCTGTATCTACAGTTGACGTTGAGCTTGTCACAGGTGGCCGAGTCAAGAGTTGCTGAGATGCGAGGGGTTGAATAGAAGTTCCAAGTGCCTCTGGCAGTCTGCGTGGCCTGACAATACCAGGCTGAGAGGCAGAAACGTCAGGCTCACTGTTGCTGCGTACCAGCCGCCCAAAGCCAGCTACCAATTGGCCGTTGGAGTTGAGGAAGTAATCACCTACTCGGCGCTCATGACGCTCTGCTTGACTAACTACTCCGAAATCAGACGCTCGGCCATTAGCAGCAGTTACTGGATGGTATATAGTTGGAAAGTTATCAGCCGCAGCTTGAACTGACGTCAGTCGGCTAAATTTGGGGGAATTCGTCTAAAACAACACAGCAAACTCTTCTGTCCAGATTCATGGTAAACGTGAGTCCTCGGATTTCATATATGGCTGCAGTCAAGGAAATCGGGGACTGCACGGAATTAGATGGGAGACCGAGAGCAGTTCAATCTTTTTTGTGACCAGGTGGGGGTAACTCTAACATCAATCATAGAAGGTGTTTTTTAACCACATAGCCATCCCAGGAAGGCTGTGACAAGTACAATTCCTGCCAATAAAATCGGCCGATCAGTTTGATAAGTGTAAAGGAATGGATTTGGAGAAGGACAAGCTTACAGCGAGTGATTTACGCATTGTTTAAGGACGAAGCCAGGCCTAGACAATAGAACTGCTTCAATCGCTGATGAGTGGGTGGCAGCAGAGTACCATGACCTTACCTGGCACTGTTCACCTTTCCTTAATACTTGAGAAGGAGCCTTTTTTGTCAACACATCAGATGGTGAGCTGAATGATTTAGAACCCGACTTGCTTCTTGACCGATACCTAAATATAGTGTGAAGGTATGATATAGAAAGTAAAGAACCAATAACTCTCTGTCATGTTACAGTCAGACGAGAGATATAGTAACCTCGGTTTGACATAGTCGTCATCTGAGCTGTCAGAGTGATGAGAGGCTAACTGCGCCTTTCCTGCATCCACGATGTGAAGCTTGAGAACGCCGCTAGATGAGCCTATAACTTCTACCACTTGTTCATGAGTTAGCTGAGCCACAGCCAGGCCATTAACGGTGATGAGATGATCTCCATCTGAGAGTCCTGAATTACCGACCTTTGTTACAACATGACATGGGGGGCGCAGTGTACAGAACATGCAGTTTAAATCACATTGGCCCAAAATTCTACTGCATATAGTCAACTGAACATCATATTACCAGCCGGGCAGACCGATGGCATGAACTGAGCCAACCTAATAAAGCCCAATACAATATATTCGTGCATGTGAGGTGAAACACAACCTATTGTGTTTGTCATACTGCTTCACCCAAATTACTTGAATGACTCCATTTTGAAGAGTAAAACAACTGGATGAACATAATCACTATTCACACAAGGAACATTAAGACTAGCTAATGGTTGAATTACATGCTTCTAGTGTTTGAATGAGTTTCTCTCTGAAGTAGTCTCTACTAATTTAACACTGGACACTATGCCATTAGACATCTATCAGCTTTACCATGATCTTCAGCAGGACTGCCTCCCACCACATTGCTGATCACGCAAGGCTGCTGTCCTGATATAGTGAAACCATAACCTTGCTTGCCTCGTACAAGCTCCACAGTCTTGATGCTGAGCTGAGGACGTTTCTTGCGACGTTTTTGCATCAGCATATTTGGACTAAAGAGGAGAGAAGTGAGATTAGATTTTGAAAATTGTATAGACCGTTTACATTTCATCTTTACAATACACTTCACTTCCTAGATAATCAGTGTTGGAATAAATATTACATGGTAAGCTGAACAGAACTAAATTTGAAACTAAACACGTAATCAAACTTTCTATCTCGGATAGCTCACCTATTAGTACATAGTGCAGTCCAGTATTAGGAGTCAATGTCACAGTACAATATGCTCTCACAGTAGATCTATCGCAACTGCATACATTTCCATGTAAATTCTGGTCTTCTTCACTGAAAAAACATCGACAGTTGTACTTATAGGGACTCACTTATTCTGCCAATGTTGTTTGCTAATATTCTTTATATCATGACGTAGTTCATAAAGTTCTGTAATAGTTAACAGCTAGAGCCTCCGCTCTGACTAAAGCGAATTCTTCTACACAAAAACTAGCCGACAGCCACATTACCCCACATAGCTCATGCAGATGTTCACTCATACATATGCTTATTACCGTGGGTGTTAAAGTACCCAAAATAGTTCCAGCAGAGCATGTGACTCTATGTTGGAAGATTTTCCCTCATGAATCTGCTGATGTTGATCTCCGACTGAGAGAATTCAACCACCGATTCGTGCATATATATATAAACAATGTGTAAACAAAAATGCGTTCAACAGCGTTGGTGCTCAATTAAACTAATTCCATATAGGCCGCCACGACCATGGCGAATTTATCACGACAATCAACTTTAAAATGTTTGACAAATACTTACTTATGTTTAGGAGTCGCCACTCACATGTCGCAGACAGTATCATAGTCAACCAATTTTCGAATCATAATTTGAAGTAGCAGTCAGAAACCACCTGTAGGATCTAACAGTAGCAGGTCAAGATAAGCGATTACTCGAGTTGGCTAATATATCGATGAATCAAAATGTTATGCATATGATTAATGCACAAAGCTCTCCAGATATGTGTTGATATGATATGCAGGAGTTCTGTATAATTTTAACAAGTTCTTGTTGCCGGATATAAGAGTCGTTATAATAATAATGCCAATACTCCACTCGCTGTGAGAAATTAATTAACTGTACAGGGGGCGCTTTAGTCACGTGTGCACCACACTGTCTTCCTTTCGCGGTGCGGCCATTGTCAGGGCTGCATGTGCCCCACGACTCGCTCTTCATCACTACTACCTGCTGACATTCAGTCACTGTCAGTATGCCTACGTATTTCCAGAAACCCGAGAATGCATTAAAGAGGGCAAAAGGTACTTACTAAGTTGATCTTAAGAACTATTAATTACGACCTAACCCGTTACCTTCCTCGTTCACGTGGATTCTGACGTGTCATTGGCGCCATTGTCGCTCCGAATGTGATGGATCTATCATCATTATGTTAGATTTTCTTTGCTGTGTTGAGTTAATTAGGTATTTGTCGCTTCAGTATAAAGTTCATTCACTGATGTTCATAGATAGCGTATTCAATCTATATTGCAGAATTTATTGAGGTTGGCAAGCCAGAACAGGCTCTCGATGTGCTCTATGATGTTATCAAGAGCAAACGCCATAGAGCATGGCAGAAGATACACGAACCGATCATGATGCTTTACCTGGAGCTATGTGTTGACCTGAAGAAGAGTCATGTTGCAAAGGAAGGACTGTACCAGTACAAGAACATCTGTCAAAATGTAATTTTATGCTGTTGCTATTTTTGTGAAGGCTATCACAGTTATGTGAATCAATGCCTATTCCGTTTCCAGACTGGCTTGTATGTAATGTGATACAAATGATTTAGGTCAATGTGAAATCCCTGGACAGTGTGGTGAGGAGATATCTGGAAATGGCTGAAGAAAGAACTGAGGCTGCTCGAGCTGAATCACAGCAGACTGTTGATGTTGATGACTTGGATGTCATCCAGACTCCCGAGAGGTTTGTATAGTGTGTGTGAATGCCACCACACCAGTTTGTATGTATTGATCATGTGTCTATTTTGTATCCTAGTCTGCTGTTGGCTGCTGTGACTGCTGAGGATGCCCAGGATCGAAGTGATCGAGCCATTCTGACACCATGGGTCAAGTTTCTGTGGGAGTCATACAGACAATGTCTTGACCTACTCAGAAATAACAACAGAGTAGAAAAGCTGTACCATGACATCGCCAAGCAGGCTTTTGAGTTTTGTTCTAAATACTCGAGGAAAACTGAGTTCAGAAAACTCTGCGATAATGTGAGTAGCTTAAACCAGCATGAGCAGCAAGTTTTGGCCTAAATTAAGTCAAATTTTATTCCGTAAGCTTGTGATTCTTCTAATTGATGATATCATCAGCTAGAAATTCACTCCCGCTGCCTCCCCCCAACGCATATAGCAATGATGAACAAACTAGTCGAAAGCATGGTGCAAATCATCAGTCCCGCAAGGGAGAACCCACTGGTGTGGTGCCATGTATCACGAGAAGCTGCCTCGCGGAGGCCGTCTGAGTGCTGCATGTTCCTAACTGGTTCTCATGCTCCTACATTGCCAAGTTAGGCTAAATGCAGTCTTAATTTATACAGCTAAGGAATCACCTGAGGCAAATAGTGGAGAAAAATTCTACCCAGCAAACTGCAGTCTCCCTCAACAATGCTGACAGTCTCGGGTGGCATCTGGAGACAAGGCTTGCTCAGCTTGACTCATCCATCAAAATGGAGCTGTGGCAGGTATCTATCATCCCTTGCGTGCTCTCATGCCCAAATGCATACCGCTAGCAGGCTGTGAATTGTTTTCATAGCCTTCCTGAAAATGTGTGCTAGACTGAACTGAGATGTTTGAGCCAGATTTGTATGATACAAAGATGGTATAGAAATCTCATACAAATGAATGACTTGTGTTGCAGGAGGCTTACAGAGCTGTTGAGGACATCCATGACCTAATTGTTAGGTCAAAAAAAGTTCCAAAGCCTTCGCTGCTAGCCAGCTACTTTGAGAATGTGAGCCTGGTGTTTCTGAAGTCGGGCAACCAGCTGTTCCATGCTGCCGCATGTCACAAGCTCTTCCTGCTGGTCACAGAACACAAGAAAAGTCCTTCTCAAGAAGAGATGACCAGGTAATGAATATACCACGAATTGCAATGTGCTTTATTTGTTTGTGTGAGTCCCGTTATCACCTTTGGTTTTGCCTCTAATCAAAAAGGCTGTATAATGTTTTCTGAGTTGTTCTCCTCTGAGGAAAGGTTAGAAAATGTAACCAAGCTGATTTCTAAATTGCAGCAATTCATACTGCGTGTTGTCATTGTCTTCATTTTAGTCTTATTTTTCAGGATGGCTGACAGAGTTATCTGCTCCACCCTCTCAATACCGCTGCCAGCTCATAGATTCTCTATTGATCAACTTTTGGAGTCGAACGAGTCTGAGAAACGTAGGAGACTTGCCTCGCTGCTCAATCTACCCAGTCCACCAACACGAGCATCATTGGTGAAGGACCTGGTAAGAACCGATGCACATGCTTCCCTTTCCAAAGCTCTCTTACGACTCGGTGTCTGCCAAACCAGGCACTAGAGTAACCAACGGAGCTGAAACAAAACATGCCATCATTGTGTAGCCAACAGTGTTTTTTTGTGCTGGTGGTAAGGTTTGGTATGACATGCTATTTCATTGGCCTTGTGTAGGCAGTGATATAGAATCTTTATTACCCACAGGCTAAGAACAATGTTATGCAGCATGTGTCTCCGGAATTGCGGTCACTTCATAATGCTTTGGAAGTTGACTATGACCCACTGAATCTGTCTACAAATGCACATAGGAGTATCGAATTTGCAAGACAGCAGGAGGAGCTGCAGAAATATGCTGATCTTCTCCAGCAGATTGCGATTGTCAGGCTTGTCAAACAGGTAACTTATTCAAGTCTTGTTGGTCCACAAGTTTCATATTACATTTCTGATTCAAATTATTTCTTCCATAGGTGGCTCAAATCTATCAGACAATCCAGCTGGGAAGGTTGAAAGAGCTTGTGCCATTTGTCTCCGAGTTTGAGCTGGAGAGAGTGATAGTTCAGGCAGCTAAGAACATCGATCTGCCTGTAAGTACAAACTTATCATCACTGGCAGAACTGTATCTCAGTCATGTGTGGATGGATATCTTGAAATTTTTATAGTTATATTTTCCTGAAGTTACAACTTCACGGAATCATTTTCAAGCCATGACACATTTTTAGGTGCGAGTTGACCACAGAACACAAAGCGTCAGCTTTGGTGCTGATCTACAGATGAGTATGGAGGATGAAGCCAATGATGGGCCATTTCTGCAGCATATGCCTGGAGATCAGTTGAAAAATCAGCTGCAAATGATGGCAAGAGCTTTATCTAGAGCGATGGAGAAGCTCAGTATGAATGATGGTGAAGCAGTGAGTTACTGTCATTGTATATTAATGTATATAATTGTGTTAATCAGCAATGCTTAGCAATTGATCCTCCTCCAGGTGGCCAACGTGGAGCTCAAACTGAAGATCATGGATGCCTACAGGAAGAGTGAGAAGAGGGAGAGAGACAGGATACTGAGGAGGAGAGAAGTGATAGAGAATAGAAAGGAAGAGTTGGAGCAGACGAACAGAGAGAAGGATGAACAAGAGATGGAGAAGGAACGCGAGAAGCAGCGCAAGTTGCGGGAGGCAGAAGAAGAACGGTTAAAGAGAGAAGCAGCAGAAAGAGAACGTCAGAGAGCCCAGCAAGAGCATGAAAACATTCGGAAGAAGGAAGCTGAGAAGCGTATTGAACAGTTGAAGAGCACTGATGTAGGAATACGAGCTCTGGAAGGACTTACTGAAGAAGTATGCATTTTTTGTGTGCATTTATGAGATACACTGCATGTGCTGGTTGACTGGGAGTTCTGTAAGCTTGCCAGGCTTTCTGCTCATGCAAGAGAAAACTGCATTCTCTGAACCTAGCTGGTTTTTTGTTGGTCAGGTTAAGATGCTGTAAACAGTGCTTTTATTGCAGGAATTGAGAGAACTGGACACTGATGAAATACTCCAGAAGCAAGTAGAACAGCTGGAGAAAGAGAAGAGGGAACTTCAAGAGCGACTACGAAGCCAAGAGAAGAAGATAGATTACTTCATAAGAGCCAAACGGCTGGAAGAGATTCCTCTGATTCAAGACCATGTTCAGGCACTTGCTGCTAAGAGTAAAGTCAACTGGGAAAAGCAAGAGCAGGATAGAGTATGTACACCTATTCCGCTACAGTACCCTTCCTTTTAATTGCTTTCCGTGATTATGAGCATTGCGCTATGCTGTTCACATTCTTAGGTTGATGATGAGACATGCAATCTATGAGGCTGTAGTACTAGAACTGCGTTCATTATCATACTGGTCTGGCTGATGTTAATCTGTAATCAATTTCCTACAGATTGAAGGTCTGAAGAAGGAACGAAAGATTGCCATGGAACACAGAGATAGGTTAAGGCGAATGCTACCTGATAAGACTTCCTTCATTGACCAACTCAAGGATGCTCGGCAAGGCCTCTATTTGGTAAAATGAATACTGCGTTCTCACTTGTTTATCTAAAACGAATTCCTGGTTTTGATTGCTCAAGTACGAGCTTCTGCAACTACTTTTTAATTTCTGACACAAGCAGCAGAGGCTATTGGCGCCGGTTGCAGTGTATAGTGGGGCTCACAGGCTAGCAGTTCATCTGTTAGCTCTTCTCATTGGGCTAACCCAGCACAGTGTCATAGAAAGATCGTGTCCCCCAGCACCTGGTGCTGGGTGTGGACTGAGCTATGCATATACCATAGACTTGATGTAGCTGCTATGCAGCTTTGATCATTGAGTAAAACCATGTGAGGTACACTGCTGTCTTATATAATCAATTTAGTGCTGTGTCAGCTGTCTGTATTGTCCTTAGTCACTAAAACAGACTGCTGTATATTATAGGCTAAGTTGAAAGACTATGAGGAACATCTTGCTAAGATGAGAGCTGAGAGGCTTGCTGAAAGGAGAGAGGCTCGTAAGGCTGAACGCAAGGTAAAAGCACTTCGCGAAAGAGAGGAACGAAAACAGAGAGAACGAGACGAGGCATTGCGTCGTGGTAAGTTGGACCAATGATGCTGCGTGATGCGTATCCATGAATACCCAAACACAAGGCCTTGAATGTTGCTGGCTGTACCATAGTGGCTCAATCAGTGTCAAACCTGGCCGAAATAAATGCAATCTCGTGTACATTTCCCTCCATTGTGTTTCATGTGGGGCTTTGTCAAGTAGTTACATGTACTAGGAGGCTCGTCATTCTTGAAATGTTCATGGTTTCCCTGTAGAACGTGAAGAACGAATCAGACGAGAGCAGGAAGAGTTGGAAGCTAAGAAGAAAGCAGATGAAGAGAGGATGGCTAAATTGAATGAAGCTGCTGAGAAGCAGAGAAAACGAGAGGCCGAGATAGAGGAGAGGATGCAGCAGCAGGCACCTCCCACATTCAATTCTGGTCCTCCAGCTGGTGGTGGTTGGCGGGCTCGTGAGGCTGCAAAGCAAGATCAGTGGAGGAAAAAGGATAGCAGGTATGTGGATCATGCGTATATAGGTCAAGATGACACAAGCAGCAGAGGCTATTGGCGCCGGTTGCAGTGTATAGTGGGGCTCACAGGCTAGCAGTTCATCTGTTAGCTCTTCTCATTGGGCTAACCCAGCACAGTGTCATAGAAAGATCGTGTCCCCCAGCACCTGGTGCTGGGTGTGGACTGAGCTATGCATATACCATAGACTTGATGTAGCTGCTATGCAGCTTTGATCATTGAGTAAAACCATGTGAAGTACACTGCTGTCTTATATAATCAATTTAGTGCAATGTCCGCTACATTTATTGTCCTTGTTAATGAGTGATATTGATCGTTGGGATGGGTATTGTAGAGACGAATATGATGCCCGGCCACCCCGTGATGATGTCCCTTACCGACCTCGCCGTGAGGAGCCAGCGTCAAGGGATGATAGATGGGGCCAAGACAGGGATCGTGGGTCTGATTGGCGCTCTGGTCATGATGATAAGCCCCAGTCAAGAGAATTCGACCGTGGTGGTTCAAGATATGACCGGGACTATGATAGGAGTGGTCCTCCACGAGACCGAGGTTTTGGATCACGAGATGGTGGTGATAGATGGACAAAAGGTTCATATAATGAGGGAGGAAGAGATCGACCATATGGTGGTGGCCATAGAGATAGAGAGGAGAAGTGAGTCTTGCAGAACATAAAGAGGTAGACCAACTCAGTCACTGCTTTGTATAACTAATGATGTGCCATTTGCAGTCGTGGCAATGAACCTTGGAAACGATCTGACGCACCTGAAGGTAGACGTGGTGTAGGTGCTCCCCGAGGCCGTGACATGAGAGCAGGTCCTGATTTATGGCAGCGAGGTGAGCATCATTGTACTTGTAGTAGCATTGCTGTGTTATGTTTGGTGTGTAAATAGGTGGTGGATTAATTCATTGAAGGTGAAAGGCTTCCACCTAGGCAATCAGATGAACGTCCCCGAGAAAGAAATGCAGATCAAGACGGTGAATGGAATACTGTACGTTACAAATAAGCCATGATAATGTATTACTCCTGCAGCTATGGAAATTGTTATTTATGAGCTAAATAATAAACATGATTTTATCTCCACCTACTAAGGTCTGTGTTGATTTCACTGTGCTGATGGTACAATGATGAGAACGATGCCATTACTTATAACCAGGACAATCAAGAAGCCCCAAAATAACAGTTTATCCAGTACTAGAGCTATGAGGATCCATTTCTTAGCTATGTCTTGTTCTCTTGCCCCCCAGAGAAGTGCTCCTGAGTTTGAGTCCAGTGCTTCGTTGGTCGACATCTAAATTATAGTATGGTGTTCACCGGTATCCATTGCCCCAAGCTGAGTGGATGTAAATGGACCTTTTCCTACCTTGTCAACTGTGTTCTGTCTACTCTCATCCAGAGGGTGGCTCCCAAAACTAGCTTTGTCCCGAAGTTCAACTGTCTGCACAATGAGAGCAATGGTCATTCCATCATAAGAGTTTCATCAGTAGGTGTGTGTGTGCGCGCGCACGTGTTCTTACATCGATGCAGAGTAACTTCGGAAGTTTGGTGAGCACTACTTGCTGAATCCACCTAGGTGGTGAGTGAAGCTTTGGCCTACGATGGTGTATATTTTCAATGATCATTGCCAAGAATAGAGAGCAAGAGATCATCCACATGATGACTATGAGGTAAATGCCTGTGTGAGTAAACGGCGCATTATATTATGTGGATAGATATGAATAGGAATAGTGAGGGAGACACTACCTAGTACCTACCTAGTATTGGTATGTAGTCTGATGTACGAGGGATATTCTCATTCACCACAAGAGCAAACACAAACAGAGTGAGTAGTATTCCCAAACCGAAACTGATTTTTTGACCTGAGTCAGGTGGTAGGATGAACAGCCCAATGCCAAGGCTGTTGAGAATCAGACACGGGACAATGATATTCAACCAGAAGTACAATGACTTCCTCCTGATTTGAAGAGTTACATCGATTAGGCTGTAACTCATTCCCAAGTCTTCATACAAATGGACATATCTACTGATGTTCGCCTCAATCAGCTTCCATGAATCACTTGGCTTGAAATTCTTCAAGTCAACTTTCTCCTGAGCTAGTGCGTAGCTCACCTATATAGAACGCATTTTGGTTTTATTAATTTTAGCTGTAACTTATCATGAGAAATTGAAGTAAGATAGAATGTTACTTGTCCAATGTGGTAACCCCACGGTCCGATTGTCAAGGAGCATATCTGCTTATCAAATGGGTAGTAAGTCACGTCAATGACGCAGGGGCTGAGAAGTGTGGCTGGTGGATACCATGTTATGAAGCCAGTGTGGTTGACTTGTAAGTTATCCAGAGATGTAATGTAACCAGACTCATCTGAGTTGAGCCTAACTCAAGAATCAAATAATTATTGACAGTAACTGATTTGTATGGACTAATGATGATGATGATACCATGATGACTACCTATGATAGTAGAGGTAAGAGTCGGGCAGCCAAACCATACTATTAGGTATGTTCAACGTTGTAATGTTCCCATATTCTCTGGGTTCCCATTCCAATCTCTCATCTCGCCACCTCTAGTTGGTAATGAGCAACAATATAAACACCATTGACATGACAGTTATCACACGATATTTTTAATCTAACCTGCATGAGCCACACAAAACTTTTTAGGCGCTCATTGGCCTCTTCCTACAATGAGCAGTATGTGCTGCATTCAATCTGCAGTCTTCAATGAAAATAAAAGTACTCTGAGAACCGTTATACTTACAAGCTGGATACTGATGAGGCCGAATGAGAATTCAACCTTCACTATATGAGACATATTTAGCACTGGCCTTGCTACCTTGCTATAGCCACTGTGTAAGGTAATGGTACAAGAGTTTGATCACATGGGATACTCAGGCAAGGGTTGTGGAGAATCTTTCACTGGCTGACTTTAACAAACCTGAATAGATCATTGACCAGTTCAGTCTCATCATTAGTCACTCGAGTTCTGTGAGGATCGCTGCTGCTGGTATCCAAGTGTGCGCTTCCTAATTCCGTATCTGTTTGAGCAGCGATGTGCATGTTCATGAAATTATCACCAACATAGGATGGACACTAATCATATAGCCATTAGTAGTGAATTAGTCAACTCCATCTGCTGAGGTGGTGGGTGGAAATTGTCAGAGCTTACCTTGGTGTCGATGGCGATTACAAGATGATGGATAACACTGGATAGCTGTCAGAATTATAATCATAGAGGAAAGACATCGCAACCTCTCGGACATCTTGAACAATTATTGGACCCATCCTCACAGCACTAGTATTTATGCGTACAACATCAATAGTGTTGCTCCACTCGCAATTAATTAATTTGATTAGATTCACTAATAATGAAACAAAAAGTTGGATGTGGACCTCGTCAACCGCCTGTGGGCAATGGTAGCAATCAGAAATCAGATAACTCTCTTAAAAACCTTTTATTATCATGGCTCATCAGTAATGGTCCCATAGGCAGCACTGGAGAAAGGCCAATGAAGTTCAATAGAACCTCCTATAGGATTAGCCTGCTATATATCTGCCACGATTCGCTCACTATGAATACCAGGAATGCCATCGTACCAATCGTATGCCATCGTACCAATTGTATACTATCGTACCAATTGTATACTATCGTACCAATCATGTACTATCATCACTTTATTCATTATTAATTTCATGAGAATGCAATTAGGCATAGGAGATAATATGTAATGGAAAAAAAACACTAAAATTACGTCTCATTTATTCCCATGTGTGCACATTCTGGGCTGAAGGCACCACTATTAGCACCATACTACTGCTTAGAATTAGCAGAGAAAGGAATCCCCAACTCAGCATCTTGTCCATAACCAGAGCTACCAGAACCCACTCATCATTGTCTTTCTCATCAAATGGCATATTTCTGTAGGCATTTTCAAGCCTCTTAGTGTCATCATCCAGCGCACCAATAAGATTCCTCTCCTCATCATCTTTGTTTTCTCCTCTAATGTGCTGCCGAAGAACAGGTAGCATTTAGTTTTCAGAGAAGGCATGATAAAGTTTCAAGTCAGCTGCTCACCAAGTTGCCAGCACCGCCACCGACACCGCCATTAATCTGACTCAATTCCCCTAACTCCTTCATCTGTGACTGGTGAAACCGACGAAATGCACGCATTTTCTTCTTGCGCTTAGGAGTTATCCCTTGCATTGTGAATCCAGTGAAGAGGGGTAGCTGTAGTGATCATAGCATCAGATTATCAAATCTTGGCTCAGTCAAAAGATGAAATCCTGGAAAACTAAACGAAAATCCTCTGGTACACATAGCTGGAGTGCTTCACTCACTTTTGGTAGCTTAATTCCCAGAAGCTTTGGTATCTTGTCTAGAAAGATAAGTTTGATCAATTTTGGTGGAGGAGAAAGTTTTGGGCGACGATGATGAATATTCACTATCATTATAGCCAGGAACAATGATAGGGATATCATACACATGATGATCACCAGGTATATACCTACAGAGCAAAGATGTTGACTGCAAGTAAGATACCACACGTCAATTATAATCAATCAACATAACTATCATACTTATTATGGGTGTGTAGTCGGATGTCTTTGGTATGTTCTCATTGACGAGTATAGCAAATACAAACACAGTCAAGAGTATTCCCAGTCCAAACCCCACCTTTTCACCACTGTCAGGTGGTAAAATAAACAGTCCTATCCCAAGGCTGTTCAGCAGCAAGCATGGTAGAATGACATTTAGCCAGTAGTATAGTGATTTCCTCTTCAGTTCAATGGAGATATCAATGAGAGTGTAGCTCATATTCAGATCTGGGTAGAACTGTACTGCACGTGTCACTCTCGTAGCCACCAGCTCCCATGATCCACTCACGGAGTACATTTCTAGGTTAGCCTCTGTTTCATCATTCATCAGTGTGTAGTTTACCTGCGTATTGCAGCACACTCAGTCTCAGGAGGTGGGATTGACAAAAGGACTGATAGTGTTAGCAGCACTCTACCTGCTCACTATGGTATCCCCACGGTCCTATAGTTAATGAACACCTTTGATTGTCAAAAGGAAAGAACGTGACGTCAATTATACATGGGCTGAGCAATGTTGCCGATGGCCACCACTCCATAACACCTGTGTGCTCAAGTGGCACCCTGTCAGATGACACTACATATCCTGAGTCGGCTGAGCTGTAAGGGTAATAACAGAGCTGTAATAATAATAGTCTAGGGCACTTTGGACAGAGCATTGTATTCGTAGCTCTATTCTATCGCAGACCTTTGATAGAGGAATGTGTCGGGTAGCCAGAGCATTCGGTTCGGAACTATGAGTTTCTTTATATTTCCGTATCGGCTTGGCTCCCAAGTTAGTCGTTCATCGAACCATTGCTGTAAAAAATTTTACCACGAGTGGGGTTTGAACCCACGCGGACATACGTCCATTGGATCTTAAGTCCAACGCCTTAACCACTCGGCCATCGTGGTTGTCCAATAGCGAAGAGCTAAACACGTAATTAAACTTACATGCGGTAGCCATACGAAACTCGTCAGGAGTTGGTCGACTTCATTCTACAAGAATTATAGGCTGTATATAGCACAGCACATGTACGTGCATATATACATACATACCTATACATACCTATACATACACAGTGTTGCTAACCCTACGATTTTACTCGTAGATCTACGACTCTTCGAATTTTTGAGGCAGCTAATTTACCAGTCATGTAATTGCTTTCTGTGTGCACCACAGGCCCACAGAAACTGACTAGTTGTATTAGATGAGCAGAAATGTACTGAAATAGAGACCATAAAGTGGGTTCCAAGGCAGTATATGGGGGTTTTATTTTTAGATTACTGAAATCTACCATATTTTGCCATTTGGGGTTGGCATTGGCCACACTGTACATACATACATACATCCACGACCACTCACGGTCACGGCTATTCTGTGCTGGATGTAGTATGTATGATTGATTCATCTATGGTTGATGCTATGATAATGATCATTGACCAGTATCAGTGTGTACAAGTTGAAGCGGTGTGGTGGAGTGGAAACAATAATTGACCATCAATTGTATCATAGACTTTCACTTTCACCAGTGTCAGGACCATCTACAGCTACTATAGTCTGGCTCCAGTAGTCAGGTAGTGTGACCCTTCCCCCAGCCAACCTCCGGGGAGCAAAACATGATGATTGTCAAGTGGTCATGGCCAAGCTCTTTGGAAGGATGATCTCCATCTCCTTTCTCTAACTCATGTACATTGGCCCAGACATTTGCTCTTACCTCACAGTCATGTGGATATAGTGGTTATAGCTTTATACAAATTACGGTTGACATGTTATTATGATCCATTACATTATTATTGATATTATTATTATTATTATTATCATTTTCTTTATTATTATCATTCCCGCTTATTGCCACAGTCACTAGTACCATTATTACTAACTTCCAAGCTTCCTCACTGGCTGTTATGGCTAGGCTAGCTGCAATTTTATCCCTGAAGAGGCAGTAGCAACAAAAGTTTCAAGTGCTTCGACAGTAGCTGTGAATAGTTTACACAATTTTCACATGTAAATCATATCTAAAAAGTCTGTAAGTACTTCATCTTTATGACTCGCAAAGAAAAACCCTGTACTGTGGCCATATCTACCAAGCAACAAGTGATAACGATTGCCAACTGGTGCCAGAATGACTCATTTGTAAGTATTTTCATACACTATTTATTTAGGTGAAGAGTATTCATGACCTTCTATACCTTGTCGGCAAGCAATTTGGTCATTATGAGAAAAGTGATTTTATTTTATATGATAGCTATAAGGTGGGGCACACAGTCCCTTGATGGATTGTCGCCCGAATCAAACGGACATCTAACACCTCTGTGTATAGTAATGTAATCAGACAATTTCATCAGTGGCTACATCCCAGAATGCAATTTATTCATAATAAAGGATACTAGTATGTTATTCGGTAATGACGATTTCCTTCAAATTGAGACCGGTATTGATAGTATTAAAGCTACAGTCACTTCATGACAAGTTGTAGGATCATAAATACAGGAGATTCAGTTTTTATGAACTTTGAGAAGCCATAGCTCAGAGCTCCTACTCCTAAAGCTAATGCCATGTTTGAGTTCAGCTCATAATATATAACTAATAAGCCACAGGAGAACATCAGGAAACCGATGACTACAATTTTAGCTCTAACTTTTGGCAGCTAAAATACTGCCTAAAAAATAGGGGATACTTGCCATCTATGGATGGCTGTCAAAACATGTAATTTTGCAGAAAATTTGAAAACAAATCAACCACGGCTGCGTGTACGGTAGGGAGCTGAGATATAACACATCAACTATGGCTGCATGTACGGTAGGGAACTGAGCTATAACACATCAACCACGGCTGCATGAGTGGGTAGGAGGCTGAGATATAACATATCCAAATAACAATGCAAAGAATAGGCTAACGAATAAATCACATTTTACAGTACATGATACCCTGCAGTAGTTATGACACAACACAGCACTATTTTAGCACACATTTAGACAGCGAGCTGTAGAAGTGCTACTCATCATTATGATAGAACGCGATACTCAAGGTCAAGGTCAAGTAATAACTCGGCCTACCATCTGAATGCTCAGCAAGCGGAAAGCAAATTTGACTTCGACACTCTTGGACATGTTTAGCACTGGACGAGCCACGTTATCATACTGCCTGAAACAGAAATCAAGTATTCACTCAGTCACTGTAGTGTGTGGTGTAGCTGTGTGGTGAAGTGTGTGGTGTAGGTGTGTGGTGTATGTGTGTGGTGTAGGTGTGTGGTGTATGTGTGTGGTGTAGGTGTGTGGTACGGTGAGCAGCTATGAGCATTGACAGTACCCAAACAGGTGTCTGATGAGTCGCGACTCGTTGTTGATGCGGGAGTCAGATCCATCACTATAAATCATACCGTCATAAGACTGGTGTGCCATCTGGTCATCCGCCATTCTGGCTGGTTTGGTTGGTCCAAAGTAAGGCACTGTAAAAATGGCAGTGAGAGAGCGATTGGCCGGGAGCATGCTTGAACCAGGTCATCAGTATCGAGCAATATGAGAAGTTAGTGGAAGCTTGATGGTGAGGTACTCACAGGTTCCGGTAGTCATCTCATCCTTCATGATCGATCCAAGGCAATGACTAGTGATGATGATCAGGATCCAAAACCATGATATAGTTTTACTGGCTGGAATACTAGTCCAAAAAGATGGCATGCTGAACCTGGCGGAACTTGCCTCAACAATACCATATGAAGTGGTGTGTAAGCTTAGTCCAACAGATATGTTATGTACACGGTGATTGGGAAAAGTTTGACAGAAGCAGGCAGTTGATAAGCAATAACTATATCTCATTATGGCCGTATGATTTGAAACAATATTTGAATGGTCGATACAATCAATCAAAATGCTAATTGAATCAAATCAGGGCTGTCATCGCTCCAACAGTCAGAATGTTTTCTCAAGCAATACTAAGAACTATCGTCAGTCAAGTGTGACTGTTATCATAAATCATGACTAGAGATCCCCATATACTTTACATTTAACAATGATAATATGAGAATAAGCAGTAACAAGAGCTGCTATAACAAAGTAATTATTCTCTAAGCCAAATTCAAGTTGCAAACTTAAAACCAAATTCCATATGGGTTATACAGTGATCATTCAACTCTCCAAACATGAGTTGAATGATCATAGAATGAGCAAGTTGCAATGATGTTCTCGCCACCGTGCTGCCAGTCAGCGCCGTAAGCGAGAGAGCCATGTTCTTTGTATGATGTCACTAGAGACTGGCCATCTGAAATAGTAGAGAGGAAGAGTGTGATATGTGATATGGAAGGAAGCATCACTATGGCAATAGTGTGTAAGAGTGTCTTCATTGAAATATGTGACTATTTAGGTAACAGAAATGAATGAGACAACATTAACGCCATGTAGAAAAACATTTAAAACACTAAATGTTAACAGTTGAATAAAAACTAAAACTAATCTTGCCTTCTCAACTGGTTACAATAAACACTATATACCCCATTACATACTGTATACTTCACTATATACCCCATTACATACTGTATACTTCACTATATACCCCATTACATACTG